>Ga0247834_1003956_pt1 | contig 19423 bp, 14 predicted proteins | sample LaCruzMarch2015__8_FD_187118 | JGI IMG/M metagenome (GOLD analysis project Ga0247834, IMG submission 187118) | Freshwater microbial communities from meromictic Lake La Cruz, Castile-La Mancha, Spain - LaCruzMarch2015_12m | ecosystem: Environmental > Aquatic > Freshwater > Lake | place: Spain...
AGAGGTGACATAGACCCCCAGCCTACTCCTTACGCACAGCCCCCTCACGCCCCTCCGCGCAGCGGCTCAGTTCAACGCATACTTCGGCCAAGTGTGAACTTCGAGACCACCGGCCCCGTGGAAGTCGAAATCACCCGAGCCAATAATGTCATGGTCCGCGAATGCCAACTCGCCCTTCCCGCCGTGAAGAAACTCGAAACAGAACTCGCCGCGACGCGGAAGCGGCCGGAGCGGGCAGGGAAACGCACATAATCCAAAAACACCATGCGCTACGAAATTTTCATCAGCTACTCCCGAAAGGACAACGTCCGCCTCACGCCCGACGACGAGAAGGGCTGGGTGGAGGCGTTCCGCGATGCAATCATCGCTGAGCACCGCTCCATCACGACCGACCCGCTTGAAATCTGCCTCTACCACGACCTCCGGGAAATTGAGTCCTTCGACGACTGGCAGCGTAACATCCTCACCGGCCTCCGCGAGAGCCGCATCCTGCTCGTCTGCCTTTCGCCAAACTACTTCAACAGCCCGCCGTGCTTGTGGGAATGGGAGGAATACCAGAAGCGGCAGGTTCACGCGCAAGTCGGGCAGGACAGCGTAGCTCCCGTCTATTTCGTCGAAGTGCCCGGCAGCGACAAGGCGATGACTGACGCTTGGGTGGAAGCCATTCGGCGCGGCTCCTTTTCCGAAGACCAGCACGGCGAATGGAAGGAACGCTGGCAGGCATGGCACAAGGCCACGATGGGCAGCCCGAACTACGTGGACCTAAAGCCGTGGTTTCCGCTCGGAGCCCAAGCCCTGCGGGAAAAAACCATCCGCGAGCAAATGCAGACGCTCGCGAGCGCGCGCACGAGCCTTGACCAGCAGCTTCACAATCTCGGCACCGCCCTTTGGTCACGCATCGAACGCGTCCGTCGCGCGGAAGCCTCGCCGCAAAACCCTGAGCTTCGACGACGCAATCGCCACTTCATCGGACGTCACAAGGAACTCGGCCAGCTCCACGAAGCCACTCACACCGGAGCCATCGGTCTCGTCACCGTCGTTCACGGTCTCGGCGGGCAGGGAAAAACAGAACTCGTCAGCGCCTACGCCCACGAACACGCATACTCCTATCCTGCGGGCCGCTGGTATCTTCGCGCCGAGGGAAAGCGCGAACTCATCCCGCTGCTGGCCGACCTCCGCGACACGCTCGAACTGCCGCGCTTCCCGGAGGAAACCGCCATCAACACCGGCTTCCGCGTTCTCTCGGAACTCAAGCGCCGCTCCACCGAAGCCGCCCCACGCGACCCGGACGGACGCCCCGCCTGCCTGCTCATTCTCGACAACGTTTCCGAAGCCTCACTGCTTGCCGAACCTCAACTCGACCTCCTGCCCGAGGAACTCTGGCTCCATGTCATCGCCACCACGCGGCTTGCTCCCGACAGCTTTGCCGCGTCGCCGGAGAAAACCATTACCTTCCTCCCACTCGACCCGCTCACGCTCGACGATGCCGCGAGATTGCTGGAGGAACACCAACCCGGCAGCCAATGGCCCGCAGCCACCGCAAAGGAAGACGCTGCCGCTGCGCGTGAACTCGCCCGCGAACTCGGCGGCTTCGCACTCGCCGTGGAAAGCGTCGCCATCCATCTCGGCATTCACCGCGAAATCCGCCCCGCAGACTACCTCACCCGCCTTCGCGCTGCCGGATTGCCGAGTGTGGATGCGCTACCCGATGACTCACGCATCGGTGACCGCATCCGCCACCAAGAGAAACAACTCAGCCTCATCCTCGACACTACCCTCCAAGCAGCAAACCTCACCCCACTCGAACGTGCCGTTCTCGACTACGCCTCCCTGCTCCCGCCCGACAGTATCCCGTGGGACTGGCTGAAGTCTCTCGTTTCAGAGGAATTCAAAGCCGCGCTGGTCTGTGAACCCGGCTGGCCCGACCCGTGGGAAAACACGCGACGCCGCCTGCTCGGCCTCCGCCTGCTCACCTCCGGCGACACAACGGGCGTCATCACACGAATGCACCGGATGTTCTCTGCTGAGTTTCGCACGCGCATGGAGGAAGCAGGCCGTGAAAAACTGGGGCAGAACATCGGAAAGCTGATTGTAGAACGGGCCATTGGTTTGAGACGGACAACGAATTGGACACTGGCACGCTGGGAAATTGAAGCATTTGAAGCTATGGCTCGATTATTGGATGAATGGGAACATGGCAATGCTGGGGTGCTACTGAATCAGGCTGGCCTGTTGTGGTCTGAACTCGCGGAATGGGGGAAGGCCGAGGCACTTTATCGAAGGGCGCTAGAATTAGAAGAGAACGCCTGTGGCAAAGACGCCCCACGAGTCGCTGACTGCCTCAGCAACCTTAGTGCTTTGTTGCTCGAAACCAACCGTCTTGCTGATGCCGAGCCGCTCGCGCGTCGGGCGCTCGCCATCAATGAAGCCCACTTTGGAGATTCTCATGCCAATGTCGGCACCACCCTGAACGGTCTCGGGAGACTGCTGGAGAAGAGCAATCAATTGGTCGAAGCAGAGCGAGTGCTACGCCGTTCGCTGGCAATTTGTGAGGCCAACTTTGGCGACTCGCATACCGATGTCGCCTCAATCCTCACCAATATCGCGTCAGTGATGCTTGCTGAACAGCGTTATGCCGAAGCGGAACCGCTAGTGCGACGTGCGCTTACTATTGACGAAGCTGGCCTCGGCGACTCGCATCCCAAGGTCGCTCAGCACCTCAATAACCTCGCCACATTGATGCATTTTACCGAGCGATTCGCCGAAGCCGAACCGCTGCTGTGGCGTGTGTTGGCAATTGATGAAGTCAACTTGGGCACTACGCACCCCAAAGTCGCCCTCCGTCTCAGCAACTTGGCGGCCTTGATGACTTCCACCAAACGCTTCACCGAGGCGGAACCACTTTTGCGGCGTGCGCTGGCTATTGATGAAGCCAGCTTCGGCGAATCGCATTCCGATGTCGCCCGAGTCCTCAATAACCTCGCCTGTGTGCTTCAAGAAACCGACCGCCTCCCCGAAGCAGAGCTGTTGATGCGCCGCGCCATAGCTATTGACGAAGCAGTTCTCGGCGATTCGCACCCGATGGTAGTGCATCTTCTATTCAACCTCGCGCGATGGCTAGAAGCCGCCAACCGCAGCGCGGAAGCCGAGCCGCTTTTGCGGCGGATAGTGGAGATTTCCGTGAAGCAAAGCCACGCTCTTGGACACCCTCACCCGCTTCTGGACATAGCAATGACGAATTACGGCAACCTCCTTATGGAAATGGGAGCCACGCACGCGGAGGCCGATGCAAAAATCCGCAGCATCGTGAATTCCGGTGATGCGACTTTCACTATAACTTCGCACGAAAGGGCATCTGAGCCGTGAGCTGCCGGAGAACAGCAACACGCCGCAATTTACAACCTGCTCGGCATTTGAATCGGCTGACGAGCGACGGTTAGGTCCAGACCAAGTCTGAAGCAAAGGCCAAGACGAAATAGAACCAGAGGAACTAAACAGACTGATATGAAAATCCAATCCCGAATCAAAACCAGCCTCGCGCTTCTCCTGCTCGTTTGCGTGTCTGCAACGGTCAGCGTAGCGGCGGACAAGCCCATGAACGTCGTGATGCTCATCGCCGATGACCTCAATTCCTGGCTGCTGGAAAACCCGCAACGCTACACCGGCAAGGTCATCGCGCCGAACTTGAAGCGACTTGCGGAGAGCGGGGTCAATTTCAAGTATGCCTACACGGCGGCACCGGTTTGCAGTCCGTCCCGCACCGCGTTTTTCTCCGGCGTGGCTCCTTGGAAATCGGGTATCTACAACAACGCGCAGATCATCAGCAAAAGTGAGCCGCTGAAGCAGGATGCGGTGCTTTCTTTGGCCGGGCTGTTCAAGAAGGGCGGCTACGACACCTTTGGTTACGGCAAAATCACTCACGGCTGGGATCAGAAGGAGCACTGGAATGAACATGTCGGCCACAAAAGGGACCCGTCACCTCCAGGAGCGCCTTTGGCCAAACTCAGCGGCGGTGAGCAGGATTGGGGGCCCATCCACCTCACCGAAGAGCAAATGAACGACACCGGCGGAGCCAACAAGGCCATCGCGATTCTGGAGAAGCAGCACGAGAAGCCCTTCTTCCTCGCCTACGGCTCCTTCAATCCCCACATGCCTTGGTATGTTCCGCAAAAGTATTTCGACATGTATCCTCTGGACCAAATCGTCCTTCCCGAACTCAAGGCGGGCGATTTGGACGACCTTCCTCCCATGGCCAGGGCAGTGAGCGACGGAGTCGGGAGCTTCGCCGACAAGGTCATCAAGTCCGGCAAACACAAAGAGGCGGTGCAGGCTTACCTTGCCACGACCACCTACGTGGACACCCAGATGGGACGCGTGCTGGATGCCCTCGAAAAGAGCCCCTACAAGGACAACACCATCGTCGTCTTCCTCACCGACCACGGCTTTCATCTCGGGGAAAAGCTGCACTGGCAGAAGACCACGCTCTGGGAGGAGGGAACGCACACGCTGCTCATGTTTCGCGCACCGGGCGTCACCCAAGCCGGTGGCGTGTCGGAGCGCTTCGTGTCGCTTTTGGACATCTACCCCACGCTGGCCGAACTCTGCGGGCTCACGCCCCCCGCTTATCTGGATGGACGCTCGCTGGTCCCGTTGCTCAAGAACCCGAAAGCTCCCTGGGAAAGCACCGCCAAGACCGGCCTGTGCACGAAAGGCAAACAAGAGGGCGAATCCTTCATCAGCATCCGACATGAACTCGGACGCTACACCCGCTACGGAGCGAAGGAGGAAGAATTCTACGACACCACCCAGGACGCCCACGAATGGACCAACCAGATTGCCAACCCGGACTACGCCACCACCGTCAACAAACTCCGTGCCTTGGTCCCCAGTTACGAGGCCGCCGCTCCACCACTGCCTTCCGCTCTGACCCCGGAGCGCAGGGAGACCCAAAAGGGCAAAAAGGAGAAGAAGCGGGATAAGAAGAAAGTGGAGAGCCCCAAATAGCGACGGGAAGGATACTGGCAAAGGAATGGGGGCAAGGGAATGAATCCTGAATCTGACATGATGAAATACATGCGACAAAGACCCGCACGAATGGCGCATCCAGAACGGGAATCTGGAACGGGTGGACGCGCTCAAGACGCTGCGCGCCGCAGTTTCCACCCCCTATCCGAAATGGTGAAGCCCATGCCCACCAAACGGACGCGAGAGACGAATAGCCAGGAGATGCCTGCCTGATAGCACGAACCCGCCATGCCCACCGCGCCGGACAGCCACGACGCCTACCACTACGCCGAGCGCATCCGCGAGCGGCTGCCGCGCCGCCTGCAAGAGCTGCGGGAGGCGGCGCAGTTGAGCAAGTGTGCGTTGGAAAAGAAATCGGGCGTGTCGAGGGAGATGATCAGTTGCATCAAAGAGGGGGAATCGGTTCCGACCTTTCATGTGGGGGCGCGGCTGGCGTATGCCGTTGGAGTCACGCTGGAAACCTTCGTGGAAAAGTTGGAAGACGGGTAGGGCGCTCAGTCCCCTGAGCGCCGTCAGTGGCGGCATGTGGACATGCCGCCCTACCAGACGATTCGTCAAAGATGTTCGACTAACGCCGGGTGAGGAGGCTGTGCTGGAATCGCGGGCGAATCCACAGACGACCACCATGTCGGCCTTCCTCCGTTCAACCGCCACTTTGATGATTCCACCGCTGAAGTTGGGGGCGGTGGGAAGAACTCTTTCCGTCGAAACGGGGCCAAAGGATACCGCGAAACGGCTTCCCCTATGCGGCATGGGGGCGGACCAGCAGGCGGTGGGGTCTGCGCTGCGGTTTCCGGGTGGTCCAGTGCGTGGTGCGGCGGCTTCGCTCTGCCTTCCGGCAGCGCCACCCTGCGGCGCGGGGGCTTCGCTGTGGCGTGCGGTGGTGCCACCTTTTCAGCCAGCGGAACCCCCAATGCATGCAGCGGGCCTGCCATTGCTGCCAGCGATGCCACCGTCGAGCACAGCGGACCTACCTTTGCCAGCAGCGGACCTCCCTCGATTCAGAGCGGAACCACCTTTTGAAAATCCTGGTCCTTCACCGCCGCCGCCGCCTGGTCCATCGCCGCCTGCACCAGCCGCTCACTGCGCCCGGCGCTGCCCGATTCCAAGCGCGCCAGTTCCACGATGCCCAGGAGCTGGTCCCCCAGCCGGGGAAAAGTGCGCCGCAGCAGCCGCGCCGCATCCTCCAGCCGCCGCTGCCGCCACACCCAGCGGTGCCACTTCAAAGGCAGCCCCAGCCCCAGCACCGCCACACCGGCCACCAGCAGCGCCGCACGCAGCCACGCCGGTGTCTCCATGCAGCGATCCAGCACAAACACCAGCAGCCATGACAGCGCCAGACCAAAAGCGGCGGCCAGCAAACCCTCCGTCAGCTTCACGACCCACACCCGCCGCCGAAAGTCCGCCAGCTTGGTTTCAAGGATGAGGGGCAGTTCCGTTTTCATAATTTGCAGATCGTGCGCTGAATCAACGGAAGATGCCAGTGAGAATTACGCCAACTCATGCGGGGGGGATAAGACCGATTTTATTAAATCTCGACAATCTGGCCCGGTCCCGTCACTGTGCGTTAAATCAGTTAATTAACTGGGATCGCACCGGGTTTCCTTTCATCTCGCCGTATCAACGATGAAGACGGGGTCAAACGAGGGTCGTTGCGGCAGCCCTTTAAGGGGCGCAGACCCAATGATCATCTTCGATCAAACCCGAACAGAAGGCAGCAACGACCAAGGACCAACCCCATGAAGACCGCCGCATCCCAGACCGAAATCCAAATTGCCCTTGCGGGTGGTTCCCTAATTAAAAAATGTTCGTCCCTCGTCATCGCGTTGTGCTCCCTGACCGGTGCCATCACGGCCCAGGCGGACACTTCCATTTACGAGCCGTATTGCTTCGACAGCCTTGCCGGGTCAGCGGGATCACCCGGCAGCATCAATGGCACGGGCAGTGCTGCGCAGTTTAACCAGCCCTGGGGCCTGACGGTGGCAGGCGATGGCACAGTCTATGTGGCGGACACCCTCAACCATGTGATTCGCAAAATCACACCTGCTGGTGTCGTGACCTTGCTGGCTGGCACACCCGGCACCAATGGTTTTGCCGACAGCCCGAGCGCGCCGTTATTCAACCGGCCCACGGGCGTGGCGGTGGATGCTGCGGGCAACGTTTATGTGGCGGATTATAACAACCAGCGGATTCGTGTCGTCACTCCCGGTGGCGTGGTGAGCACTCTGGCGGGTTCGGCCACCATTGGCGTGAACGATGGCACGGGTGCGGCGGCGGAGTTTCACAATCCCTTCGGCGTGGCGCTGAACAGCACGGCCAGTCTGCTCTATGTGTCGGATCAGAATAACCAGTCGATCCGCGTGATCACCCTCCCCGGTGGCGTGGTGACCACCTATGCCGGTCAGACAGGCACTGGTGGCTACGTCAACAATCCTGTGAACAGTGCCGCGCGCTTCAACGCTCCGCGTGGTATCGCCGTGGACAGCAGTGGCAATGTGTATGTGGCAGACGCGGGCAACTTGGTCGTGCGCAAGATTCTCGCCAGCGGCGGAGTCAGCACCCTTGCCGGTGATCCTACCACCCCATTTCTATCTGGTTTCAACGATGGCCCGGGCGCTGGAGCGCTGTTTAGCGACCTCTTTGTCTCGGGTCCGTTCGGTGGTCCTTGCGGTGTAGCGGTGGACAGCAGCGGCAATGTTTTTGTGACTGATCAAGGCAATCCTGTCACCTTCCGCGGACACACCCTTCGAAAAATCACTCCCGCTGGCAACGTGACCACGTTGGCCGGCACAGTCGGCACTCCTGGCTCTGCGGATGGCGCGGGCGTGAATGCCGGGTTCAATTTCCCTGCGGGCGTGGCGGTGGACAGCTCGGGCAAGCTCTATGTGGCGGACACCGTCAACCATCTGATCCGCTCACAGTGCTGCTGTGAGTGTGTGGAGAAGATCTTTGTCTCGTACAACAACGGCACGATCCGGAAGTTTGACACTGCTGGCACGCCCACAACCTTTGCCACCGGCCTGAGCGCGCCCAAAGGTCTGGCCATCAGCGCGGGCTCCCTCTATGTCGCCAACACGGGTGCCAATACGATCCTGAAATTCCCCGCCAGTGGCGGCAGTGCGACCGTTTTTTCCAGCGCCGGTTTGAATGGTCCCTATGGCCTGGCCTTTGACAGCACGGGTGATCTGTATGCCGCCAATTACACCAACAGTACGATCCAGCGCCTCAACGGCAGCAGCGGTAGTGCCGTCCCGCCGTTCCCGGTCACCAGCGCCAACATGAACGGGCCTGTCGGGCTGGCCTTCGATGCGGCGGGCAATATCTATGCGGCGAGTCTGGTCAACAACACCATTCAGAAGTTCACTTCCTCCGGCACTTTCATCAGTGACTTCGTCCCCAACACGGGCGGCCTGAGCGCACCTGAAGGCATGGCCATCCGCGCGGGTGTTCTTTACGTGGCAAACTACATCACCAGCGTCATCACGATGTTCGACGTGTCGAATGGCAACAATCTCGGCAACTACGCCACCGCCGCGGATGGCCTGTTAAATCCAGTCGGCATCGCCTTCAACGGCGCCGGTCACCTCTATGTGGCCAATGCCGGCAACCAGAACATTTTGAAGTTCACGGCGGCCCATGTCGGCACGCTGTTCTCCAACATTTTCAATCAATCCCCGGATTTCATCGCCGTTTATTGCGAGCCGGTGGTGCCCACCGTGACCCTCAGTCTGTATCCTGGTTTGACCATTCACGGCTCCGTCGGCTGCCAGTATCGCATCGAGACCTCGACCGATTTGATCAACTGGACCCCGCTGACCACCTTCATTCTACCGACCAGCCCCTATTTGTACCTGGACACCACTCCAGCGACCGGCAACCGCTTTTATCGGGTGGTGCTGGTGCCGTAGCAGAAGGGTCGCAGCAGCAAGGCTCTAAACTTCACGCGCAAGCCCCTAAACTTAGCTGGAGTGAATCTGCGGGTGGGACACAGCTTTTGTCCTGGTGTATCTCGTGAATCCCTTTCCGCAAGGGAGCGGGTGATGGGAATCGAACCCACATATCAAGCTTGGGAAGCTCGTGTTCTACCATTGAACTACACCCGCGCATGGTAGCTAGGGAGCGGAGTGTGCCGCGGCTGCCTGTGATGTCAATCGGCGATCTGGCTCGCGTGAGGTGCCCCTTTGAGGATAAGCTCAACCTAAGAAGGGCATAACGAAGGTTATACCCCATATCGGACACTGTGGGGCGGTTTAATAAATTGAATCCAAGGTAAAGCGAGTGGCGCAAAATCGCCACGAAACAGGCACCAGGCACTCCTGACGCCCTCGTTGAACCCACAAGACATAAACTCATGAAGACAACATCGCCCACCTCACTCGCCAGACTACGAAGCCTCGCCCGAACCACTGTTGGTCGCAGCCTGCTCCTCCTCGCCACCGGCCTTTCGCTAGGCATGCCCCAGGCGCACGCCTCCAGCCACAGTGATGCACCGCTAATCAAGCAAGACCCGCAGGCAAACCTCACAGATGTCTATGCCTTCATCCAGCAGCGGCCTTCGGGGGAAAAGGTGCTCGTGGTAGAGGTGAGTGTGCGCCCCTTTTCTGAACCGGGCGATGGAGTCATCTATGACCGCTTCTCCGATGACGCTGTCTATCGCATCAACATCGCTCATCCGGTGACTGGCGCGCTCATCACCCGCTATGACTTCCGTTTTTCTGACCATAACCCCGTCGTCGTCGGCGCGGCGCTGAAAAACCCCAATACCATCCTTTCGTATGGCCGCGGCACTGAGATCGGCCCCATCGTGACGGTGGGTGATGCGCGCCAGAACTACACGCAGACCTACACAGTGCAGAGAAACGGGGCCAACATCGGCACGAACTTACTGGTGCCGCCGCCCAATGTCGGCCTGCGCACCACGCCTGCCTACAATGACCCGGCCACAGGCCGCGCGGTCTCTGGGGCCACCAGCCGCGACATGCTGGACTCTTACACGCGGCAGACGACGTATGACCTGCCTAGTGGTGTTACGGTCTTTGCTGGTCCCCGTGAGGACGGTTTTTATGCGGATACGCCGGGCATATTTGACCTGCTGGACGCCCGCATTTTGGACAACACTGGCAGCCTCGCCGATGGACTGGGTCAGGACGGCAATGGCGTGGATGGCTTCAAGGGTTTCAACGTCTTGCACTTTGGCATTGTCATCCCGGTCAGCCAGCTTCCCAGCTTCTCCTACACAGGCGCGCTCCAGCCGCCAAGCAGTGGCGTCGGAGTTTACGCATCTGTGCTGCGTCAGGTGGTGTCCCTGCGCGGCAATATAGTGGTCACCCAGCCCAATGCTCTGGTGCAAGTGAACCGTCTGGCGAACCCCCTTTTCAATGAAGTGCTGGTGGCTCTTGCGGGTAAGGACAACTACAACCGCACGGCACCCCCGACTGACGCACCACTGTTTGCCCGGTATGCTGAGAACCCCGAGGTGGCCGTGCTGATCAATGCTGTCTTTGGCACCGCGTTTGTCACCACGGGCCGTGCAGACCTGCGCGCCATTTACATCCCGGATGTGATCCGTGTGAACACCACCACCGGGCCGACCCGCGTGGCGGGTGAGGCAGGCTTCAGCCGTCTGAGCTTCATCGGTGGCGATACCATCGCGAATAGCAATGGAGTGCAGATCCCCGCTGGCTGGCCGAATGGTCGCCGCTTTGGTGATGACGTAGTGGACATCGCGCTCACCGCAGTGGCCAGCGGCCCTAGCTTCAGCACCATCACCGTGGTGGGGGACAATGTTCCAGCCAACGATCAGGTATACAACCGCACCTTTCCGTATGCAGCAACTCCGCACGCAGGGGCGCGCAATAGCAAGGATTCCGGTCCAAATGTAGTGAACAATAACTGAACCGGACTGTGAAGCGCGCCGGTGGGGCATACAAAACCCCGCCTCCCCGGCGCACCTCTATTTTTTCAATGCCTCACCCCTGCCGTCCATGAAATACCCCGGCTCCTTCCCTATCTATGTCATCGCCCTGACCATCGTGGCAACAGTCGCCCTGGCCCTACGCATAGGTGCCGAGAAGATGAAGCCGGAGTCTGCCGAAAAGCCAGCCGATGTCTCCGCACAAACGCGTACGCCAGAGATACTCCTCGCCACTTTGCCCGCCGTGGAGGGCACCTCTGTCACCGACTTGGCTTTGATCGAGGCCCGTGAGAAAGCCCGCCGCAAGCCTGCGGATGCCAACGTATGGAGCCAACTCGGAGACGCCATTGCACAAAAGCAGCGCGACACCAGTGCCACACTCTGGTATGCACATGCCGAGGCGGCCTACCAAAAAGCATTGGAGCTTCAGCCACAACTGGTGGACGCGCTCAACGGCCTTGCCTGGGTCTATGGCGGACGCCATGATTTCCAGGCCAGTGTGAAGTGGGCAAAGCAGGCGCTGGAGGCCCAACCGCAAAACCCAGTGGCCCTCGGCATCATCGGCGATGCTGCGCTGGAGTTAGGCGATCTGGACCGCGCCTTTGAAAGCTACCAGCAGATGATGGACGCCCGCCCCGACCTCTCCTCTTACAGCCGCGGAGCCTACATCGTCTGGCTCACGGGTGATTCCAAGAAAGGCCGCTGGCTCATGCAGAAGGCCATTCAAGCAGGCTCACCCCACGCTGAAAACACCGCCTGGTGCCGCGCGCGCCTCACCATGATGCTTTTCCACGAAGGAGCACTCCTCCCTGCCGCCCAAGTCGCGGAGCAGGGCGTCAAAGCAACTCCCGACCATGTGCCACTGCTGCTCATGCTAGGCCGTATCAAAGTAGCACAGCAGGACGACAAGACCGCCATCGCCACCTTTGAAAAAGTGCTGGCCCAAGGCCCCAATCACGATGCCCTCACCGCCCTCGGCGATCTTCATGCCGCACGCGGTCATCAAGACACAGCGGAGATGTTTTACCAGCAGGTGGAGGCGCTCCACGCAGCGAACCTGAAGTCAGGCACCCACGACCACACGCAGATGGCACGCTTTTATGCCGACCATGACCGCCAGGTGGGCGAGGCACTGCGCCTCGCCAGTGAGCACGCCAGTTCTCAGAATGTCTTCGAGCTGGATGTGCGCGCCTGGGCCGCCTTTAAAAGCGGCGACCTGCCCCAAGCGCGCAAGAGCATCCAGACGGCCCTCAACATTGGCACTCAAGACGCCGAGATCATTTACCACGCAGGCATCATCGCCGCTGCCACGGGGGATCGCCCCGGCGCGCAAAAGCTCCTCTCAAGAGCCCTCAGCCTAAACCCACACTTCCATCCCCTGCACGCCCCTCTGGCCACGCGCAAGCTCGATGAACTGGCTGTCGGGCTGGCCACCACCAAGTAAGCGCCTCAGACCGCGCTTGAGTTGGCACCGCATCTGGTCATCCTCAGCGGTCAAATGCGCTACATCTCTACCCGCGGCCAGACTCGTCCGCATACCTTTACCGAAGCCGTCGAAGCCGGACTCGCGACCGATGGTGGTCTCTTCCTGCCCGAACAACTGCCCAGCATCGCGCACAAACTAGTTGCCTGGGCGGCACTGAGTTACCCCGATCTGGCAGCGGAGTTTCTCCAGATATTTGCACCCGATATCAGTCGTGAGGAATGGCATACACTCACCGCAGAGGCATACTCGCGCTTCGATGCACCCGATGTGGCTCCGCTGAACAAGATCACAGAGCAGACCTACATCCTCGAACTCTGGCACGGTCCTACGCTCGCCTTCAAAGACTTCGCCCTGCAATTGCTCGGCCTCCTATATAAGCGGCAGGTGCGGCTCAAAGGCCAGCAGCTCGCCGTGCTAGGTGCCACTTCGGGGGATACTGGCAGCGCCGCCATCCACGGCTGCATGGGGCAGGAGGGCATCCAAATTTTCATCCTTTATCCGAATGGACGTGTAGCCCCGCTACAGGAGCGCCAAATGGCCTGCACCGGTGCATCCAATGTCTTCGCCATCCCCGTGCCCGGCACCTTTGATGACGCGCAGCGCGTGGTGAAGGAGTGCTTTGGTGATGCCGACTTCGTCCGTGCCGTGAATCTCTCCGCCGTAAACAGCATCAACATCGCCCGCGTGCTCGCACAATGCGTGTATTACATCTGGGCTTGGCTGCGGCTGCCCGAGGCTGCGCGTGCGACAGCCGAGTTTGTCGTGCCCACCGGAAACTTCGGCAACGTCCTCGCCGGTTGGCTAACGCAGCAGATGGGCCTGCCTTGCAGCGGCTTCCGTGTCGCCACGAACCAAAATGACATCCTGCACCGCTTCTTCACCACGGGCGACTACCAGCAAGGCACCGTGCAGCCCAGCCACGCCCCCAGCATGGACATCCAGGCTGCGTCTAACTTTGAACGCTACCTCTACTACCTTCTCGGCGGCGATCAGAATCGTGTGCGCGAAACCATGCAGTGCATGAATTCTGGCGAGCGCGTCACCCTGCCCCGTTACGCACCCGGTATCCGCAGCAGCCGCATGGATGACGCCACCATCGTCAAAGTCATCGCCCAAATGTGGCAGGATTGTCAGTACGTCCTAGACCCCCACACCGCCTGCGCCTTTACCGATATGGCACAGGACCGCATCAGCGTCGTACTCAGCACCGCCAGTCCTGCAAAGTTCCCCGAAGTCGTCCAGCAAGCCACCGGCATCCAGCCGACCCACCCCACGCTCGAGGCATTGAAGTCCCGGCCCCTGAAAACCCACCCGCTGGCGGCCACTGCGGAAGCCGTGAAAGAGTTTCTGCACAAGCAACTAGCTGAACAAAGTTAGCACCTCCGGGCAAAGTGGCGCACCCCTCAGGATTCGAACCTGAAACCTTCTGATCCGTAGTTCTATTCTTGCGGGTTTCGTTCTGTTATGTCATGTTATGGCATGATTTCATCCAGCCAAGCAAATACAAGGGTTTCAGAGTCATTGACTCATAACGAGACGAAACTCGAAACACCTCTGGAGAACCGAAAAACTGCACAAAAAATGCACAGGCTGAAGAAGGGCGCGCCAAAAACCGCCGCCGCTTACTGGCTTGGGAAGGTCAGGAAATCAGCCGGGAGCGCACTCTATGGCGTGCAGATCGCTTACCGGGGAAAACGGCACCGCTTCCCGTTGGAAACGGCGAATGCCGAGGCCGCTGCCGAGAAGGCCAGGAGCATTTACCTTTCATTGGTAGCCAATGGCTGGGATGGCGCGCTGGCACAGTTCAAACCGCAAGCCGTCCAACAGTTCAGGCCCGCCACCCTCGGCGCATGGCTTGAGGCAGTGAAGGCTACCGCAGAACTCCGCCCGTCCACCTTCACCACTTACACGCAATGTCTCCGCCAGATCGCCGCCGAGATCGAGGACATCGGCGACCAGCCCGCACTCGATGAAAATGGAAACCCGAAACGCGACCGCAAACGCCGCCCCGTGCTGCTGTCCAGATTCGACTACCGCGCCGGGGGGCGTGAGGCGTGGATTGCCAAGGTGGACGCCCTGCCCCTTTCCGTGCTCTCTGCCGCCGCCGTGCAGCGCTGGAAGCTCGAATACATCGGACGCGCTGGAAACGCGCCAGATGCCCGCAGGCGTGCCGAGAATAGCGCCGCCTCACTCATCCGTTGCGCCCGCTCTCTGTTCTCCGAGAAGGCGCGCAAATATGCCAGCGCTGAACTCATCCTTCCCGATCCGCTGCCCTTCGCTGGCGTGGAACTGCCGAAGAAGGGAAACACTACCTATCAGAGCAAGATCGACGCTGGCGAACTCATCGCCAAAGCCAGACAGGAATTGACCGGCGAGCCCTTCAAAATTTTCACCCTTGGCCTGCTGTGCGGGTTGAGGAAACGCGAGATCGACCTGCTGATATGGGACCAAGTGGATTTCACCAAAGGAGTCATCCGCATCGAGCGCACCGAATACTTTCAGCCCAAGAGTGAAGACAGCGCCGGGGAGGTGGACTTGGACCCCGAGACGCTCGCACTGCTCAGAGGATGGAAGGCCACAGCAAGCGGCCCGTTCGTCATCGAGTCCACCCGCCCGCCGCGTCACGATGCCAGCCGCGTGAATTACCGCTGCACTCGCCATTTCGAGACGCTTTACACATGGCTGAAAACGCAGGGCATCACCGCCAGAAAACCGCTTCACGAACTCCGCAAAGAGTTGGGCGCACTGCTTGCCAGCACTCACGGCATCTTCGCTGCTCAGTCAGTTCTCAGGCACGCGCAAATCAGCACCACCGCCGCCTACTACACCGACAAGAAGCGCCGCATCACCGCAGGGCTGGGGGCTTTACTGGCTCCTGCCCCTGAAAACATTATTGAGGCTGGATTCACAGATGGCGAACAAAAAGCACAGATGAACAAAGGAAGGGCTAGCGCATGAGCATAGGCAATCAAGACAGCACCCCAAATGATTTTAAATCATGGGTTGATGCTGTCGCAAATTACTATAGCGGACAAGGCCATCTGATAAACTGGCCCATGGCCCTCACGCTCTATGAAAGGCCTGACAACCCATACCATAAAAGTTACCGTACCGTGATGATGAGGGCGGCATTCAGCGGACTGGCGCTCATGCTCGCAGTTGAAGGTGAAAAACCAGACATTAAAGGCAGGTTTAACAACTACCTGCACTTCATTGAAACTCCCGTGGGGCAGGCTCTATCCATAGCAGCCTCAGAGGCAAGAAAAGCAGGGGAGTTAGGATGGAACGAATTTAAAGCTTCACTAGGAAGGCCAATCTTCGATATTATGCTAGCAGCCAGCGTGTGGCACAGATCGTTATCAGCGGAACCTCCGAATCTTGTGAAGTCATACGTCGAATCATCCGGCAGCGAGGCTGAATTCTATCAACACATGATTGCCAGAAAACTGCATGATGGCGAACACACGCTGCATGAACTGTTTCATGCATGGACACGCCTATCGAATGCCGCCAGGATCAAAGAAAAACGTGGGGTGAAAAGGCGCTCGACCAACGAGATCAAAATGACAATTCAGCTTGATTGGCTCCCCAGATCTTTGTGGACACTTAGCACTAAAGAGATCGCTTTTTTATACGATTGGATTCCAAGCGATGACATTGAGAGCCTTGAGGATTCTTGTCGAAAGATAGACGCAGCAATCAGTGAGTTGGGCTTTTCGATGACGCGTAAGAGCAGGACGCATTAGCACTCAAACGAGTGTCAAGGGTGTGACATACTTCCGAGTGTACCGTACATTGGCGAAGGTTCAGGAAGCTGTCATTGATTGAGATCATTATAGGCCTGCTATGTATCTCGGCGTCACACGACAGATGCCATGAAAACCCAAGCTACCCCAGAAGCACCCGCCGCCGGATACCTCACGCCCTCCGAACTCCGCCACCGCTGGAAAGTCTCCGCCATGTTCCTCTGGCGACTCCGCCGAGATGGCAAATTAAAGGTCACAAAATTCGGCTCCCGTGGCGTCCGCATCGCCATGAGTGAGATCGAGCGCATCGAGCGCGAAGCCCAGGCCTAAACAAAAAGCCGCCCCTTTCGGTGCGGCCCTCTGCGCTGTGACAAGCAGGAGGATACCCATCGGAGGTAGCGGCGCAACCAAACCTTGCGCCCATGCTCTCAATCTCAGAACGCGCCGCCGCCTATCTGGAGCGGCTACCGCCCGCCGTCGCTGGCAGTGGTGGACACACCGCCCTATACAACGCCGCCGCTGCATTGGTGCGCGGATTCGCTATGAGCGAGGCGGATGCCCTGCCGCTCCTGCTGGCTTGGAATCAATCCCACTGTCAACCGCCGTGGAGTGAGGCCGACATACGGCACAAACTGAGAAGCGCCGCCACATCCACGCGCCCGCTTGGCTACCTCCTGAACGATACAGAAACCTTGTCCGCGCCTTGCTCCTCAGGTTTCGGCATGGATGACGAAAAGAAAGCCAGGCAGCGCGAATCATGGCCCGCCTTCAAAGTGCCGACGCTCGCCGAGATCGAAACCATCTCACGCCTCCGCCACCTGCCAGGGAGCGCCCTCCGCAGCGCTGCCGACGCAGGCTTGCTCAGAGTAGGCCACTACAAGCACGCCGATTGCTACATCCTCACCGAGGGCACCTTTGCCCAGGCTCGCCGCTTGGATGGGCTGCCGCTGCCGATTCGGGATGGAGTCAGCAAGGCCAAGAATCTGCCCGGTGCAGTCGGTGCCTTCATTGGCGCTGGCCTGCTGGATGAAGTCTCCAACGTGCTGCTTGTGGAGGGCTGTATTGGCCTGCTGGAAGCCCTCGCCTGCATCGCCCTCTCCGATGCTCAGGGATGGACAGCCATCGCCGCCACCAGTGCCAGCTCACGGTTTCATCGAGCGCCGGACTTGCTCGCCAGATTGAAGGGCCATCGCGTGCGCATCGTGCCAGATGCTGACGAGGCCGGACTCGAAGCTGCCGCCACTTGGCTAGCCGACATGGAGAACGCAGGAGCATTCGTGGATGCCATCAAGGTGCCGCCCGAGTGCAAAGACCTTGGCCCCATCGTCTCCGACTCAATCAGCTATCAGAAATTCCTCACCACCCTTTTCCAATGAACGACTTCACCGAAGAACTCCGCCAACGAGCAGGTTACAAACGCACGGCTCAAAGCCATGCCACGAATCACAACTCCCCGCCAACCGGCGGAGGCAAAGCAGACACACACACGTTAGACCTTGGAGCCTGCCTTCTAACCGCTGCCGACTTGGAAACTGCGACGCTACCCAAGCGGCTCAAGTTGGTTGACCGCTGGCTTTGTGCTTCCGATTTGGGCTTCATCTTCGCCCCTCGTGGCGTAGGCAAGACTTGGCTGGCAATGGCACTTCCTGCCGCCCTTTCGCAATGCAAACCGCTTGGTGCATGGAGCGCAGGAGAGCATCCCATCAGCGTGTTATATGTAGATGGTGAAATGCCGCTGGAACTCACACAATACCGTTCGCGTGCCTTTGGGCTTGGTGAAGGTTCTGTCAGTTATCTGCATCACGAAACCATTTTTGATACACTTGGCAGCAGCTTGAATATCGGCCTCCTAGAGCATCGCGAGGCCATCACCGCCCTGATCGTGGAGAAGGGTTTTCAATGTCTGATTCTGGACAATCTCAGCGCCCTTGCATCCGGCGTGGACGAGAACAAGGGCAGCGACTACGAACCCGTAGGCCATTGGTTACTGGAACTTCGCCGGCGAAAAATAACCGTGATCGTGATCCATCACGCGGGCCGCAATGGCTTTATGCGCGGCCATTCCAAGCGAGAGGATGCGTGCTCCTGGATTCTTGAACTTCGGGACGCAAAGACGGATGGTGAACCCGGCGCGAAGTTCATCAGTCACTTTGCCAAGCCAAGCCGCAATACCGGCGAGGCCATGCCTGATCTTCTCTGGCACTTCACCACGGACGCCAGCGGCCAGGCTTCCATTCTTTGCGAGCTGGCACAGACAACAGAATATGAGCAGTTCATTCAGCATGTCCTGGATGGCGTGGAACAGCAGAAGGACATCGCCGAGATGATGGGCAAACACAAAGGAACCATCAGTAAATGGGCGGGCAAAGCCCTGAAAGAAGGCCGCATCAGTGGCAGCAAAAACAAGCTGCTTCCCCCCTCCAGGGCCGAACCTCGCAACCACCGCGCCGACGTGGATGACTGACAGTTTCCAAGTTGCCATGCCTATGCACGGAAACCTGGAAACTTTCTCCATTCCCAGCAACCAAGCTGGAAACCCTTTGGAAACCTCCCTGCAAGCAATGGCAACTCATCGGAAACCAGACAGAAACCAGCAGTTTCCAGCAGCAAGCCCAGAACTTCCCCCTTGCCACCCTTAACGCATCCCGTTACTATGAACTCACTTCAATGCATGATCCGTTCCTTTGCCTGCGACGATACCGCCCGCTTGTTTCGGCTGGAGAAGGTCCGCGCCTTCCCGCCAGACATCCAGCGCACCGCCCTTCGCAAGCTCGCCCAGCTTCAAGCCGTCACGGAGTTGATTCACCTTCGCGTTCCTCCCGGCAATCGGCTGGAAGCCCTAAAAGGCGACCGCAAAGGCCAGCACTCCATCCGCATCAACGACCAATGGCGCATCTGTTTCCGCTGGGAATCAGACGGCCCGCATGATGTCGAAATCATTGACTACCATTGACCCTCTCCACGCCATGAAAAAGCACGCCCCCATTCATCCCGGTGAAGTTCTCCGCGAGGATTTCATCCTGCCCCTTGGCCTGTCCGAATATCGCCTAGCCCATGACATCGGCGTTCCACCTCGCCGAATCAATGAGATCGTAAAAGGCAAGCGTTCCATAACCGCCGATACCGCCCTACGCCTCGCTCGCTACTTCCAATGGCCCGCCGAAGTCTGGCTCAACCTGCAAGCCCACTATGACCGCCAAGTAACGGAGGCCGAGATGCGCGACGTGCTGGCACGCATCAAACCTTGTGCGC
>Ga0247834_1003974_pt1 | contig 19351 bp, 16 predicted proteins | sample LaCruzMarch2015__8_FD_187118 | JGI IMG/M metagenome (GOLD analysis project Ga0247834, IMG submission 187118) | Freshwater microbial communities from meromictic Lake La Cruz, Castile-La Mancha, Spain - LaCruzMarch2015_12m | ecosystem: Environmental > Aquatic > Freshwater > Lake | place: Spain...
ACGATGATGCTGATGGTAGCAACGGTGTCGCTGTTGGTATTAATCGACCACGTCAAAGACAAAGGCATGATTCAGATTCGTCGATCGATGACGTGGGGAAGAGGAAAGTCCCAGCAACAAGGAGGAGAGTGAGACACGATTCTGATTCGGACGATGATGCTGATGGTAGCAACGGTGTCGCTGTTGGTATTAATCGACCACGTCAAAGACAAAGGCATGATTCAGATTCGTCGATCGATGACGTGGGGAAGAGGAAAGTCCCAGCAACAAGGAGGAGAGTGAGACACGATTCTGATTCGGACGATGATGCTGATGGTAGCAACGGTGTCGCTGTTGGTATTAATCGACCACGTCAAAGACAAAGGCATGATTCCGATTCGTCGATCGATGACGTGGGGAAGAGGACAGTCCCAGCAACAAGGAGGAGAGTGAGACACGATTCTGATTCGGACGATGATGCTGATGGTAGCAACGGTGTCGCTGTTGGTATTAATCGACCACGTCAAAGACAAAGGCATGATTCCGATTCTTCGAGTACTCATACGGGGAGAAGGAAGAAGAAGCATTTCGAGAGACAGAGTAAAAGTAAGACAAGAAGAGGGAACGATTACGATCTGAACAGCGGTAGTAAAGATGTGGGTGAAAAATACGAGAAGCGTCATCGACATGACTCGTCGTCCGACTCTGGAGGAGAGTCTGAGAGGGAAATTGTTGGAACGAAGATGTCCTCTGGGCATAAGTCGGGATTACAGAAATCGGAGGACTTTGCAGTCGCTGAACGCAATATACGTGAGAATAAATGTGAGGAAATGAGAAAGTTCGATGCGGCGGGGGGACGGAGTGATGGTCTGACAACTTACAGGGACGCGAGTGGTAAGAAACGTAATGTTTCGTCGATGGAGGATGCCGACAGTTTACGTCGGGAGGAAGAAGAGAGGGCTGAGAAACAACGTCTTGCGAACAAGGGCACGGCTCAACGAAGGCAGGAGGAGGCACGGTTGCGTGAGTTAGAAGAGGCATCGAATATGACACTGGCACGGGGCGTCGAGGATACAAAGTTGGAAGAAATGAAAAAATCGGTCGTGCGGAAAGGGGATCCCATGGCATTGCATGCATTGAAACGACAGCAGGAAGAGGAGGCAACGACGAGGATGCTTGTGATGAATGATGACATCTCAATGACACAACATCAACAGCGACGACCCGTGTACAAGGGACCACAGCCTAAGTCGAATCGGTACGGACTTAGCCCGGGCTATAGATGGGATGGGATCGATCGGGGTAACGGCTTCGAGGACCGGGTCCTAGAAGCTTTGCATAGCAAGGGTAGGAAGAAGGAAGAGGCATACAGGTGGAGTGCTGCGGACATGTAAACTTTCTCTTTTACTCCGGCAATTCCAAGCGAGGTAAGTGATATCCTTCGTATGCAGACACAATCAGATTATAAAAAGAGTGGACGTGCTTATGACGATACTTCCATGACGCTTGGCTACTGAATTATATATTATTAATTGGTGTGGTACACAAAATGTGTACTCCCCAATAATAATGTAATCGAGAAAACTGACGGCCGGAGTAGTTATCGGGTTTCAACCGTCATTATCTCTTGATGTCAACAGTCATAACTATTTTACACTTCCGAAGCACACACAGATTCTTTTCACGGCCGGTTATTGTGTATTGTTTTGAACCTGATTCAGTGTTGAACAACTACTAACTTTTTGTTTTCCTTTTACAAGATGGGGTTTGAGGTTTACAGTGTTTACTGTCCATTGGCTACTGGGATTGAATATGGCAATTAACACGTTTTAGTCGGTTCTCTTTGTGATGATTTTGACACTTCTTGGCGCCATAAGTTGAGAACACAGAACACTGACGGACTCGACACCTTTTGACCATGACGACGAGCACGCTAGCAATCGTTCCCCAGGAAATCCAGCACGCTGCACTGGTCCACGAGATTCATGTTGCCCCCAGTCGTATCGAGCTACATCAATCTCACAAGAAGTCTGCCAGTTTGGATACCTATCGTGCTGAATTGCTCTCGAAGGTACATGATCATCTTGATGAAATTCATCATCTAGAGGACACGATGAATCGTACTGCTAAGTTTAAGGATGAGTTACTAACCAAGGTACACTCGCACTGAAATGTTGTGTATAGGCTGCTCTGGAAGGCAACAAGATATCAACAACAAATCAGTGTGTGGGTGTTGTATTTCCCCTATGTTGGTGGAGACAACATTTGTAGTCTGAATCGATTCATTTTGCATCCTTGGTGGGTCCTTGTTTGAATAATGAAAAGAGATAATATAATGAGGAGATTATTAAACGATTTAATAACTTCATAACTCCCATTTGATGTATATTTTTTACGTTCTGCCTAAAAATAATGTTCATGTCGCTGTTGTGTAAATGAACGATTCTCCCATGCATGTTTGTAAGTAATGAAGGGTCGGCCTTTTTTTTGTGGTATTCATATTTGTCCTCCAAACCAACAAACTCTCCTAAGACCCCTTCATTCCTCATCGTCTTTGGTACTACTACTACTACTACTACTCATCAGTACTGCTATACACCCAGGGTGCCAATACACCAATCCAAGATAGACTACGATATTTTTGATTATAATCTAATCCATACCCCACAACAAATTTATTAGGGATAATAAATCCTACAAAGTCGGGCATTAATTGTAATTCGGGTAATGTACGTTCCGGTTTGTGTAATAATACCGCAGTACGTATCGAATTGGGCGAACGTGCGGCTAACATGTTTATCATGTATCGTAATGTATGTCCAGTATCTAATATATCTTCGATTATTAATATATCGCGATTGGCAATATCCACCTTCAAGTCGAGCACCATACGCACCGCCCCGGAAGACGAGGTAACGTTGGTAGTATAACTGGAGAAGGACATGAACTCCCATTCGTGGTCGTATGTTATAGATCGTACTAGATCAGCAAAGAAAGGTACGGCGCCCTTGAGTGTACATATAACTATTAGTGGCTTGGTGTTGTTGTTGTTGTTGGTGGTGTTGGTGGTGTTGGTGTTGGTGTTGTTTTGACTTTTGAGATTGGTGTACATGTTGGATATTTCAAGACCCAGCTCGGCTACGCGGTTGGCTAATTCATCATGCGTGAATAATACCTCTTCTATCTCGTTAGGGTTCATTGATGAGGGAAAAGTAACGATGGACTTTTTATCATCGTTACTGCTGCTGTGGTTGTTGGTAGTAGGTGACATCATCGCGATTGTTGTCCTTTGTTCGACCTGTGCGCTGCGCTACTATGGAAAGGGGGAGATTGTTTTGTGGGGTGGGGTGGAGTTTTTTTTGAAGGGTGGATCATCTTCTTTGACACACCCAGCCATGGCCGAATATTCCGCCGAAGTATTTGTCTACACAGGAGTGGGGGAAGGAGCTGTTGTTCCAAGAGATGTTGTTCGTGTCAGAATTGATCCATCGGTTCTGGTGGTACCAATAAGAGCATTCGAATTCAATTATAAATTGCAAGAGGTTGAGCTACACGACGGTCTACGTGAAATTGATCTGCGGGCATTCCTATATTGCACGGCCTTGAATAAAGTACAACTATCTGATGAAGTGGAGAGTATTGGAAATTACGCCTTCCAGTGTTGCAACTTCACCAAATTCAGAAGTCCGCCACTCATTACAACAATCCCTGGCGGAATGCTCAGCGGCTGTAAGAACATGTTTTCCCTAGAGGTGTCAGAAACAATCATGCAAGTGGACTACAATGCGTTCGGCGACTGTCATTCATTGCGGAATGTTGCCCTCGCATCCAACACCGTGGTTGATGAGAGTGCTTTTAATTACTGCACGGACCTATTACACATTTTTGACACCAAAGAGGCAATCATCGATGCCTTACGAAATCGATTTGCTGGTCTTCCAGTTCATAGCATTATCTACTACAAATCATACTACCCCATATCGTTAGAAGAAATTCGCAATAAAATCGAGTGTATCCAATATGCAAATATAAGATCTGGCTTACATCAGGATTGTTTGGGCATGACACCCCTTCATATTTTGGCTTGCTCTACCGTACACAGTCTTGAGCTGTATCAACTCATTGTGGACAAATACCCTGAAAATTTGATTGTTGAAGATGCTTGGGGGGCTGTACCACTTCTGTATGCCGTATGGGGGAACGCACCAAGTGAGATTATTCAGTTCCTTGTCAATAGCTATCAATCTCTCTACCCGGATCATGAATTTGATTGGAACGACATGGTGATCACATTGGGGCGAGCTAATGCTTCTAAAGTTGTGATTCAGAATTTGCTTGACATTCAACAAACTCTATATCCAATGTACAACATTGATTGGGATCAGGTTCTTGGGGTGTTGGTTGAGCGTACAGAGTGGAATGAACCTCATGCGAATCCAAAGACATTTTGCTTACTCACCAGATGCAGCATTGCAACGCGTGTCAATGCAATTGGTGTAAAGCATTTTCGAGATGCCATGGCTGATATTTGGATGGGCCATGAATTCAATTTTAATAGACAAGCTTGGTACACTGAAACTCTAACAAAACTTGAGTATTATGAGTCTGAATATCGGAAATTGAAGGAAGTGGCATCATTGCTGGAATTCGCTCTCTGGAAAATAAGGATGAACGATTCAAGCTTTATTCACGGCAACGTGATCAATAGATGCAATAAGAAATTGAAGATGGATACATCAGAGTTTAAACTGCAGTGTCGTGTCAGTTGTGGTGCCGATTATGTCATTCAAAATGTGTGGCCATACCTTCTTCCTCCTGATTTTGTGCGTTCATACGTTCCAGACGAAGGATGATATGTATTTTGTACGTTCCTACGTTCAACTAAGATGATAATGTTGCTTTGGTAATATCAACCACTAAGATAATGACGCTTTGGTGTGGAAGTGGAAGATGACAATAATTTACATAGATAAACTAACGCATTTCTTTGGTTGAATAAGTGACTCAAATAGATGAATTCTTGATTGTCTGGACACTCCCATGTTTTCACACTCCCCCAGGTGGATGCCAACAAGTCCTTTCATTCAGCCACAAAATTGGCGCGTCCTTTTGAACAACTACTAAGGGTTGCGAGGGCACGAACGGAGTACGATAGTAGGTTAAGTAACACTCACCACCCACCATGCTGATCCTTCCCCCTTCACCATCATTGACGGAGACGGGTGGGAGGGGGGATGATAATAAATCCTCTTCACAGTCATTGGATGAACATCGGACGATTGCCGATGTATTGAATGAGGTGAATAGTTTCATCAATGATAATAATAATATTACCAATACCAATGCCCTTGATGATGATGATAATTATACCAACATCAGACATGGAGAGCTTGACGAAAAGGACTTCTTTCCGAGCAAGCCAGTGGATGGAGAAGCGCGGCAGCGTACCGACGTATTCGATCAATCTAGTAGGAGAAAGCAACAACAACAGCAAACGTTGGCACAGCAGATGATGGTCGTCCGAGGCGATGACGGTGGCAATGACAACGACGACGAGGAGGATGCAGTGAGCAGTAGTGAAAATTTGTACGAATCATTAAGTAATCGATATCGAATGACGACGCAGACAGTAACAGATGGGGACAACGATGATGATGCATACAGCAGTAGCAAGTTGGCCTCCTCTACAACTGACAATAATAATTGTACATTGTTGGACAACTTTGATGATAGTAGTCCTAGTGCCAATAGTAGTGAAGGGGGAAGCAGTGTTGAAAATATGCCACCGGTTCATAATGCTGCCACCAATAATAATGCTGCTGCTGCTAGTCGACAAAAACAACAACAACATTTGCAACAAATAATGTCACAACGGTCACAACAACATCATCGTCCACAATTAAAGAGTCGAAAGGATTATAATGATTCATCAGGAGGTGGTGTAATTAATTGTCCTTTTTCGACTACTACCAATGTACGTCCAATTAGTACGACACATCATCGTCATGTTTCATCGTCGATTGTTAGTGATCGTGGCAGCAGCAGCAGCTGCAGCAACAACAACAACAACAATGATGATAAAAATGAGATCAATTCATTATTTGGATTACAGAGTAATAATTGTCAACGACCAGTATCACTATTTTTAAAAGTTAATCCTCATCCACAATTAATCACAACAACAACGACGACGACGACGGCGGCAGGGAAAGACAACAACAACAGCAAGGATGGCAGTAGTAGTAGTAGTAGTAGTAGCGTAATATCATCGTACAATGATGATGAAGTAGATGAGGATGGTTATGGTCCAATATTATATCCATCGGCATCGGTAGATGAATTACTACATCGAGGGGAGGTTATACTTGTTAATCCACACGCGTTTGATGCCAAAGGGGCAGCAGATGTAATCGACGAACATGGTGGACGCAAAAATAGTATCACTAACAGTGGTAGCTCCGATTCAATGACAGTATCATCATCAGACAAGCCAAGGGGAGGAGGAGGACGGATATCGGGTAGAGTTACCGTCGAAACTGCAAGACTTGTTGCGGAAGTTTCACAAATCTCTTCAGAAGATTGGGCAAGGAAATATCAATTTGATAATGTTTGTTGGCCTCCTCCACCCCCCATTCGTCGTCGTCCAAGTAAGACATTGTACAATCAATCTTTGATGACCACAACCCCTAAAACAACAACAACCGTCTCGTCTCAAGCAATGTCGGCATTGGCATCCGCAGCTGTGGATGAAGTTTTGAATCAATGTCACCGGAAGGAGAGTGTAGTAGCAAAAGACAATCATGATATATCATGTAGTACGATTATATTTACTGTAGGTGGATCAGCATCGGGTAAAACTCAAACAATATTTGGATCATACATTGCAAATCTAATATCACCTTCGACCAGACCAGGTATGGTACTACTTGAGGAAAATAATACAATGGGTTATGAACACAATAATAATTGTGGTCTACTTGGTGAAATTGTGAATGGTATACTACTTTCATCACAGCAACAAACAAATAGTTCTGAGTCGATATTTGAATGTTCTATCTCAATATTAGAAATTGTCAATTCCGATGTACTACGTGATATACTTGCCACATCTGACAAAGACGAAGGCTTGGGTGATAATGGTGGGTCCAAGTCATTACCACGTATTCGACAAGTCGATTCACGAGGTGCCGCAGTGTTGAATTTACATCAAGTTACCATTCATACTATGGAGCAACTACGTGATACACTCCATTCCACATTCAAGTCCAAAGTACTACAACGAGCGTGGAACAGTGAGGGTGGACACGGTCATTTCATTATCACTATTAGCATATATAGACCAGGAGGAGGATACTACTGTGGCAAGATACAATTGGTAGATTTGTCAAGTCCAGATAGACAGAACGCAAATGTCACTACATTAGGTGATGTTCGCAAGTCTCTTTCTGCACTTCGTGGCATTCTTCGAGGACTTGTTACACAAAAACAGCAACCAAATCACCACATGAATTCACAACATTTGCCATATCGAGAATCAACATTGACTCGACTGCTCCAGCGTAGTTTTGATGCAAATACTCATTCAGTAGTAATTGGTACTGTCAACACGTCTATCAAGTGCTACAATCAAACCTTATCTACGATGGATTTTATGTCTCGCATTCTTGCCAAGTCTGGAGATACTGCATTGAGTCCATTCCACGACACAGCTTTGAAAGGTAGGGGTGTACGAAAAACCGATGGAGTAAATGACTTTGACGTAGGAGCAGATGATACACGCGTACATTCTCTGGATAGCCTTGCAAGTCAACTATCACACAGCAAGGCGATCTCGCCACCGTCCATGGCCTCATTAAAGAGTTATACCTCCGATCCACGACAAAGATTGGCAAAGCTCCTCGGCTCTGCACCAGTATCAGATAAGGGCACTACAAAGCCTCATAGTAATGTATTGAACACTTCACTTCGATCTGATAGCGTGTCATTCGACAACAAGAGTACAACATTGAAGGATAAATATGGATCAGTCTTAGTTTTCAATGAACTTGATTCACTTATGGATGCGAATGTCGACAAAGATTGTCTTGACCGCAACGCTTGTGGGGATGAAATGATTATTCAAACCCTTACTCCATGCAAATCAAAGTCTCAGAATAATGATACAAGTTCCGTTGACACTTCCGAGGGAGCCGCACCTAGTCCCTTCCGTAAAACTGTCCGTGCCGATAATACTAGACTCCGTCGTGGTCTCTCCCGCAGTCCCATACGTAATAATACCCACCTTAGTAATCAGTCTGACAATGTTAGACTTAGTCAGATTAAGAAGAGACAGCAAGAGGATCGAAGACGGTTAGACGAGCTGTATGATGGCGTCGAATATTCCAAAGATACCAGGTCTAATCGGCTCTTGCAAAATATACTTTTTAGTAGTGGTGATACTGCTACTGGCAGTCAATCAAATCAGAATGATTCCTCCTCAAGATTGAGCAACGATGGCAGTAGCTCAGATGAATCAACATATCGATCGTCACTTTCTCAGACTGGAGGAGAGAAATTATCGCCACATATCGGTGTCTCCCGAGGTCAACGCAACACAATTGGCGTGCCTCATCAAAAGTCAGAATTTGTATTATCCAAGCCAGTTAAGAATAAATCGAATGACTGCGAATTGAGTAATGATGATTCATCTAGAAAGTGCATTTCGGAGTCAAACCAAGCTAAACCCCAAGAATTTCGTCGACTCGTAAGTTCCAGCCATGATCAGCCTGCGTTGAATTCCATGGCACCATCGTCAATATCAATGCAGAGTCATTATGTTAACACTGATCAACAATCTGAAGAACATACTGATAATCCACAAATGCAAGTTGAAGATACACCATCTTTTGATTATTCAGGTTATGCAGGACATGCCTCGGCGGTCGACAGCTCTATCTTTGTGGGAAAATCAATAGTAGCATCACCAAGTATGATATTGCCAATCGATTCGATGGACTCGGAAGAGCCGTTAGTTTCGGCAAGGGGCCAAGCAACCTATTTCCGTGAACACTCGCCACAAAACATCACTCAACCGTTACTTCCCATGGAATCGATCGATTTACCATCATCATCTCCGACTTACGCAATGTTTGAGTCATTCGTAAAAGAAATCGATTCTTTGGTTACCAAGCTTACCCCTGATAAATTAGAAGTCTCCGCGTCGGTTCCCATCACCGGTGAATCAATGCCTTTTCTGGATAATACCAGGCTTGAGAGCCATTTTGAATCAGTGAACGGTAATTCATTCGACCTTGACATTGAGCATCCTCGATGCTCTCTCCTTGAGGCTGAAATTTCTTCTCTTACAGAGAAAATTCAATCACTAAGTAATGAGATAAGGGAGTCGGAAATACATCATTCAAAGATACGAGCAATTCTAAACGAAGATGATGGCACCTTAATCTCTAGCGATGTCGCTTTGTCATGGACTCAGACTTGTGATACTCTCGAAGACGCTATTAGAAAACGAAAATGTTTGATCGTCGAGTTGGAATCTCGATTGCAATCGACTCATTCTGAGAGAGACAATTTGTCGAAAGAACTCCGACTATCCCAGGAAAGGATATCCGATTTGTCTAAGTCTGTACAGTGTATCGAAAACGACCTAGCTGTAGCAAGGGAAGCCATTGATTCCCAAGCTCATGCATCTACACCACTGCAGTCTGAAATTCAACGTTTGAAGAAGCAGCTGAAGGATCTGGTTAGCACTCATAATGCATCATCTGACTTCTTTGGTCGATTAGACGACCTTCTTGGTAACAAAATTGATGAAGCTATAATGTTCGACGAGCGCCAGCACAAAATTCGCATAGATTCTATAAGGGATATCATGTCGCAATCACAAGAAGTAATAATCAAGCTGAATGAATCACAAATGAATGTTAATGTACTCGAGTCAAAGAATCAGGAGCTAGAGGAAAACATGAGAATGTATGAAGAATCTCAGAATCAGATGGAATCCAAGATGCTTGAATCTGAAAAGCTCGCAGAAGAAGCGATTGCTGCAAGTGAGAAAATTGCCGGCGATGCTGTCGAGGTGCAACGAGAGCTGGTGATGGTACAAAAAGCTCACCAAGAGCTGTTAACTGCTCACAGTGTAGCACTCGAAGACAGGCATAAGCTCTCCAGCAAATTCGAGAGGAACGCGGCGCAGGTGGTTGAGCGTGAGAGCGAGATATTAGGGCTGAAAGACTGCATTAATTTGTGTCACAACGAGAGAGATCAGCTGAAGGAACAGCTTTCATTAGTAGGGGCAAAGACAGTCGAAGTTATGAAACATCACATCGAGGGACTAAAGGCTGACTACGCGAGACGTCTTGAATCTTTCAAGGCTAATTATGTGTCAGAAATCGATAATGAAGGACTAGCTCAACTTCAACTCGATCTCTCTAAAAAGGAAGCAGAGAATGTCAATCTAAGAAGTCGGATCGAGGAAGTGTCGTCAAAACTGAATAATGTCGAGGAGCAATTGAGTCAAAAGCAACAGGAACTACTCTCTGTAAGCAAGAAGACCCTCCGCGAAAACGAAGAAAAGAATGCTATGAAGGACGAGCTTAATCATTTGCGCAGTCTCATGGATATTGCTGAAGAGTCCATCGGTGAATTGAATCGTCTCAAAGAAGAAAATCAGCGGCTAATGGACATGATTCGATCACAGAATAATGATCAGCATAGCCATATTTCTAGTCTTGGTGCGTCAAATGAAATCAAGGGCATGTCTGATAATGATCATCTCATGTACGAACGAATCTCTGCATTAATGAGAGAGAACGAGCATAACAATATTTCAATGAGAACTTTGCAAGTAAGTTTCTAACAATGATACCCCGTAAAAATTTCTTCTTTCCTCAATCTAATCAATTCTCTCTTCCTTGTATATATTTGCAGAATGAAAATGTGGTATTGAAAAGCTCAATTGAGGAATGCACAAGTACAATACAGCTCGTACATTCAGAAATGAATGGTCTGAAAACGATCGCCAATGATGGTGTATCAAAGTTACGGAAGAGGGAAAAGAAGTTACTTGATGAACAAAGGAAGGATAAAGATGTAATTGCAGAGATGGAGAAGAAACTAGAGCACGCAAACAGTTTAATACATTCGCTGCAGTCATCAAGCATGGGAGGCATGCATTCAAAACCAGCCAGGCAACACTCAACCCCCCTGCATTCGGAAATTGATTATCACATCACTCCTCCTAGAAGTGCCCCATCCCATCGTAAATTTGTAGCAGAGCTGTCTACAGAGAAGGAACTCCGATATAAGGCTGAAGAGATTTGTGCTGGGGTCTTGGCAAATTCCAAGGTTGCATTGGAAGAACGAGATTCAGAGATCAGTAAGCTTCGATCACAGCTCTTCAGATTGTCAAGTAAGAGACAAAGCGAGATCGATAAAAAATTGTATGAATTATAATGTTTTAATGTAAACGTAAATGATTCGTCTTCCTCCACTTCTCCCTCGTCTTTATCCAAGGAGTCGTTTTAAACTCAGCGTCTCGGCGGGAAGCCAAAAGAGGACAATCCACGAACCGGAAGGGAGAAATGAGTCGCGCTTCTCATAATAAGCAAAAAATAGTAAAAGAAATCTAAACGTCAATACTGTTAAGTATTTTTTGTCACTATTTGGACAAACACTGTCACTATTTGGACAAACAAACTGTGTGGGCCTTCGGACGCTGTGTCCAAAATGACTCCATGCATCTCCTCCATCTCATTTCATTATTTTTTAATTTCTGAAGGTGTCGTGTTATTATTGGTGGAGGTCGTAGAAGTGAGTAGTAGTACAAGTACATCTCCATCATGTGATGTTCGTTTATATTCTAAATTCCAAAATCGTCTGTGATATTGGTGTACTTCAGCGAAGTTATTGGAATATAGAGTGACTGAAGTATAGTGTTAAGTCTACTCCTCATTTTCTTACTGCACCTCAACTTCATCACGCCCTCAATCATCCTCGTCCTTCTCATTTTCCCCAACATTGTCGTTAACATCCTCATTTTCCTCAGCATTGTCAATTCTCACCAACGTCCTCCATTTTCGCCATAAACATCCTCAACATCCTCTTTCTCATTATCAGCAGCAGCATTCCTCATCATAGATGTCATCTTCATCTTTGTCGTTGGTGACGTGGAGAACGCACAAATTAAGTGGGCAGGAGATATGGCCACACATTTTTGATCACAACATCGGCTCCACACCTGATACGACACTGCAGTCTGAACTCCGGTCCATCCCTCTTAATTTTCTTGTTGCATCCACCCATTATTTAACAGAGGTCCTTGCGACCATCATTTATCTTCATCTTCCATATCGCAAGTTCTAACAATGATGTTGACTCCTTCAGTCTCCGATACTCAGATTCATAATACTCAAGTTTTGCAAGAGTTATATCACGCCAAGCTTGTCCGTTGAAGTTTAAGTAACTTCCCGTCCAAATATCAGCCATGGCATCTCGAAAGTGCATAACACCCGATTGCATTTACACGCGTTACAATGCTGCGTCTGGTAAGAAAGCAAAATGTCTTAGGAGACGCCACAGGTTTGTTGCTGCCTAGTACACGTTCAGCCAACTCCCCAAGAATACGATCCCAATCAATACTGTAAATTGGAGATAACATTTGTTGAACGTTGAGCAAATTCTGAATCCCAGTTGTCGGTGCATTAGCTTTTCCTAATGTGATCACCATGTCGTTCCAGTCAAATTCATGATTCGGGTAGTGAGATTGATAACTATTGACAAGGAACTGAACAATCTCACTTGGTGCATCCCCCCATACGGCATACAGAAGTGGTAGCGCCCCCCACGCATCTTCAACAATTAAGTTTTCAGGGTATTTCTCAACCATGAGTTGATACAGCTCAAGACTGTGGACTGTCGAGCATGCCAAAATATGAAGGGGAGTCATTCCTAAACAATCCTGTTGTAGGCCAGTTGGATCCCGCTCTCCATTCTCGTCAATGATAATCGTATTTCGTATTTCCTCAGCAGTCATAGGGGGGTTGTAGTAAGATTTGTAGTACATCTTTCCATGAATTGGAAGACCAGCAAATCGGATCTTGAGTGCGTTCACAATTGCCTCTAAGGTGTCAAATATGTGTAATAGGTCCATGCAGTAATTAAAAGCAGTCTCCTCAACAAATGTGTTCATTGCGAGGGCAATATTTCGTAATGAATAGCAACAGCCGAACGCTTGGTCTTCTATTTGAATAATACTTTCTGTGAACTCCAGGGAAAAAATGTTATTACAACCGTTGAACATATCGGCATGAATTGTGGTAACGAGTGGCGGACATCTGAATTTAGCGAAGTTACAACAACTGAATGCGTGACATCCGATGCGCTCCACGCCATCAGATAGGTGTATATCATTCAACGCTGAGCAACTGTCGAATGCCCCCCTACCAATTTCGCGTAGACCTTCGTGAAACTCAACCTCTTGTAATTTATATTTGGACATGAATGCTTCGATTGGTATAGCCAGCACGGATGGATCGATCCGGACACGAACAACATCCGATGGAACGACAGCTCCTTCTCCCGTGTAGACAAATCTTCGGCGGCATTGTGGCCATGCACGCTTAAAATCTTCAATTGGGTTTCAACGATCCGTTCCCGCCCTTCTCCCTGAGTGATGACGTTTGGGTGAATGGATGACATTAACATCATTAGCAATGGCATTGACATCGGTGTCATCGCCAAGCTGTTGCTTCGCGAGTAGTAGCACAGAAATGATGACGTTTGTTTCGACGAAGAAGGGATCATGTCATTGCCCTCGCTCATCAGTTGATTGTACGCTACTAACTTGTAGACCGCTGAATCACCGGCATCATCATCGGCGAAGAAGTATGTCTGCAGTAATTACATCATCGTCGTCGTTAAGCGTCGCAGACTACTTCGATGGCGAAAGCAAGGATCGCGTGTCGCCGTCGCCAACGTCACCAACTACAACAACGTCGATGCCGATCGATCTCGCCTCCCTCCGCAGTCTCGTGACGAAAGCCACCGACATGCACACCAAGAATGCCTCCTCGTCGCTCTCGTCGAAAGCGACGCCATATGACAAGTTAAAAACGCGTCTTGGCGACTTGGTCGATGAAAGCTCGTCCGATCCTCACTTTTGGGACATTTCCAACCTGGCACGCAGTGAAAGTGCGACGCGTGAAATATCCGAACTAACGAAGGCCATTACCGATATGGAATGTTGGGTATCATGGCGAGATGGGGCACGTGATGCGCTCGAACTAGTAGAAGAATTGTTACTCGCTAGTAGTAGTAATGACAACAACAATCATGGCAATAATGACAACGACGAGATGGTACTGTTGGCTGCAAATGAATGTCACACTAGTGCAACGAAGTTACTTGACGCCATGAATAAAGTAGAACTGTCCGCATTACTATCGGGTCCATACGATACCACACACATCTGTCGAGTACTACTCACGGCAGGTGCAGGTGGGACCGAGGCATGTGATTGGACATCCATGTTATATCGTATGTACGAACGACATGCACGACATATGGATATGGAGGTAACAACGATCGAATGTAGCGTGGGTGAAGTTACTGGATATAAAAGTGTCGAATTAGAAATTGTGGGTAGGAATGCATACGGATGGTTCCGTGGTGAACGTGGGGCACATCGTCTAGTAAGATTATCGCCGTACAATGCCAATAATAAACGTCAAACGACATTTGCGGGTGTGGATGTAGTACCGATATTAGACGAAGAGGAAGTTAAGGATGTACTTGTGCCTGATACTGACCTCGAGATAACAACTATGCGTTCGGGTGGGAAGGGTGGGCAGAATGTTAACAAGGTCGAGACTGGTGTTCGGATAAAGCATATCCCATCGGGTATCGCAGTCAAGTGTACACAGGAACGTAGTCAATTGATGAATAAGTCATTGGCATTACGACGACTTAAGGCACAATTACTTGCCATAGCACGAGAACAACGATTACAGAATATTAATGCTATACGTGGTGATATCATCGAGGCTAGTTGGGGTGCACAGATACGTAATTACGTCTTACAGCCATACAAGCTTGTTAAGGATTCACGTTCAGGATATGAAACGAGTGATGTGGATGGAGTGCTTGATGGCGGAGCAGCATTGGAGGGATGTATTAGTTCCTGGCTGCGTTATATGAAGGACAGAGATGAGAAAGAGAGGGAGGAGTTAGAGAAATATGGAAGTATAATTACATAAGACTGTTACTAGTTGCGTGACGAATATACTTGAATTGTCATTCTTCATGCTATGGTATAATGAACACAGTGACGTGAGCCCAAGCATGTATCAGGCTGGAGTTGCATAAATGTGACTACCAGCCACAGTAGAAGATGCTGAATCAATGATGTTGACCTGCTATGAGTACAAAGTGTATGGGAGGCCCAAGTCATAACATAGCACATCGATTTGTGGCAAAAACTTAACCCATGCACTCCCACAACTTTCACTGTTTTGGATGGGAGTTCAGTGCAAGTGTATTAAAATCTTAATTGTGGGTTCATGCGGCATTGCTACAATGGTGTGCTGATGCTAATAAATGTTGAAAAATACTTCATATTTACGGATAATTTCATCTTCATTATTTAGGAGTTCTGGGATCACTTTTGTCAACTATATAAACACTGATGCTGGTGTGATAATACATGCAAATACTCTAAATTCTTTCACTCCAGCATGACAAAAATGTTTGACTGAAAGACTCTCCTCAACCATCGATGATCAACATTGTTACCATATTCATCACGTAATAATTGCGTCGTAATCTGGGGGCAGAAGATACGGAAAAACATTTTCAATGACATGCTCTGCACCACAACTAATGCGACATTCCAGCCTATTGCCAACACTCATTACTTCACCTAACTTAATCTTCCACAGAGCAAGTTCCAGCAATGACGTTGATTCCTTCAGATACCTATACTCACATTCATTGTACTCAAGTTTTCTTAGGATTGGCAAACAACATGGAGTAAACGTCTTGATAAGGCCAAATCAATGGGCACTGAAGAAGTATTCCTTGCGGCACAAGGTGCAGGCAACTTAAACCTACGCGCGGAAGGGATGGAGGAAAGCGAGGCGTCAAAGAAACGTAGGGCATTGGCAGGATGTCGAAATGATCGATTACGAGCATTAAGTGGTGATGGGGGGTAGTGCACAAGAATGTACGGCACATATACTCAAGAATGATTATCAATTTATGGTAGATGTCATATAAAGCAGATTACTTATCTTTGCTGGTCCAGTGGGGCTCTTTCTGAACAGAGATATCCTGCACTTATTCTTAAACCCACCTAAGATTTGCAGGATCTTTCCTTGTTACCTTATGGCTAAAGCTCGCTGAATATACCAATCATTGTAATCATAAAACGACTATAACTATACGTTTATGGTGCAGATGTTGTGATGTTGACTCTTCAATGCTCCTCATTCTCTTCCTCGTCATCAACATTCTCGATATATTCATTGTCACCATATACTTCTTCTCCGTCATCATACTCATCACTATCCTCATCGTCATCATCATCATCAGTCTCGACGTACAAAATCAGGAGGAAGAAGGTAGGGAAACACATTTTCGACCACCTGTTTGGCACCACAACTGACACGACACTGTAGTCTAAAATCTGATAGATCCATCTTCAATTTCTTCTTGCCTCCGACCATCGTATTGCCATCGTCCATGCTAGCATATTCAATCCTCGTCTTCCACATCGCAAGCTCCAACAATGATGTTGATTCCTTCAGTCTCCGATACTCCGATTCATAATATTCAACTTGTGTTAGAGTTTCAGTATGCCAAGCTTGTCCGTTGAAGTTTAAGTAACTTCCCGTCCAAATATCGGCCATGGCATCTCGAAAGTGCATAACACCAATTGCATTTACACGCGCTACAATGCTGCATCTGATAAGAAAACAATATGTTACTGAATATGTGCAAGAAGACCGAGGTACAGCCAATGCCTGAAGAACCTGATCCCAATCAATGTTGTAAATTGGAGATAAAGTTGGTTGAGTATTCAGTAGATTTCTAATCGCCCCAATGTGATCACCATGTCGTTCCTGTCAAATTCATGATCCGGGTAGTGAGATTGATAGCTATTGACAAGGAACTGAATAATCCCCCCATATGGCATATAGAAGTGGTAGCGTCCCCCACGCATCTTCAACAATCAAATTTTCAGGGTACTTTTCAACTATGAGTTGATACACCTCAAGACACTGGACTGTCGAGCAAGCCAAAATATGAAGGGGTGTCATGCCCAAACAGTCCTGCCGTAAGCCAGATCTTATATTTGCATATTGGATACCCTCGATTTTATTGCGAATTTCTTCTAACGATATGGGGTAGTATGATTTGTAGTAGATAATGCTATGAACTGGAAGACCAACAAGCATCGATGATTGCCTCTAAGGTGTCAAAAATGTGTAACAGGTCCACGCAGGATTCAAAAGCACTCTCAAGAACCACTGTGTTGGATGCGAGGGAAATAATTAAAGCTATGTATTCTAAGGTTATGTAGAACTATCTTAGGTAGAATAACGATGAAGGGTCATTTCATTTTCAATGACATGGTCAGCTCCACAGCTGATGCGACACTGTAGCGATGTGGGATTAACTGCGATCTTTGTTTCTGAGCGTTTGCAAGCTGCTCGGCTCAAACCTTCTCAGCTGGGGAGTAACTAGCTAACTAGGAACTACATAATAACCTGCGAAAGGTGCCTGCCCCTCTCCGAGACTGAGAGACGTGAGTCTGTCGGCGTTGTCCGCTTGCTGGGGTATCGTCGACGGTCCTTGCTCTGTATTTGGGGTGCCAAGGGGTGGGTGGCGAGACCTAATGAGGCACTGAAAATTAAACTGAAGTTCAGCAGGCAGCATGACACCAAATAATAATAATACTAACGTCGTAAAGACCATATACCTCATCCGACATGGCGTGGCAGCTCACAATAGATCGGGTGTGAATTATCTTGATCCAAAGTTCACAGATTCACCCCTCGTTGAGCGAGGCAGGGTCCAGGCACGTTTGGTTGGCAAGCGGCTATGTCAAATGGGACTCATCATTGACGGTGACGGTGATAACGGCGATGATGGATATGACGACGATGTGACTATGAAGGATCAATCATCAAATTCTCACCAGCATACGACTAGTAATAATGAGAGCAGGGTTGCAAGTAACGGCGGCGGTCGTCCCATTGATCTTGTAATATGCTCTCCCTTGACGCGATGTATGGAAACGGCAGCACTCATCTTTCCATCGTACTTTGCTAATAATAATAACGATAATGCTGCTGCTGCTGAGCGGAGTGACGAGAGTGACGAACAACAACGAAGATGTCGCAACAGCAATAATAGAAACAACGACATCATAATACCAAAAACAGCAACAACAAAAGAAGCAGGACACCATCACACCAATAATTTCAATTACAAAGTTATCTGTCATGGCGATGTACGTGAGGCATATGGTATACATTATTCAGATAAGCATGGTCCAATATCAATATTAAAGATGCGTTATTCAAATGTATACTATCATCAATCATCATTATCAGTAGACAATGATACGCAGTGGCAAAGTAATGTACGTGAAAGTCGGAAAGATGTTGAACAACGGGTACGTCGTTTCTTTCATTGGTTAGTGCTGTACTTAGACCAACAACAAAGAACAACATCAGCAGACACAAATAACAGTATAGCAATTGTGACGCATGGTGTATGGATGGAATGTGCATTATTAATGTACTGTCCAGAAGTATTAAACTTTGGTACTAAACGGGTACATAATTGTGATGTATATGTTGCCAGATTAGTAGGAGTTACAACAACAACGTTGTTAGGAGAAGATGAAGCATCAGAAGCAGCAGATTCATTGTTATTGGAAAATAATCAAAGTGGTAATCAGTTAATGGTGCGGCTTCAAGATGCAAAGAAACTGATATCTATCGTATGATTAGTATATTTTACAGGACACTACATATTAGTGTCTGTTGCTGCTAAACTTGTTGAATAAGTAAAATGAGTATTCATCAACATGTAGTTATTGAAGGGCGTCATCCAATAACAGAAACAATGGAAAATGTGACAGGCGTGTGGTCTGTAGAGATTGGCAACAATTTTTCCCTTGCACAGTCTCTGCCACCGTGTACGATAATAAAGATTACGCATGTGCGGTTGTAGTTTCGACACCGTCTACCACCGAGGGTGCTCTGAACAACGTTTTCTACTGCACTGTCTCCTACCGATTAATACTGTCTGAGATTAATGTAACTTAAGATTTTAACGAAACATTTCATGGAGAAAATATTGCAAACGT
>Ga0247834_1003980_pt1 | contig 19330 bp, 14 predicted proteins | sample LaCruzMarch2015__8_FD_187118 | JGI IMG/M metagenome (GOLD analysis project Ga0247834, IMG submission 187118) | Freshwater microbial communities from meromictic Lake La Cruz, Castile-La Mancha, Spain - LaCruzMarch2015_12m | ecosystem: Environmental > Aquatic > Freshwater > Lake | place: Spain...
TGTCTCCATGCTGTTAACATGATCCTCCCAACTCACTAGAGAGTTAGGAAGAGGCACATGGTCGTGATGGGGTTCTCGTGCAGTTCGCCTCGCGTTTTTAAGGATCCGTTTTAATTGGTGGTCCTCCGTCCCGCCACTCAGACGAATCAAATTTCAAAATCCTCATCCTTGCTTCTTTTAGTAGCCGTACCCTCGTCATTGTCGTCGTCGTCGTCATTCCTCCAATTTGAATCGCTCCGTTGATATCAATCATGGAGTTTGTCGAACCAATGCTGCGTCGATTGATGGACAGTTCTGTACCATTCCAAAAGGCTATTGACATTGGACGTGGAAAGGGGCTCACTGTTTCGTATCCAAAGACCGGTGCGGAGAATCCCGAGGACGCCGAGTTCTTGATAGCATTGAATTATGAACCAAGTCGCGACGATCTTTCGCAGCCATCTATAGCAGCACTCAAATTTATCATGTATAGGATTCTTGTATTGTTGTTACGATTCGAACCGGAGCGTGCGACCGAGTATCTGAACAAGCGAATGATAATCATCAATCGAAGTCCCTACATTCAACGATCTCTTGATGTCAAGGCCGATAAAGCTGGGTATAACGAATTACTAACCTTGACAGATGAATTAATGGTCGAAGTGTTCGATCAAGTATTATCGAAAGAGATCTTCCCAAACTTGAATACTATGGTAGCGTTTGGACAACATGCTTGTGACTTTTTCCTCGACCTTTACCCTGAACGAACTATACAGGAGGGACCTTGTGTACATCCTGAGGTGATTGTAAAGAGGCAAACTACTTCTGTGCAACGACACACAATCATTGAGACTCTTACGACTAGTCTATCGATGGCGACGGGAGTGGTACCTTCTCGTCAATTCACACCGCTTGAGCTTGATGAGACCATCTTTGCATCACGTGTACCGACGTCGGAGAGAATTGCCAAGGGTGTTAAAACTAAACGGCGTAACACGGCTATACTTGCTGTTTTGAGAGCTCACGTACGCAGCAACTCGGATTTGGAAGAAGGAGTAGTAAATTCCATGACTAAAGACGAGTGTGCGGATTGGATTGCTGCGGAGGCGGAGGAGAAGAAGAAGGCGACTGTCGAGAGGAAGAGGCTAGAGGCGGAGGAGAAGAAGGCGACTGCCGAAAGGAAGAGGCTTGAGAGGCTAGAGGCAGAGGAGACGAAGGCGACTGCCGAGAGGAAGAGGCTTGCCGAGATGACTCCTCGTGATGCTGCGACTGCAAAGAGGGCAAAGGTCAAGCATGTTGATGCGGCAAGCGACAAGCGAGATGCAGCACTGTACTTGAAAACCAACACGCAGTACGCAATTGATTTTATGGCCGACAACAAAGAGCGAATCATCACCGCAGTCGCTGACATCAAGAAGTGGAGTGCTGACGAGAAGAATCGCAGATATAACACAGACCAATTGCCTGGTGTCCGTTCTGATGGGAAGAAATGGAGAGTTTCTCTTTGCTTTTCTGGCATTACATGGTACTTTGGTTATTTTGAGATGATTCAAAAAGCCAACTATGCTTTGTCATATTGCCCGTGGAATTGTTGGTAACGGATCAGCTGATATGAAAGTTAATATTCTGAATGTGGAATTGGCAAAAATGGCAATCGATGCTGGTCTGAAAGCACTAGTAGTTGCCACAACATAAAAATTAGTTTCCACGGTGATTAAAAATTCCCCATTGCACGAGTACTAAATACTCACCTAGCATCTTGAGGGCATGTCGTTTTCCAGTCAATATGGCGTTCGACACAAGCTTGATCTGCGCGGTGAAGACCCCACAATGACATTTTGAATTTTGAGCGGGAACTCGCCGAGTAGCAAACAAAAGACACGACAACCAACGTAAGAAGATGGAGGAGCTTAGCATCAACACTGTCCCCGTCGGTCGGGCGAGGCCAGGCTTCGCCCCCGGTGGCAAGAAGACATCGGTGGGCGACTATCATGATCAATTCGTTAGTATGATTCTCAAAGCGCAAGCAGCAACGCAAGTCCCTCCTCCTCCCATCAAGACGACGGGCTCATTGTCCACCAAAAAACTTGAGACATCCATCGACACGTCGACGTTTACCGTGTGCTTACGCGTACGGCCTCTCCTAGGCGATGAGCTCACTGCACGTGGCGAGTCGTTCAATTGCGTCGTACCAGGATCGGTGAAAGTTGACACTCGGTCGGGCGAACGTACCGAGGAGGCAATCGTCTTTACACCCAAAGTCGGCATTACCGGCAAGCCGAGTATTACAAATACAATATTCACGTTCGATCATGTCTTTGGTCCCGATCGTAATGGTGATGATGTTTACAACGTCGTTGGTCAAGATCTCGTCCAAAGGGCACTTGCAGGACAGGTCGGTGTTGTCTTCGCCTTTGGCCAAACGGGAAGTGGTAAGACTCATACGATGAATGGTCTCATGGATAGACTCGTTACTGATCTTTTTGCCGACTCGAGTGTGACATCTACGCGTAGGATCACATTCTCATACATGGAGATACTAGGTTCGGATATCAAAGATTGCCTCGTGAGCACGGAGAGTAATGGTGCCAAGGTTCAAATCGGTGAACTCCTCGACGGACGAAGCGTGGTGAAGAATCTCAGCGAGCACATCACCGCATCGTCCGAGGATCTCTCTGCCCTCATCGAAGTTGCGAAATCCCATCGGTCAACCAAGGCAACGGAAAAGAACGCAACGTCATCTCGTAGTCACGGCGTGGGTATTATCAAGGTAGGACACGTTGGGTTTGATGCTGGTCAAGGTCCAGCAGATGGATTACTTTACATCATCGACCTAGCTGGTTCTGAACGATCGGATGATAGTAAAGGACATAGCAAGGCACTGATGGACGAAACGAAGGAGATCAATTTCTCCCTCATGTCCTTGAAAGAGTGCATACGTGCTAGGACATTGGCAAGCGGTCCTGGTGGTGCATCGATACATGTACCCTTCCGCCGCTCGAAGCTCACACTCCTAATGAAGGACGTCTTTGACATTGGCTGTCCAAGGATGTGCACGACAATTGTTCTATCGCACGTTTCGCCACTTGCTGCCGATGTCAAGCATACGACGAATACTATGAACTATGCATCTCCATTGCGTGTTGCGGTGAATGATAAGAAGAAGATGGAAAAAGACAAGGAGGATCCAGCCAATTGGGATAATGGACGCATCCGAACATGGGCTAAAGAAACGGCCCATCTGGATTCCACCGAGTTGGATATGCTTCTACCACACGACACCAGTGGCATTGAACTATGTCAAACGTCCGAGGTTGAGATATACCGTCGACTAGGCCCAGACAAGCATGACAAGGCAAAGAGTGTGTATCAAGGACTGTGGACATTGATTTGTGATGCCAAGGTACGCAAACGCCGACCGGATGGGTCCATCATAACGCCTGCGCAAGAAGCCGCGGAGATTGCCAAGGCACAGAGGTTACAGGACGAGAAGATTGCGCTTTGGGCCGAGAGGGAGAAGACGCTACGGGCCGAGTAGCCATGGTTGGCTTCCATGCTATTATAGATGGGATGAGCGACCGAGGAGGAATACAACAATCAAATACTTGATTCATTTCGGATACACATTTTGAATAACATAAACGACAAAATATATCCATTTATATTATTGCGTTTCACTTTTCTCTTCTCGTACTCCTAATGTGCCTGATATTAATGTTTGTTTCGTTTCCTCTCTCTTCAAAAAGGCTCAAGGACTTCAATCTTCTTCCCCTTCTTAATCTCACCCCAACCAATCAACCTCCAATGCTTATCCACTCTCCTACTTAATGCAATCTTCTCCCCCTCCTGAGTACATACCGGTTGTGTTAGTGATATCTTTGCCAAATCACTCTTGGCACCCTCCACCTTCCCCCCAGTGCCCGTACTACCAATATTTACCATTAATATTTCACCCTTGGTTAATTTTTGTACCTTAGCTTGCTTACCACCATCACTCGTCTTAACACCCAGTAATCGACGTAGGAGGTAGTAGGATATTTCAATTTCGGCAAATACCTCTGGTAATTTGCCACGTAATCCGAGTACCTGTCCCACGAGCCGATCGGCACGCGTTAATGTGGGGTCAATCCTAGTGCCCACGCCAATCAGTCCTCCTGGCACGGCATACTGCAAATCATTCGACTCGGCATATAAACTTGATATACGCGAGAAGATGGGACTACAAACCAATTGTGTCGTGGTGCCATCTGTACCCTCCTTCTTGGTCACAATGCCCGGACGGACCTCGATTTCATCGCCCACGCGTAATACGCCCTGTAATATCGACCCGCCGGCCACGCCGCCCTGTAATGAACTAACATCCTGTCCGGGCTTATTAACATCGAAGCTGCGGATCACGATCAAACGTGGATCGCTGGTAAAATCACGCACCGGCACCGGTATCTTATGCACCAGGTACTCGCATACCAAATCGACATTGTACCGTAATACGGCCGATATGGGCAATATCGGCGCCGAGTCCGCCACGGTCCCCACCACGAATTTACGTATCTGCTCCTGCTGCGCCAATGCCGCATCGGGCTTGACCAAATCGACCTTATTCTGTAATATGATGATATTCTTCAATCTCATAATTTCCACCGCCGCCAAATGTTCCGACGTCTGCGGCTGCGGACACGTTTCGTTCCCGGCCACGAGGAGGAGCGCCCCGTCCATGACGGCCGCGCCGTTCAGCATGGTCGCCATTAATATATCGTGTCCGGGACAATCGACGAAGGAGACGTGTCGACGTAAATGGTAGGTGACGTTCGTCTTTTCGTCGATGAATGTATCGGCATGCGATGAACCACGCGAGGTATACATCGGATACGTCGTGCCGGGTATCACGACATCATCCTTGATCGTGATCTTTTCGTCATCGTTCAATGTAGTCGTCGTCGTCGTCGTTGCAATAACTCCACCACCACTTTCTGCCACTCCCTCCTCCTCCGTCTTCGTCCCGTCGTCGTCGTCGACATCATCATCTGCCACGGGCGGCAATGGCGCGGCCTTGTATATCTTAGCGTTGGCATATCCCAGCTTGATCGTGATATTGCGTTCCAATTCGTTTTTGAAACGCACCGTTTGTACGCCCGAGATGGCCTTGACGACGGTGGACTTGCCGTGTGCCACGTGTCCTATGGTCCCCACGTTGATGGTCGCCTGTCGACTAATCTGTAATAGCGACAATGGGTAGTTAGTTAGTTAGTTTGTGGTAGTGTAATCAATTCATCGATGTATATACGAGAGAGGGGTGTGTGAAAATCAACATCATATTGCCACACACACAACTCACCACCTCGGGCGTTAATGCCGTGAGCTTCGTAGGGTCGACGGTTTTGGCATCTTGTGTCATTAGATGAGTCTGCCCCCTCGTCGTCGTTGGCGCGGCTTCGACCATCCTTCCTCCTCCTCTGCTCTACCCCGCGGTGTCGTTTCTGCTGCTGTTGCTGCTGTGATGTGTTAGTGCCCGTGATTAATGGACTAGGGGCAGTAGGATAGTAGTTCACATCATGGTGCTCATGTCGCGACGTGTGGCATTATCCTTAATGTATGAGCGGTTCCGGTGTCATTGGTCTGGCCGCCGTGTGTGAGAGAAGAAAAAATACCTTCGGCGTGTCGTTGTCGTCGTCGATCTCATAGCGTACATTACCAGACTCCTCGTCCGCAATACTAGTCGGCTCGTACGCCCTATAGAAAGGGTCCGCCCGCATCATAAAAGCAGTGAGATGTGGAAATCGATTTTCCCAAGCAGCTGCAGCCGGAAGAACGAGAAGAAGGGGTCCGTGGCAATGACAACCAAAACAACGACAAGAACCGAGGAGATGGTATGTGTGGGAATATCATCATCGGACATGGACTTAGTTGCCACGATGGCCGGAACTGATGATAATGCTGCCATCATCTCGATGGAGAATAATGATCATGCCACCAACGATGGCGGCCAATATAACGAGGACGACAATAATGAAGATGAGAATTCCGAAGAAAGCACCGCGCAGCAAGAGGGGGCGGCGACGACGACGGGAGCCGAAAGACGACTTCGGTCGAAACTCTCCTCCGCTACTACTACGGCACCGCCCGGCAACAAGAAGCGAAAAGCCACGAATAATTATGGTGGTAGGAGTATGGAATCTTTTATTGACGACGGTAATAGCGACGACGACGACGACGATGCCGAGGAGAAGGGAAGAAAATTGCCACGATTGTCATTCGATTCATTGCCGGGGGAAGAAGGGGCAGAAGGAGGACAGAAAGTATTATCATCGGCTGAAATGACAACGATGGCAGCGACGAATAGGACAACGGCGAACAACGCAATCGTCGGGGGAGAGGACTCGATTTTAACACCACCCGACTGTGCCTCCGCCTCTTCTAATACTACCTCCTCTGGAATGACTCCGCTATTCATGTCCATGGATGTAACGATGAACGATGACGACAATGAACAACAACAACAGCAACAACAACAACAACATGATTCTTCTTCGACTACCAATACTTCAGCAGCAGCAGCAGCAGTAGCGTCATTTCATGCTGCTGCTACGACAACTACCACCGCTCTGCCACCCGAGCAGCAGCGTCCCTCGTCCGCATCCATGTTGTCTCCCATGCCCTTTCAACAATACCAACAACCACACAATTCACCACAATTGCAAGTTGAAGATACTATTTTAGCTGGATTACAACAACAACAACAACAACAATCGTCATCTTTAATACCTGTTGTCGAAGATAATTCTGCTGGTGGTGGTGGTAGTAGTAGTAATGAACGAGCTCGATCGCCGCGGTCACCCATTATTAATGCATCCATAGCAATTATGCAACAGCAACAGCAGCAACAACAGAATATTCATCTTTCACAGCAGCAATTACAAAATCGTGCTGCTACTACTACTGCTGCCGACCACCAAAAATCACCAAGTTCGCAACCACACCGGCAGCAGCAGCAACGCCAACGACAATTACAGCATCAGCAGCATCAACCTCCTGGATGGCGCGTAAAGTTATATAGACTCAATGCCGATGGATCGTGGGATGATTGTGGTACCGGGAGGATACAATTTTACTACGCTCGTCCACGCCTACGTCAACAACAACAACAACAACAGCAGCAGCAGCTGGACGAAAATATAATCAGTACTACCAGTAACAACAACAACAACAACAACAACAGTACGACAGCAAGTATATTTCATGAATTGGGCGAACCAATGCTATGTATGCGTGCCGAGGTTTCTTCTACATCTCATGTTCATCAACATCAGCAGCAGATACAGCAGTTACATGACGCAAAGAATAGTGATGTAATACAGACGGAGAATAGTGATTCGTCGTTGCACAATAAAAACAATGTCAGTCCCCCGTCATTGACAGCCGCAAACGGCAGTAGTAATAATAATAATAATAGTACACCATCACAACCCGGTCGACAGAAGGTTCTGTTACGAACACGTATAATACTATCACATGACACCTTATCCTCGTTGACGACTTCCTCAGCATATCAATGTCAGGGGGGGAACATCATAACTTGGTGTGAACCATTCAATGACAACAATAATAGCAACAACAATGTTGGTGGCGGCGGTGGTGGCAGTAATAGTGATATCATGAGTCCAAAGTCAAAGTACTCATTGCAAACTAGCTCTCCACCAACTTCACCGTCGTGTGGTAGTAGTGGGGGTGTTGATCTGGCATTATCATTCCAAGACAATGCGGGATGTAAAGATATTTGGCAGCATATAATGAATGTACAGGCTCGTGCGAGGGAATTACTACTTTCATCCTCGTCTTCATCAATGGCATCATCATCCGTGGCGTCATCTCCTACCATGAAGAGTGCTGGATATTCCTCACCTACTCGGAAACGACAACCTTCTCCGCCGCTACATCAACGCTCACACCCTCCTCATCACACATTCTTGCATAATTCACCCAATTCACCCGATCGCGATGCACTAGAGGATCGTCAGTTGTTAAGTTTGTCAACGGGATCTCCACCGGGATTGAAAGCTGCTTTGTATTCGCGTGTACCTCCATTACCACCAACTAATCATGCCACCGATGCCGTGAATGAGTCATACCAACAACACTATGTAAGAAGTCGGACTAGTTCATCGTCATCATCTTCTGAAGATGAGGGTGAGGATATGATGGCAGTGTCATTGGCCGCGGCGGCTGCTGCTACAACTACCTCGCCCCGCACTGGTCGTGATGATGATGATGATGATGATGTCTCCGATGATGATGATGATGATGGCCCCCAACCGCATATACCCAACAACAACGATCTTCAACAAAGACAACATCATGATACATCATCAAATACTATGAATTACTATACAAACTCTCCCACGAATGATAATAGCAGCAATGATAGTGAAACCTCCTCAAGCGATAATATAAATATAAATAATCTTCAACAACAACGTGTGGGACGTCAACTTTTACCATCGAATGATCCCACGTGGGATGATCTATCCTCGTTACGGGATTACATTGCCAATTTACAATTAAACCCACGTGGTGGTAAGGAAGGAGTGATGGGCAATAATGTTAAAGGGTATCAACAAATAATGAATGCATCCTTATTGCAACGTGAAGAATTATTAATATATCTGGCATCCAATGATTGTGATAATTTGCGAAAGCTGTTAAATTTGTTCCATGATATTGGTGATAATACCGCAAATAGTAGTAGTGGCGGTGAAGAGGAGGCGGATGTTGATAATAGTGACGATGAGATTGTGTGGAGTAATGGTAGTGTTAATGTCAACGAAACCACCAACAGTCCTTCAAGTCCCAACAGTGACGTGCCAACTAAGAAGATGAAGCGTAGTAATCGACGTCGTCAGGTAGAGAAAGAAGACGGTGACGAGAATTGTGCCCGATTGCTTGCCAATATTGTCAAATCAATATTACTATTAAATGATCCCGAAATAATCGAATATGTAACATCGGACGAATCTACCTTCGAGTTGCTTTGTGCCGTACTTGAATATGACCCAGATTTGCGTGAGAAAGCATTCCATGTTGACTTCCTGAGGATGCATGCTAAATTTCGCACCGTAATACGCATTGAAGGTGATGGCGGCGAATGCAATTATGATGGCGGTACTAATCATGGTGGAGATAATAATAATTGCAACAATAACGAGAACCAAAATATTAACATGAATGATAAGAGCGATGAGTATGATCAGTACGGAGGACGACATTTGATTGCGAATATACATCGATTATTCCGTGTCAATTATTTACGCGATACCATACTACGTCCTACAATGGACGAGAGTAATTTGAGCACATTAGTAAGTTTGGGTCAGTTTATGATGTGTGATATTATTCGAGGGGTATTGGCCGTGAAACGACGACAGCCGAAGAAGGTGCCAACAGTTACAACGATGGAAGAAGAGGAGCTCGATTGTTGTACACAGAAATCTGAAGAAGAGATGAAGTATGGAGATAACAACGACAGCAGTGGTGATGATTGCGGGGATGGCGAAAATTATCTCGTTCGTATAATTCGTTTATTGGGGAGTGAGTTACATGCGATTCGACAAATAACATGGAAGGAGAAGGTTTCTGCTTTTCAGTCTTCGACCCGGCCGTCTTCACCTCGACCTTCTCATCCAGTAGATGAATCATCATCGGAGACATGGATGTGGAAACAGCATGTAGCTCCCCAAGACGGGTCATTGCCTTCCCGAATGATTCGGCGTAGTGGATGTTTGATGTTCTTAAATGAACTCTTCAGCATGGCACGTATGTCATTGCAACAGCATGAGAAGGATGAATTTATTGATGCATCTATCACCATGCTCATACCAGTGCCGATGTCATTGTCGGACAATGAAGAATGTAATACCTATATCACAGAGATCAGAGAATCCAACGATGATGTGGATGGGTGCAAACAGCAGCTGACGATCAAAAATCAGCCACTTGCAATAAAGACAGCAGGCTTGTCACAACCAGAGGCAGAAGTTCACGAAAGCTTGTTGTCGCTTATTTCAGCTGTTCTCTCTGATCCAACCACAAATGTCAAGGAACGTGGCGCCGCACTCGATATCTTGGGCGTTATCACCATGCATGACCCTGGTCTGATAAGGAAATATTGCATCGAATATCATACCACATTCGTTGCTAATAAACATTTTGTCGTTCGACCGACACCTAATAATCTCGGAGAGGTGATGTTTGCCTGTCCGACTGACGACTTGATACTTTCGCTGATATATGTAATGACCACCGAAATTGATTCTGGGTTGTCACTACAGACGTCTGAAATCATTAGAATCATACTTGATACGGAATCGACGGTTGGCGAACAAAATGAGGAATATGAGTTCAATGACGGTCAGAATTTAGACAATGGCGACGGAAGTCAGGCGGCGATTTGCGCAGGCGGAGGAGCTTTATCAAACGAGTCTGAACAGAATTCGTTTCTTGCGCTATTTTACGACCGCTACCTCCATTGGCTTATAGCGCCATTCAATTGCCTGCTTTTAGTGCCACGATTTGTTCCTCCGTTATTTAGTGGTAGGGAGAACACAACTGACGCAGTTGCCATTTTTGGTGGAGATAACAATGATAGTACGTTGTCGCCGTTACTGAGACCTATCGAATCATGTCCCGTCCGAGCATCGTCCACACTAGAAATAATCAGCTTTTGCGTACGGACTCATATCCATCGTATGAAGTTTTTCATTTTGAGATCGCGGCTGTTGGGAGTTATCCTTGACACACTTTGTCAAGAGGAAAGCCAATTTGGCGTACGATGTCTCAAATTAGCATCCTTGAAGTGAGTTTACCTGTAACATAATTTTGATTTCTTCTGTGTCCCTTTTTTTTATCTAACTCGTCTTCTCCCAATCCGACGCAAACCAAGGTTATTTCGATCGGTGCTATCAGTAAAAGATGAGTTTTATCATCGTCACATCATTCAACACGACTTGTTTGCACCAGTGTTCGATCTATTTCGGAACAGTTCATCTTCGGTGGGGAATAATCTTCTATCATCGGCAATTCTTGAGATGTGCGATTTCATCTGCATAGAAAATATCAAGTCGCTTATTCATTACATCGTCACAACACATTCAACCTGTAAGAATCCTGAATCTTCAATTGGCATAAGCAGTCTGAGCTTAGAAGAAATTGCAAATCCACACGTCGAAACGTTCAAACAACTTCGTAAAATATACAATGAAAATACAACGACAGAAAATCAGGGAGGAGGAGGACTGTTGATACTTGACAATGAAGTTAGCATAAATGGAATTCGTGATGGAGTTGCTATGAATGGAGAGGACAGCATAATTTTGAACGAAAAAGCGTTAGAGGACCAGCGCAAGTTTCGTCAAGCCGAGGAAGATGACTCGTACTTCAATGATGATGACGACGCATAATAATACAATCACGACAACGAATGAGGTCTCATAAGAAGGAATATACATATGAATATGAAAATACAAATCTCAAACCAACTGGAACAATTGTGGTATTTCTACTTATATAGATACAAATAATACATAAATCAATGATACTTTTATTATTTTAGCTAGCTTTTCTATTCTGCTCCTTCGCTATGCACCAGAAAATAAGAACACATCTCTTTCTGATAGACTGAGACAAGTTGCAGCTAGTTCCACCGATCTAGATACATGAGCAATTGAATACCGATTATCTAATCCTAATATATATTGTAGCAGCTCAAGACGCAGACACGGTGAATTCATTGCTTGTAGCATAGAATGAATCGCCTTTAAGAATCGTAGTGAATCAAAGCTTGTCACTTCTGCTGCATTGCGTAGTTCTCGAGCAAATTTCTTTCTATTATCAACTGCTTTGTTGCTCAGAAATGCCATCATATTGCTAGGTGATAAAGTTAAACTTTTTGTTAGCTAGTTGATCAAATTGCATTATCCGTAACCATAAGCACTTCAGAAAGAAATACTTCCCTGGTACTCACCTATCATTTTCCATTGCTATCTTCAAATCACCTTGTGCAGCTCGCTGATCTCTCCAAGAAGCGACACGGAATGACACTGACATTTCGCCATTCCTTATCCATCTACGATAACATGTTCAGAAAAATACAAACAGAAGGCTATTAGTTGTCATACACATGAACAAATATTTTTATAGACCACCCATGTGTCACTTACTTATCAAGTGCATCAATGCATTCATTCACTCGACGTTTTGCACTCTGTTCTTGCATGGCCCTAAGAATCTGTGCGGCACCAAGAACTGCAAGTAAGCCATCACTGTTCGTTGCACTCCTTAATCTATCAGTATCAAGAGGTGGAGGTGGGGGAGGAGGTGAATTCTCTTGCTCTAGTAGTATCTCATCTTGTAATAAACGTTTCACGACGCCACCTTTCTTTACAATGTCCTTTTCTGCATCCCTCCATCGAATAGTACCTCTTGAACAAGAAGAAGATCCTATGGACGATTCCGACTGATACCCCTCCTCGTCATGACACTTCGCGGATACCAAGGTATACAGTATTAGTAACTGTCTTGAGGTATGATAATCATTGGCACGTAAAGAAAATGCCAATCCCTCATTCACTATATCCTGTAAAGTGGAAGTGTTTGTCTTTTCTTCACCTCCAACACTCGTCCGATCACGCTGTACCGCCTCATGTAGTAAATTCGCAACACTTTCATCTGTCGCACCAAATCCTCCAGCAATACGTGCCAACTCTTCCGGTGTTAGTACACCTTTAATATTATCATCATTGATATCTAACAATTCTTCCAACTTTTGTTGCAAATGAGCCTCCTTTGTATTATCTATACTGGTAGTATGCGCCAACGCCGGATTTTGGAATGGATTTAAGTCGTGTGCCATAACCTTAAGTACCTGCTGCTGTAATCGGCGAGTGAATACACATACACCCAATTCAGGTGTTATGAGTAGTAATGGTATATCACGCGCGGCATCAACGCCTAATATGGCAGAATAGCGTGCACGCGTCCGAAGTAAACGTACGATACTGCCAAAGCTAGCATCACGGATAAATAATGCCACCGGCAGGCCAAGACCAGCATCATATGTCCTACTACATCTCGTACCAGTGCTAATATCAATACCATTAACAATACGACCAAGACCACCAACGCGTACATATACTTCATTGTATGGAACAGTTGTTAATCCGCCTTTGACCAATCGTCCACCAACAATATAGTCTGCATCGAACAAATAAGTATGATTTAATTGTCGTAATGTACTAATAGATACCAATGCCTCATACCGGCCATTGATCAAATTGCCAGTTTCATTAATGTTGTATTCCGTTTTTGCAGAGTATCCGGAAGGCCAGCTCCATGTTAATGTGCGTCTTGCGGCCTCATCTTCTAATACTGACTCGTCGTCATTTGTGTCGTTGTGGTGGTGATTGTCATGGTGTTGCTGCTGCTGCTTTGGTTGTGTAAAGGTCGTAGGCAAAGCAAATACAACACTCACTGTGTAATCACTCGTTGAACCAAAGCAACGCATCTTCTTACCGTTGGAAGGTAATAGACTAGTTGATGTAATGAAGGAATTGTAGTGGAGTAGTGGTGGTGATTGAGAGAGACTATCATCATGTTGTTCTTTTCGTTCTGCTGGATGAGGTTTACGCATCCCCATCATCGCCATTCTTGTACTATTTCCATTGTCACCATTTTTCACCATTTTTTCATTGTTACCGTCGCTGTTGTTGACTGGCATAAACTTTTGAATAAATGTCGTCCAATCACTATTACGTATAGTCTTAACAACTGCCTTTTCTTGCTTCAACATTTCTATTACCTCACATTCATACTCTGTCAGAATTTCTTCTCCTTCACTACTATTGTTAAAATTCTCCATCTTGTCGTCAATAACATCATCTCCTTGTTCTTCCAATTGCTGTAACAATATTTGTTCAGGAGTAGCATGTAATAATGGTTCGTATATATTCGATGAATGTAAATGTAATGGCTCTAGCGGTTCAATTATCGGTTGAAAATTGGCAATCACAATTGTTGGTTGTGGTTGCTGGTGTACATTGTCGGGTTTAGTAGCCTTGTTGTTGTTAGTTTTTGAATGTACTTTTCCACCCATGCCACAGTAGTAACTGCCACCGCTGGCACTACTTGTTACAGAACTGCTATCACTTGATTCGTACCCCTCCTCTCGATTATTAACTGCTACTGATGTTTGAGGTGTGTTGTTACTACTACTGCCGGCTGGCATGGAGGAGTGTCTGTACAACAATGGGCGTGATGATGAATTCTTTGGCGATGATGATGCGTAGCCATCATCGCCATGGCAATCCCGATTACTTGGGGAATCTGCACCAAGAGAGTAACCTCTAGTCAGGGTCTTCTTGTTGGCAGTCCCACGCGACTCTTGGAAGGAGGACGAAAAAGATGCCTTACATTGTTTTATAAACGCACCCTGCTGAGAGTGCAATCCATCACGAAAGACAATGGAATGTGCTGATTCGTGATATACTAGCACAGCCTGTGGGATTATTGCATTGTCGTTATTGTTGGCGTTGGTGTTTTTGACATTGTTGAAATCATTCGTTGACATTAACAATGCGGAATCATTCACCATGATGGCGTTCGAAATTCAGGAGACCGAGGTCTCGGAATCAACTATTGAAAAGTGCTTAGTGGAAGAGCTAGTCACTTCACTACGGATAATTATTTGTACATGAGGAGTAATCAGACTTGCTTTTGCCTTTCAATGGCACGCCCCGGCAAGTTCAGCTCATATCATATCGTCTACCATAGGAGTATCTACTACAAACGATATCTTGAGACATCAACTATCATATTTTGGCGGGACCTCCAACCATGGCGGGAGGGGTGTAATCCTTGGTCGTTCTACACGAAAAATCGCGTCTTTGTTCTCGTCGGGGATTTTAGCTGTAAATAAATAACAATGACAAGCAACGAAGTGGCGTCGTCTTTACTAGCCTCTGGTGGTGGGGAAGACGTGGAAGCGGTATGCTACTGGTGACTTGATGGAGGAGCAGTTGAAGCAAGTCAGCCATTACGACGCGACTGTGCGTGCCGTGGCAGTGATGCAGGATTTGTTCACCTCTCCTGCTTCGCTGAATATGCAGCAGCCAAGAGTAAGCAGGCTCATGGAATGAATCTTGATATGAATGAATTCAGTAAGCCGTGGAGAGTATGTCCTTGCTGTAATCAAAAATACCAAAACGAGCTTGCGATTGATATTGCCGCCGAGTTTGTCACATTCGTCAAAGGGCAGTATCCAGATGATACACGAAGACAGGTGGAGGCTCTTGCAGCAACAAATTTTTAGGGGATAAATAACATATAGCATGACATTTTCCACACTTGTATACCCCCACACAAATCGAACTTTGAGTTTGAGCCCAACCCCGTTCACATACTTCGTTCCAACCAGTCAAGACCGAGAAGACCCGTACTGATTTCATCTTCTTTTGCTCCCCGTAGTTGTACGGCATTTTCTGGTGGGCTCCGGAGACTGGGATTCCTCAATATTTCAGAACATTAATGTTGTCATTGTCATATCCTTCAGTATTCATCATGTCCTCCATACAAAGTCTTCTCATAGGCCGCTCAACGACAGTTTGTTGCATAGTAGTAATTATTCAGTGTGAGCTACTAAGCACTACTGTAAGCGCATGGACTGTACAACAAAGCCCACCGCTCTACTATTTACAACATTGATCCCTGCTGCGTGAATCAGCAATACACGACTATGGTACAATTATTTAGACGATACTAATGCTGTTGCAAGCAGTAGTGGTGCAGATGCAGCTGTTGTTGATTTATTTGGTACAATTCAGAAGCAGCAACGCATGGAGCTGAGTGAACAAAGCAATCGGTTATGTAGGTGGTATTGTCATTGCAAAGAGCAGCATAGCTTACTATGCAAGATCAAAGTGTACTGAAGTCATCCCAAGATACGTACAAATTGCGTGTTGCTAAAAAATTTGGTGAAGAGCACGAATCAACAATTGATTCAGGCTATGCAGGCAACAACTTGTCATTCATCTGGCCACAACAAACAAGTCCTTGGTCCTGACCGCAAAGTCACGAAGGAGATTGAGTCAAGGCTCCTTTGAGCTAGCTGTTATCTATTGCGAAGATAATAATCAAGGCCGACAATTGGTTGTTTTGCATTGTAGATTCTTTTTGTATTCACATTGTCACTCGTACATATGCCGGGGGATTTGAAAGATGAGTCACATTTATTATATTTATGTAGTATCTTTCGCAGAGTTCATGCTAGTTGTAATGCTGCGATCGCATACGTATCGACAACAATGACGTCTGTAATGTTCGCATCTTTAGTCGCAGTCGTTGCACTAATAATTGCCGGAGATGTTGGCGCCTATCGAGCATTAATCATGCCCTTCTCTCGATCGCACCGTAGTCATCTGGCAGCCTCAGCTGCAACTTCCTCCTCCTCATCAACGAGTCACGAGTCAGTAGCATCTCAATGGATGGAGGAGGAAAGGAGGGTGGAAGAGGAAATGGATCGTTCTGCTGCCGTCGTCTCTTCGTCGTCATCGTCGACTGCAACGTCGACCTCTACCACAGGAGCGGCAACAGCAGGAGGAGCAACTCCCATTGAAAGAGTATGGGAGGAAATGCATGGTAATTACATCCTCCGTCCTCCCCCCTCCTCATCCATGTCACCGCCACGTGCAGTAATTCACTTCCTAGGCGGAGCCTTCCTCGGCGCAGCGCCGCAACTCACCTATCGGTACTTACTCGAACGATTAAGTTCACGTGGTTACCTAGTCGTTGCCACGCCGTATCAATTAAGTTTTGATCATTTAACGACGTGTGATGAAATTATAAGCAAGTTTGAATTAGTTGCACCAAGTCTCGCGAGACAATATGGTGCCATACCCGTAGTAGGCGTTGGACACTCCTGTGGTGCACTATTACACATGCTAATCACATCCTTATTCCCCGATACACCTCGAGCGGCGAATGCATTATTAAGTTACAATAATCGACCAGTAAGCGAGGCAATACCAGTATTTGAACAACTTATCGTGCCTGCATTTAGTAATGAAGAAGCGAATGGGAGTAAATTAATCAAGGCTGTAATTGAGGTAATGCGTCAGCAAGTTAGAGGTGAGGTCCCATCGGACGGTGCATTACAATCGCTCCTTCGAGCAATTCCAATAATGGATCCATTATCACGATTAGCCGTGGATACATTATTAAAGCCGCAAAGTGATGACAAAAATGTTACTACTATCATACCACCATCAATACGTGAACTATTAACCAATAGTATCACCCAACCAACATATAATGCAATATCAACTCTCCCTACATTAATTAATGGCCTGTCGCTACCAGAATTACTTAATCAAACATTAGACTTTGTAACACAAATACCTAAATTAATTGATGAAGTCCAATGCGGCGCAAGGGACTTCGTACCCACGCCCACTGCTATGTCATCTGCCGCACGTCGTGCCTACCGATGTCGTCGTACGTTATTACTTCAATTCGAAAATGACAATTTAGATGATTCCATATTGTTAGAAGGATACTTGCGTGAGGCGGAGAGTGTAATGAGGATGAAACGTCCAATGATTAGTATTAATTTAGAACGTAGAGTATTAATGGGGAATCATTTAACACCGATATTAGGACCAAGTGGTGGCGAGAGTTGGGGGAGTGTGTTGGAGGAATCATTGGGAGGACTTGTGGGTATAGTTGATGGTATATCATCATCATCGTCGTCTGACGGTGATAGTGGTGGAAATACTGATATTGATGGTGAAAGTAGTAGTAGTGCCAAGATTGTACGAGAACGATTGGGATATGAACAGGTGGAAAAAGTTGTGGATGCATTAGTTGAATGGCTGGATGAAGGATCATTATGATTTGAGGGCCACAATAATTTGTCGACAAAACACGCACGCACAATTTTCCACCAAGTAATCTGTTGTGAAATTATTTCTGTATATATTAATACACCATGTGACTGCTCCATCGCCCCTACGCCTTTTCACTCGAAGCTGACTGTTCCCGACAATTTCCAAATATAAATGAGGTACGACGAAAAAAGTTGTGATGCTTTAGTTGAGTGGTTGCATGAAGGATCAAGACGATGGACACGATGTACTCAAGCAATCTTTGGTTGAATGGCTGGATAAAGGATCAATATGATAGATATTGGTAAATCATTCTAATTGATAAACAACCGAATCACCCCCCCCAAATCTACAAATATGTAGGGAAATGTCAAACTAAATGCTATTATTCTTGACTTCTACGACCTGTTTGAGCTCTGATTCAATATCCGTTGTGATATTGTGATCAGACCAAGGACTTGCTTGCTCGTGGCAAGCAATTTTGTTAATAGTTCCCCTGCTTCATCCCCGCGGTTGGCTTTTCGAAGTCTCAGTGCATAGTTTATACCCACTCAATTGTGTATTCATGCTCTTCGCCCAATTCAGCAACACGCAATTCGTACAATTCTCTGGATGCCTTTAACACCTCCTCATTACTGCCACCTTCGCACTCTGACTTTGCAATAGCTATATTACTCTTTGCAGCTGCAATACCATCAGTATCGCCAGTTGCTTTGCAGACTTTCAGATCCTTCTCAAAGTGAACCACTGCCCTCCTTGCACTCTCTTCCGTTCCCTCATCGAGAGCAATATGACCATGAGTATTGTATGCTTTTGCTTCCATTTGGGAATAACGCCTAGACAGTGATGCATTTCCTTTCATCTGATCAATTAAAGATAGCAGTACATTTGCAGTTACTCCAAATTCCCTCATTTGCCTAGGCTGCAACCTATGGAACATGGAATAAAGAGCACGCAGCTTCAAATAAATAGCCTCCACCTGCCTTTGTGTATCGCGTGGATACTGCCTTCGGACGAACGGGACAAACTCGTTTGCGATATCGACAGCTATTGATGGCATCCGGGACATACTATCCACGGATCTCTGAATGCATTCGTATCACGAGCCTGCTTACTTTTGGATGCCGCATATTTAGAAAGGCAGGAGAGGTGGACAAATCCGGCATCTGTCCCTCGGCACGCACAATCGCGTCGCAATGGCTCATCAGCATCATCTAATCCCCCGTCAAGGCACAAGTAGCACACCACTTCAGGGTCTACCACTTCCCATCGTGGCTTTTAGATCATGCTGGTGGAAGACTTTTAGATCTCTCCGAAAGGGGGGAGAAGGGGGGAGAAGAAGAGAAAAAGGAAGAAAAAAGAGAGGGAAAAGAGGGGAAAAAAGGGAGGAAAGGTCGACCACTCCTAGACTATTACTATCCACATGC
>Ga0247834_1003989_pt1 | contig 19303 bp, 14 predicted proteins | sample LaCruzMarch2015__8_FD_187118 | JGI IMG/M metagenome (GOLD analysis project Ga0247834, IMG submission 187118) | Freshwater microbial communities from meromictic Lake La Cruz, Castile-La Mancha, Spain - LaCruzMarch2015_12m | ecosystem: Environmental > Aquatic > Freshwater > Lake | place: Spain...
TAGAATATTCGACGAGAACAAAGCTCGTGAATTTTATATCGAATGGCTTGGTTTTAAGATAGAATTTGAGCACCGTTTTGAAAATAATGCTCCTATTTATATGGGAATATCAAAAGATGGTCTATTAATTCATCTATCTGAGCATCATGGAGATGGCTCACCAGGTGTCAAAATATTGATTCACTATCCAGACGTAGAAAATTACTGCGAAGAATTGAAAGCAAAAAAATACAAATTTTATCGCCCTTCTGTTGAAACTACATTTTGGAATAGTCGATGTATGGAAATTTGCGACCCATTTGGCAATAAAATCTCATTCTTCAAAGAATTATTACAGTAATAAAACCAAATTAAAATGAGATTTGAACCTAAATCTTCAATGAAAAATTCAATGATTTCATTGAATGATTAAAAAGTCTGGCAAAATCTCAATCACAAGCATTTCAATATTTTAAAGGTATTTTTAAAAACAAGTAAAATCCAAATCGACAAACTCAAATTAATTAGCTTACTGAAAGCGAGTATTCTACCTCACATCAGTTGTCTCATATTCTTTGTCTTAATACATTCAATTATTAAACTTTTCCTATTGCTAAAAGTATTCCTCCCTGCGATGCAGAATAATTTCAATAAAAGTAAGGCTATCAATGCCAAATGCCCAAACCTTAAAAGAGACAACTAAGTATTTTATACAATCAATAATAATAAAGCAAGAACACCCCCTACTCTTTTAAATTTTAGTATTTTTAGCTATATTGCAAATTAATTGTTTTAATTTCTCTTTAGCGGTTGAGGGACTTTTTATGAAAATAGGCATCATTGGTTTGGGAGATATGGGCAAAATGTTTGCTCGAATATGGGCAAATGCAGGCTATGAAGTTTATGGTTGTGATCTACCCCAATACCGAGAAGCATTAGAAACAGAACTAAAGGAATATAAAATAAATATCCTTACAGATGGAATCGCAATATCTCGGCTCTGTGATTTTATACTTTATTCTGTTGAAGCCGAAAATATCGAAAAAGTAGCTGCTCAATGTGGCCCTTCAACCAAATATGGTGCAATCGTTGCAGGCCAAACCTCAGTCAAAACGCCAGAAATTGCTGCATTTGAAAAACACCTACCTAAAGATGCACAAATTATTTCCTGCCATGCACTTTATGGTCCCTCGGTTAGTCCAATAGGGCAAACTTTGATCCTGATTAATCATAGAGCAAACCAATCAGCTTTCAAACAAGCTGAAAACATTCTAAGTGACATTGGCTCAACAATTCACCAAGTCGAAGATTTTCATGCTCACGACCGCATGATGGCTGATATACAAGCAGTTACACACATCGGTTTTGAAAGCATCGGTACCGCATTTATGCACAGAAAAATTTATCCATGGGAAAATTCACTTCATCCGAATGGACTTGATAATGTTAAATTATTAATGACATTACGGATTTATAGTTATAAATTCCATGTTTATTCTGGCTTAGCACTTCAAAATCCTTATGCAAAACGAGATATTCGTAGCTACGCAAAAGCAGAAAGTGAGCTTTTTGAAATGATGATTGAAGAAAACGAAAAAAAATTTAGAAAAAGAATATATGCTGCACGAGATAATGTTTTTAAGGATAAAAGTGGAAACTTGATGCTTGATGACAAAATAATGAGTGAATTTAGCCTTAATCAAGACTTTGAGCACAAGCCAAATTCGCATCTAAGTTTACTCGCAATGGTTGATACTTGGCACAAGCTCGGCACTAATCCATATAAAAGTTTAATTTGCCAAACGCCGCCATTTAAGTTACGCGTCGGCATGGCCGAATACCTTTTTTTAAACGAAAATCTACTTGAAGAAACAATCAATGCTGCTTTGTTCGATAAAAGTATTAGAGGCGAAGATTTAGCATTTCATACTGCCGTACACGAATGGGCAAATATTGTTGAAATGGGTGATAAGGAAAGTTATAGAAAGCATTTTGAAGCAACAAAAAACTACTTGGCAGACCGCTTAGAAGAAGGAAGAACCAAAAGTAGCTTATTGATTGCGAAGCTTCAAAGCATTTAAATTACAAAAATTCACATAATTTGGTAACAAACAGAATAAAATATAGTTATAAATGCATAAAACAGATTTAGAAAAATATAATAACAATTGGTACAAACATTCGAATCTTACAAGAAGCTTTTTGTTATCAGCACTTTGGTATATGGTGAATGCTCTGTTCATCAATTCTTATTTTTTGATTCCGAGTTCTATAAAAAAAGCACTATTGAAAATTTGTGGAGCTAAAATTGGCAAGAATGTAACGTTGAAACCCAACATAAACATTAAATATCCTTGGAATCTAGAAATTGGAGATAACGTATGGCTGGGTGAAGGGTTATGGATTGATAACTTAGGGAAGGTTAAAATTGGTGATAATTCATGCCTATCACAAGGTTCAATGCTTTTATCAGGTAGCCATGATTATAAGAAGGTAAACTTTGACCTCATCGTAAAAGATATAATTCTTGAAGAAGGTGTTTGGATTGGTGCAAAATCAGTAGTATGTGGAGGTGTAACCTGTCATTCACATTCAGTTCTATCTGTCAATTCAGTGGCTACTAAATCTTTAGATGCATATAGCATTTATCAGGGTAATCCAGCCCATCTTGTTAGACGAAGAGAAATTACCATTTGATAAATAAAACTAAAAAAGATTTATCTTTTTTAGTTTTAACATTGAAAAAAGTATTTATTTTGCAAATTAATTAATAACCAATTAATATAAATTAAACATAGCTCTGATGTATCCAACATTCGAATCACTTATCCCCGATAAGCAAATTCAAATTTTAATCTCAGCCATAATTTCAATGGTTATTAGCTTGCGGTCTATTCCAGTAATTATTAATATTAGTGGGCTCCGTGGTTTAATGGACAATCCAGTTAAACGTAGTTCGCACAAAACTCCAACGCCAACCTTTGGTGGGGTAGCCATATTTGCAGGAATCCTAATTGGTTATATGATTTGGAACTTCGGGGATGAAGGTATCTTAATTCATAAAGTATTTGCAGGCACAGTAATATTATTCTTTTTAGGTGTGAAAGATGATCTTTACGCACTTTCTCCAACCAAAAAGATGATAGTTCAAGTTTTGGCATCTGCTATTGTTGTTATTGGTAGCGACCTTCGTATATCTGACTTATTCGGCATTTTTGGCATCAGTCATATTTCTTATATTTTTAGTATTCTGCTTACTATTTTCATTTTCGTAGCAATGATAAATTCTTTCAATTTAATTGATGGCATTGACGGCTTAGCTGGTGGAATTGCGATGATTGCGAGTACAGGTTTTGGAATGTGGTTTTTAGTAAATCACCATTATTCATTAGCTTGTTTAGCTTTATGTTTGGCAGGCTCGCTAGTCGGATTTCTTCGGTTCAATTTCTCCCAAAATCAAAAAATATTTATGGGAGATACTGGTTCACTTATTATTGGTTATATCACTACAGTTTTAGCAGTTAAATTTATACATTTAAACGTAATGCATGCTTGGGAGGCTGACATTTCATTTGTAAGTGCTCCAATTATAGCTGTGGTGATTTTAATTATTCCAATTTTTGATACAATTAGAGTATTTTCTATCCGAATTTTACGTGGCAAATCACCATTCAAAGCTGACAGATTACACATGCACCATTTGTTAATTGATAATAATTTATCACATATGCAAGCATCTTTTTCACTCTACTTCACAACTATCATTTTTACGGCAATAACTTATTTTGCAAGGAGTTATTTTACTAATACTCAACTTTGCTTCTTTATTCTGTTCTTATTAATTTGTTATTTTGTAACAGGCAATTTATTGGAAGTAAGAAGATTAAAGCTCAAAAAAGAAGAGTTGTCTGCAAGCGATAAAGTAGAAACAACATTAACATCAAAAGAAAAACTAAGATTGAGTGAAATAAGTACAAACTAATTAATCTGTCAAATCAAAAAAAGTCCAACCTTGAGTTTTTCAAAGTTGAACTTTCGTTTTTTCTATGCAACCTACATTATTCCCACTCAATAGTTGCAGGTGGTTTAGAACTTATATCATATACAACTCTATTTACCCCCTTTACTTTGTTTATAATTTCGTTGGAAATATCAGCTAAAAACTCATAGGGCAAATGAGCCCAATCTGCAGTCATTCCATCTATACTCGTAACTGCTCGGAGTGCAACAACACTTTCATAAGTACGTTCATCGCCCATAACACCAACACTCTGTACTGGCAAAAGCATTGTTCCAGCTTGCCAAACTTTATCATATAGTCCACTTTTTTTCAAACCATAGATAAAAATAGCATCAACCTCTTGCAATATTTGTACTTTTTCAGGGGTAACATTGCCCAAAATTCTAATACCCAATCCTGGGCCAGGAAATGGATGACGACCTAAAATATTAGGAGAAATATTGAGTACCCTACCAACTTCACGTACACCATCTTTGAATAATAAACGTAGTGGTTCAACAACTTGCAATTGCATAAAATCAGGTAATCCACCAACATTATGATGCGATTTAATAGTTGCTGAAGGCCCTTTTACAGAAACAGATTCAATAACATCGGGGTAGATTGTACCTTGACCGAGCCATTTTGCTCCTTCAATTTTATGTGATTCTGCATCAAAAACATCTATAAACGTCTTACCAATAGCCTTACGTTTTGCTTCAGGGTCTGTTAAACCTTTCAATGCTGTGTAGAATTGTTCTTTAGCATCAATTCCAACTACATTTAAACCTAAGCCTTTGTATGACTCTAAAACCTCCTCAAACTCATTCTTACGCAGCAAACCATTATCCACAAAAATACAATAGAGATTTTTGCCTATTGCATGATGTATCAAAGTGGCAGCTACCGAAGAATCAACCCCACCTGACAAACCCATAATTACCTTATCATCGCCAAGTTTTTCTTTCAATTCTTTGATAGAAACTTCAGCAAATGAATCGGGAGTCCAGCTTTGAGAGCAATCACAAATATCAACTACAAAGTTTTTAATTATCGTTTTACCAAAAACAGTATGTGTAACCTCAGGGTGAAACTGAATACCATAAACTGGTTTTTCTTTGATTTTAAAAGCCGCTACTTTTACTGTATCGGTCGAAGCGATAATATCAGCGTTGGTTGGAGGTGCAGCTATAGTATCACTGTGGGACATCCAAACTTGTGTATCATCTGCCACATCTTTGAATAGTGCATATCGATTATCAACTTTGTTAAGGATCGTACGACCATATTCTCTAATTGAAGAAAGCACAACTTCACCGCCGCCAGTTTGAGCCATCATTTGAGCTCCGTAGCAAACGCCAAGTACAGGGACTGTCTTTGCAAATTCTTGCCAGTCAACAATTGGGGCATTTTCGTCTCTTACTGAGCATGGACTTCCTGAGAGAATAATGCCTTTAATTTCAGCAGTAATCAGCGGAATTTTGTTGAAGGGATGTATTTCGCAATACACATTTAGTTCTCTGACTCGGCGTGCAATCAGTTGGGTAAACTGTGAGCCAAAATCAAGAATAAGGATTTGTTCGGTCATGGTAACATTTCTAAAATACAAAGTTAGAAGAAATTGATATTGAGTGCAAATAAGTTGTAGTCCAAGGTCAAAAGTCGATAGTAAATAGGTAATTTAAGCAACTAATTATCCTCACTCTCCTTACACAACTCCACGATTTAAACTTTAGTTTTTTTATTACCTTTTAAAACTGAAAATAAATAAACTGAGCTGGTTTATCGAAAACACCCAAAATAAAGAAAGCCATTATGAAAAGAAAATAAAGTGACCAACGTGCTGCCATTGGATAAGTTGATACAAGCTGACGAATGCTTTTGTCTCTTTGAATGTAATGAATGATTTCCATGAAAACTATTAAACCAATAGCGATTAAAAATTCAACAAGTGTAAAATTGAGAGATATGTTTTGTAAAAAATAATTTAAAGTCAAAAACTCCTTTAAAGTTGGAAAATTTGAAAATAAGTGAGACACTAAATGAAATAATTGACTTTGCTCGAGGTAATTTCCTCTAAAAAATATCCAAGCAAAAGCTACTAAACTGAATGTTGTGATAACTTGCAAAGTTTTGAGTAAGAATGGAACTTTTTCTAAACCAGTAATTTTATTGAACGCAGTTCGTTGCTTTTGTGTAATTCGAGCAAAAACCAAATAAAAACCATGTAAAGCTCCCCAAATAATGAAATTCCAGTTTGCTCCATGCCAAAAACCACTAATAGCAAAGACAAAAAATTGATTAAAGTATTGTCGAGGTTTACCAACCCTATTTCCACCCAATGGAATATACAAATAATCTCTAAACCAAGTTGAGAGTGAAATATGCCAACGACGCCAAAACTCGGATATACTTTTTGAAAAATAAGGTCGGTCGAAGTTTTTCATTAATTTAAAACCCATTACTTCGGCAGTTCCAAGAGCTATATCAGAGTAACCTGAAAAATCACAATATATTTGAAATGTAAAGAAAAAAGTAGCGACTATAATTGGAATACCTTCATAGTCCATTGGACTATTATAAACTTTATCTGCAAATAAAGCCAATCGGTCGGCAATTACAACTTTCTTAAAAAGCCCCCACGCCATGAGTTTTAATCCGCTCGTAACTCGCAAATAATCAAAATTTTTCTTTTCATAAAATTGATGCAAGACATTTTGTGGTCTTTCGATTGGACCAGCTACCAATTGCGGATAAAACATTACATAAAGTGCATATAAACCAAAGTGCTTTTCTGCTTTATGATTTCCACGATAGACCTCAATTGTATAACTCATCGCCTGAAAAGTATGGAACGATAAGCCAATTGGCAGAATAAAATCTAATAATTTAAAATGAGCAACATTAGCTTGTGCTAAGGCAACAATAGCAAAGTTTGTATATTTAAAAAAAGCTAAAACACCAATATTTGCAACTAAACTGATAATTAAAAACCATTTTTTCTGTTTTCCGATGGCATTTTCAATCCATATTCCAGCGAAATAATCAATAACTATTGTAAAACCCAAAATCAATAAATATTCGGGCTTGAAAACCATATAAAAAACACAACTTGCAGCCAATAACCACCACCATCTATTTTTATGCCCAAGCAAAAAATAAATAATCGTAACGATTGGAAAAAACAACAGAAACTCTATGGAATTGAAAAGCATAAAATATTTTTTTATTGGACAGATTCAGAATATGTTCAATATGTTTAATGATAGGTTAATAAATTTTCCTACTTAATAGATAAATTATTTTTTGCGTACGAATTTCGCCACCTTTTTGGGTCAAATGATATGCCATATCGTGATACAATGAATCTGCAAAAACAAAATCAGTTGGTTTACCCAAAATCGGAAACTGAGCATATTTATCGCATTCTAGCTGAAATTTGTCAATAATCTTTTTATCAAGAACGTAATTCGATTCAGAGTAAGTTGGGTAAACATAATAAACCTTTACTTTTTTTGTTTTCATTACCTCATAAAACATATTCATGTCATTAATAGCATTTTTCAGACTAACTTTATCGCTTAAAATTGCCCTTGGAATTCGTTTCATCGGTGGATTATTATAATGGCTAATCAAATCACCGTATTCATTTATTGCTCCTCGAAAAAACACACTCGTTGTATCCAAAATCTGGTAGTTGACTTCTGTATTTTTGTAAAGTCTTTCCAAAACAGTTTTAAAAGTATTAATTCGTAATTGGCCATTTACTTGAATTTCCTCAAAAAAATTGTCAAATTTCATCCATTCTTTTGCCTTAGGAAAGTATCTTGCCATCAATAATTGCTCTTGTTTATTTCCTTTACATTCAATAATATATTCAAAACCCATAATTACGGTATCACCTTTATGTAATTCAGAAGAAATCTGATTGAGCATAAATTTTGTACCATAATCGTAATGTATAGCCATGTTTACGACTGGTTTTTGGAGCGAGTCAGCAATGAGTTTACTATTGATTCCGTAAGCGAAATTTGAACCAGCTATCAAAACTATTTTGGGAGATGGCGTATCTTTTAGGCGTTTGTACTTATCAATTATGACTGCATTGTATGAATATTCTAAATCGTGTTTTTTGTAGGGATCAAAATAAAAAACTATTTCGACTGTTCCCCAAGTGAGGCAAGTTAATAACAGTGCTTTAAATAAAAACTGTTCTATTTTCATACATTTTTAAAAATCAAACTCAATGAGAAGCAAAGTTGAATAAAATCAAATCTGACTATCGAATTTTTTAATCTTAGTTTAAATTGATATTTTTGTAAAAAATCAGTTATTGTAAAAGAATGAATTTACCTCGTTTTATTGCCCTACGTATTCAGAAAACCAATACCACAACTTTTACTTCAACGGTAACAAAAATCGGAATATCGAGCATTGCCATTGGACTAGCGGTCATGATTATTTCTTTCAGTATTCTGATTGGTTTCAAACAGACCATTCAAGAAAAACTCTTTAGCCTTAGCTCTCATTTACAAGTAAGTAAAATTACACTGAATCAGTCGTTTGAAGAAACCCCAATATTAATAAATACAAAATTTTATCAAAATTACAGAAAAAACTCCGAAATAAGGCACCTACAAGCTGTAGCAAATAAAGCAGGACTATTAAAATCATCTGAAGAACATGCAGGAATTATAATAAAAGGTGTCGGAAGAGATTTTGATTGGGGGAATTTTAAAGAAAATTTGATTGAGGGACGAGAAATTAATTTTCGAGATACATCTGGGCAGCAAACTGTACACTCAAACGAAATAATCATCAGTAAACAAATTGCCAATCAATTAAAAATCAAACTTTATGATAAAGTAAGAATCTATTTTATCCAAAATCCTCCCCGAATTAGACCAGTAAAGGTAGTAGGAATTTATGATACAGGTTTAGAAGAATTTGATAAAAACTACATTTTAGGAGATTTAGCTTTGGTACAAAAAATGAACGATTGGGATAAAGGAACAGCAGGTCATTATGAGGTATTTTTGAAAAATTTCCATAATATAGACATTACAGCCCAACAGATTAATGATGAAATCGACCAAGATATGCAGTTATTGAAAGTTACTGAGATGTTTCCTGCTATTTTTGACTGGCTGGGTTTGATGGACAGAAATATTATTGTTATTATAGCTTTAATTTTACTAGTAGCTAGTTTTAATATGATTTCTGTACTTTTGGTAATGATGATGGAACGTACACCCATGATAGGAATGCTTAAAGCTTTGGGTACAGGAAATGCTAAAATCCGAAAGATTTTTGTTTACAATGGCCTTACAATTATCTTAAAAGGAATGATTTATGGCAATATTTTTGGCATTGGTTTTTGTTTTTTACAGAAAACATTTAAAATTATTCCACTCAATTCAGAAAGCTATTATATGAATTATGTACCTATTTCGTTCGATTGGCTCACAATTTTAATTCTAAATATTATTACCATATTACTGGTTTTTGCTGTAATTACGATTCCGACATTGGTTGTGTCACGCATGAAATTGATTGAATCTTTGAAATTTAAAAGTTAAATTTGTAATCAAAAAAGCCTCTGAATAAAAAAATATTCAGTGGCTTTTTTTTGAGCAGAATGCATAAGTTGCTCTGTTCGCTCCAAAGCTTATACTTTTGCCCTAGTATTATCTTTGAAAACTAAGATAAAAATCAATAAAACGACGGCAGAAATTGCAGCAGGAACCATCCAAACGGCTGTCCAGTCGTGGGTACTCACTTCTCCTACTTTGGTAGTATATTTATCTAAAACTTTACCTGAAAGAATTGAGCCAATGCCCATTCCAATTCCGTAAGTGGCTAAAGTAATCAAACCTTGTGCTGAATTTTTAATTTTCTCACCGGCTTTATTGTCAGTATAAATTTGTCCTGTTACAAAAAAGAAATCATAGCAAACACCGTGTAGAATAATTGCTAAATAAAGCACCCATTCCGAAGAAATTCCATCGCCATAACCGAAGCATACAAACCTGATTATCCAAGCAATTAAGCCAACGATTAACATTTTTTTAATACCAAATTTGCTCAATGCAAAAGGAATCAATAACATAAAAAGTACCTCAGATACTTGACCTAAAGACATTTTGTTTTCAACATTTGTCATATTAGACTCCGTTAATGATAAATTGGCATGAGCATAATAAAATGATAATGGAATACAAACCAAAATAGAACAAATAAAGAAAACTAAAAACGAACGGTCTTTGAAAAGTACAAAAGCATCTGTCCCCAAAATCTGACTAAATGACGTAGCCTTTGTCGCTTTAGGTGGCGTATTTGGTAAAGTAAATGCAAAAATTGCCCAAGCAACCGAAGCAAACATGGCAATTTGGAAGATGGTCACTTTATCGCCTACTCCGTAAAAACCAACAATATTTGTAACCACAATCCACGCAATTGTACCTATTACACGTATAGAAGGAAATTCTTTTTCGGGGTTTTGCATTTGGTTCATTGCAATTGAGCTAGATAATGCCAAATTTGGTGCAAAAGTAAGTGTATAGGCTAAAATATACCAAAAGAATGTATCTGGGTCTTGGTTTTGAATCAAGAAATACAAAATAATAGCACCCAAAATATTCAGAACACCCATTACTTTTTGGGCAGAAAAAAAACGATCGGCCACCATACCCATAAAAAACGGTGCGACTATTGAAGCGATTGAAAAAGTGGCATAAGCACTACCAATTTGGTCGCCCGTTGCGTGAAGTGTTGTGAAAAGGTACTTTCCCATTTGTCCGTACCAAGCTCCCCACGTAGAAAACATGAGAAACATCATCACCATTAATTTAATTCTCGTAGTAAGTGTCATTTTTTTTGCATACTGAGTTCTGAATTCAGAGTTCTGAGTCGTCAACTCAAAAAACTAAATAAAAAAACTGGTTATTAAGATAAAATAAATTAATCAAAAGTAAGAAAAAACTCAGAATTCGGAACGCTATATTCATAACTATTTTCATCCCCAAACCTTCGTTCCTTCGGTGCAATTTTTACACATTTCAATTTCAGCACGGGCATTTGTGAGAGATTTCCTAAATTCTTGATAAGGTTCGCTTTGCCAAACTTCCTTAAAAGTTTTATTCTTCAAATCACCCATTCTATATTCTGCGTCTTTATCGAAACAGCATGGAACTACCAAACCATCCCAAGTAATTACGCACGAATGCCACATTTTCCAGCAATTATCAAGCAATTTATTCTTGATTTGATACTTTCCATCACTTTTTAGTTCATATCGAGAATATTTTTTTAATGTCGGAATCAGTGATGAACCATTTTCATAATCGTAAATTTGAGCAGTTTTAAAAGCCACTTCATCAACGCCTAATTCTTTGGTCATTTTTTTTATATCTTCTAACTGATGCTCATTTGGCTTCACTACCAAAAATTGAAAAATAATGTGTGGAGTCTTTGATTTTAACGCCTTTTTCCAATAAACAATTTTCTTTGTTCCATCAATTACTTTACCCAGGTTTCCCCCGACGCGATACTGCTCATAAACTTCTTGAGTTGTACCATCAATAGAAATAATCATTCGATCTAAACCCGATTCAATAGTTTGTTTAGCTGTAATATCGGTCAAATAATGAGCATTAGTTGAAGTGGCAGTGTAAATACCTTTTTTTGAAGCGTATTTGACCAAATCTAAAAACTTAGGGTGTAAATAAGGTTCCCCTTGAAAATAAAAAATTAAATATAATAATGTATCAGCAAGTTCGTCAATGGTGTGCATAAAAAGTTTTTCGGGAAGCATCCCCGTTGGACGGGTAAAACTGCGTAAACCAGACGGACATTCAGGACAACGAAGATTACAAGAAGTTGTTGGTTCAATAGAAATCGCAATTGGTAATCCTCGATGAATGGTTCGACCTAAAATTTTAGATTCAAGATAACTACTCACGTTTTTCAGGGCATTCCAGGCACGTGGCCAAGATACCTTAGAGAAAAAATTGATACCATCTTGAAGATTTCTATTCATTTGGATTGGAAATTAATAACCTGCACTTTTTAAATATCATTAAACTTCTTATAAATCCTCTTTAAACGCTCATCTTTTTCCTCAGTTATAATTTGTTTCATTAAGGCTTTTACCTCCTTATTATCGTTTATTAAACTTAAGGTCTGTATTCCAGCAAATCTGACATACCATTGTATATCGTTTTTTGCAATCTGATAAAGTAATGGTATACTCTTTAGCTGCACTTCAGGGGATGATTTTACTAAATAAGTACCAAATATACCCAAAACCTGGTATAAATCATTACCTTTCATTTCTTTGAGGTGGCTATGAAACCAATCAAAACGAAGAGGTGATGCTTCATCAGCGAAATAATTGGCAACAGCGGCAAAAATATTTAGATTAGTTGAGTTATCAAATTTCAAGACTAAATCAATAGCATCAGAAGGCTTAGTTGCCAATAATGCTTCAATAGCTGCAGCTTGAACAGTGTATGACGAATCAGTAAGTGCATTACGAAAAAGTTTATCATTCTGTGAATTCTGAAAACCCTTCATGGCCAAAATTGCATCGGCTCGTACATAGGAACGCTCATCGTGAATCACTCTAAATTGCAATGCTTTTTCAACCTCTAAAAAATCTTCGCCATCAAAATCAAAAAGTTTTTGAATTGCAAATTGACGAATTCGCCAAAATTTATCTTTGGTTGCATCAATCAAAAGCTCTCTAATCTTTTTATCGGATGGTGGATAATAAGAAGTTGTATCGTTCTCAGGAATAAAAGTAAGTGTTTCCAAAACATTCAATCTCGTGGCGATGCTTTCGGCATTATAAAATTGATAGATAAGTTCGTCTTTGGATTTTTGATGTTCAATTTTACCCACAAGAATGCTTTCTGGGTCGAGTAAAATCATTTTTGGAACAGAAATAGCAGGAAACTCAAAAGTTTGTTCTTTTTCATTCAACACAATTTCATGTCTTACTTGCTCATTATCAGACTTTATCAAGATTTTTAAAGGCAAACGATAAATCGTTGAATGCACAGTATCTTGTGTTTGTTTGATATTTATTTTTACTTTCCCGTCAGCAAAATTATGCGACACCTCAAGCACAGGATGCCCTGATTTCATAAACCATTGGTCGAAAAACCAGTGTAAATCTTCTCCAGTCACGTTCTCAAAAACCAATCTTAAATCTTCAATCTCTGCAGTTTTATAAGCATGTTGAGTTAAATATTGCTTGAGAGATTCAAAAAAGGCTTCATCACCAACCGTATTTCTGAGTAAATGTAAAATTCGACCGCCTTTTGCATAAGAATGTGAATCGAACATATCTTCTTTACCGAGATACCTAAATCTGATTAATGGTTCTTGTTTTTCTTTGGCTTCATCAAAATATTCATTAAGAGCGATATATGAAATCAAATCTGATTCATCTTTTCCATATTTATGATTAGTCCACAAAAATTCTGAATAATTGGCAAATGCTTCATTCAGAGGTAGATTTGACCATGATTCACATGTAACCAAATCGCCAAACCAATGATGAAAAAGTTCATGAGCAATTACGCCATCATCGTTGTCATCAACTAATTGATGCGTATCTTTCTGTATAAAATTCCCATGTACAGTTGCTGTGGTATTTTCCATTGCACCAGAAACATAGTCACGAACTGCAATTTGAGCATATTTTTCCCATTGATATTTTACATCCAAAATTTTCTCAAAATAACGAATCATTTCGGGCGTTCGACCATAAATATTGAAAGCGTATTTTTCAAATTTAGGTTCAATATAATAACTCACCTCAAAATCTTTGAAATTTGGGTCAATTACTTTTTTAAAATCCCCAACTGCAATCATGGTCAAATATGGTGCTGCGGGCTTAGATTGTTTCCAATAATCAGTGTGAGTACTGTCAGGATTTTGTTTGGAAGAAATGAGTTTACCATTGGAAAGTGTCGTAAATTTATTTTCTACGGTCAGAAAAATCTCTTGCGTCATTTTCTGATTGGGTGAGTCAATCGTAGGAAACCAACATGAGTTTGATTCGGTCTCGCCTTGTGTCCAAATTTGTTGAGGTTTATCCAACTCATTTCCCAGCGGATTGATAAAATATAAACCTTTATCAGCCGAAATAGCATCACTACCACCAACTTTACGTTCGCTTGGTTTGGCAATGTATGTAATCTGGATATTTACAGTATCTTTTCGAGTGAAAGTTTGACCTAAATCTATTTTCAAGGTACTTTTATTATAGTCATATTTCAAATCCTTTCCTTTCATTATAACTTCCAAAACATCAAAACTTTTCGCATCCAAAGTAATTGATTTCTTAGGATAAAAATGCGGTTTAAAAGTTATCGATGCCTTGCCAAAAAGATATTGCTTATTCCAATCGGGTTTGATTTCAAGTTTTGTATGAATCAAATCATGCTCAATAGTTTTTGAAGCATTATATGGTTTTTGAGAGGGAAGTAAGACAATATTTTCTTGAGCAAAAACGCAAAAATTAAAAAAGAAAAATAGGGTTGTTTTAAGAAGTTTCATTGATGAAGACAAAAAAGTTTAAATCGCTGTAATTGTGTTTATTTTCGCCTTTTGGAGTAGTTCCTCGATGTTTTTAATAGCCTGCGTAAATCATTAAAATAATGTTCTTTTACTATTCTCAGAGCAAAACCATCGTCAAAAGTTTCTATTGTATAGTCTCGCTTAAATTTAAAATCATTCAAACTTGCATATCCACCTTTCAGTGTGAGCGTAAATACATTTTTTTTATCATCAAAAACCCATGAAGTTTCGTCAGTATCAATATCCAAAAAATCTACACCTGCACAAAAAATTATTTTAGGGTCACTTTCATAATCATATTCGATTGTCCCGCTTTCTGATAAATTCAGTACTAAATTATTGATAGTTAGCTTAGATTCAAGGTAAGGCGTTAGATAAATATCTCCTCTTTCAATCCTATTTCTGACCAAAATCCAGCGTTTCGTTTTATTAAACAAAGTATTACTTAACTCAAAATAATTCATTTTTACTGAAGAAAAGGATACAGAAGAAAATAAAGTGCTAGCAACTTCCGTTTTCTCGTTTTCATCCAATACAGTTGTTTTCTTTACTGAATAATTTAATATTTTCTCGGTTATATTTGAATATGCTTTAACATTTGCAGGGTCGTCCAATACTTTCTGAGCTTTTACCCTATTTTTAAGAGTAATTTTATTCTCATTATCAAATTTAGATGTTGCAACATTAGGAGAAACTATAGTTGAAGAATTTTTTATTAATTGATTATCAAATACTGTCTTTTTTCGTAAATCATCAAAAATTAGTTCTTTGCTTTTCATCAATATTAAGCCATCATGCACTTCATCTATCTTATATTCACGCTGAAATCTGAAATCATCCAAAGTAACATAACCAGCTTGAATCCTCAATATAAGTGTTTTAGATAGCGAATCGTAGGCCCAAAAGCTTTCCTTAGTATTAATATTGAGGTATTTGATTTCTAGATTTTCATCGTAATTTGAATTAGTTTCGTAATCGTAAACGATTTTACCATTTTCAGCAAATGTCAAAACTAAAGTATTTAATTTCACCTTCGATTTATTATATATGGTCAAAAAAACTTCATTTTTGTCAATCTTATTATTAACCAATATCCAGCGATTAGAAGTGTCCAGCAGGGGAATCTGCTGTGAAAATGAATGTGAAATTATTTGTAAGAAAACAGCAGTTAGTAAAATTTTATTCATTTTGGGGTTTTCAAATTACGATTTAAGCAAATAGTTCTCAATAGAATTTTTAATACTGTTTGATTTTTAAATAAAAACTATACAAAACTTACACATTAAATCATTAATTTCCAAATATCAATTTTCAATTATTTGCAGCTCGTTTTGCTGGCAAATACGAAGCCAATAGCGTAATAATAATGATAGATATAGCGGTGAACAAAAAATCAATTAATTGCATTTTTATAGGGTAAGCATCAATAAATGAACTTTCAATTCCTATTTTTATTATACCATAGCGTTCTTGGAGGAAGCAAATCAATCCGCCTAAGACAAGGCCAACTATAGCACCAATAAAAGAAACTAAAGCCCCTTCCGAATAAAAAACAAACTTTACTAATCGTTCATCAGCCCCGATTGCAAAAAGTGTTTTCAAATCATGTTGTTTGTCAATGACGAGCATTGTCAAAGAAAAGAAAATATTAAATGAAGCAATGCCAATAATAAACATTAAAGCAATAAAAATAAACAATTTTTCGATTTTGATTGCCCTAAATAAAGAAGCATTTTGTTCATCTTGATTCTGAACCAAGAAGTTTACGCCAAAAATACTTTTTATGGATGCTTGAATTTGAGCAATGTCTGCATTGGGTTTTGTTTGAATCTCAATAGCACTTCTTTTGTCTCCATACTCGGTCAGTTGTTTTGCTACTTCAAGCGGAACATAAACAAAATCATCGTGAAGTTGCTCCAAGGAATAAACGCCAGATATATTCAAAATTTGACGATTAATATCATCTTCAGGATTCAACGAAATAGATTTTCTATTGCGTGGATACCAAATTTCAATAGGCTCAATGATATTTTGTAACGAGATATTTAATCCAGCATACACATTTCCACCAATAAATGCATAATCAACGCTGTCTCTTGTCAATACAAAATTCCCCTCAACCAATGATTTCTTCAGGGGGCTATAAGCCTGAAATGTTTCATCAACACCTTTAAGAGTGACTACCATTTGTGAGTTTTGGTATTTCACTAGTGCATTATCTTGAATTACTTCAGTTATATACCAAACATCCTCTATTGCTTTTAAATGAGCTATTTTGGTTTTATCGAGCAAAAAACTTTTTCCAGTCTTCGGCGAAATCTTAAGATCAGCATCGAAAGATTTGAAAATTTTGCGATTCAGATCTTCTAAGCCATTAAAAACCGATAACACAATCACTAAAGCCATTGTTCCGATGCCAATTCCGAGCATAGAAATAACAGAAATAAAATTGATAAAACTCTTTTTCTTTTTAGAAAAAAAATATCTTTTGGCGATTAGAAACGAAAGATTCACAATTTAAAAAGAATTAGTGGACTATATTTTTTATTCTTCATCCTCAATAGGGGCTGGCGGAATTACAATTCCTGCAAAAAGAGTATCCATTTTTTGAGCATATTCGGCCGTATCATCAATAAAAAACTGCAAATTCGGTACAATTCTCAGTTGATGACGCACTCTCTCGCCCAAAAAATTTCTAATAACCTTGGTGTTTTCTCTAATTATTTGTAAGACGCCTTCTCTATCTTTTGCCAATAAAAAACTTAAATATACCCTTGCAATAGCCAAATCTGGGGTTGTTTTCACATCAGTGATTGTTACAAAAGCACCATTAAATAATTGTTTTAAGTCTTTTTGAAAAATCTCACCTAGATCTTTTTGTATTTGTTTTGCTACTTGTCTTTGTCTTTTCGATTCCATCATTTTCTAATTTTGAATGAATGAATGTTTGAATGAATGAATGGAAAATTGAAGTTAATCTGAAAATAATTATTCTATCATTCAATCATTGAGTCATTCTATCATTAATTTTATACAAATATCCGTAAATTTTTGGGTTAAATAAAGTAAAGTTTCTCACATCAGTTAGTTTTTTCATAACTTTGTATCCTAAACTAATCTTTCAAAGCCTTGTTAACAATTTTTAGGTTCAACTCCCTGCTTCATGTATTTTCACTGCTTTTGCTGGTCGTGATTATTAAAGTGCCTTTTTGGGGGCACCCACTCCCGATGCTCATTTCTGAACTTGAATGGATGTTGGTAGGCGAAAAAATCCATGATGGACAATTTTTATATAAAGAGGTTTGGACAAACGTCGGGCCTTTGGCATCTTTTGTATATTGGGCAATTAATGTATCCTTTGGGCGTTCGCAATTTGTTTATGAGTTTATTGCTGTTTTAGTAACTTATTTTCAAGCTTTATATTTTACTTTTATTTGCAATACCCGTCAAACCTACCTCGAAAAAAACTATGCTCCAGGTCTAATTTATGTGCTTTTGATGAGTCTCTCATTTGATATGAGTAAACTTTCGCCAGTTTTACTTTCAACAACATTTTTACTTTTTGCATTAAATAAACTCGTAAAGCAAATGGAACGCCGTGATGGAGTTTCTGATGAGGTTTTTGAGGTTGGACTGTATTTAGGTATGGCGTCGCTATTTCATCAACCAACGATGGTTTTTATTTTTTGGAGCATAGCTAGCCTTGTGTTTTTTACGAATGCTAATCTTCGTCAGCATTTTTTGGCAATATTGGGTTTTGGTTTACCACTATTTTTGGCTGGACTTTACTTTTATCTTTATGGCAGTCTTGAGGAATTTAAATACAACTGGTTTAATGGCATTTTCAAAATTAAACAATATACATTAGAAGATTTTAAGAGTGCTTTTATTGCGATTACTGTTCCCTCCGCTTTGGCAGTTTTTGGTTTTTTGAGGCAAACGCAAATCACCAGATATAACAGTTATCAACAACGTACGCAGCAAATTATGCTAATTTGGGGGATCACTTCATTGTTAGCATTATTTCTTTCTCCAAATGTTGCTCCAATGCAGTTTATTATTTTTGTACCATTTTTTGCTTTCTATATTACCGGATTTTTCTTACACTTAAAAGGAGTTTTCTTGCCCGAATTACTCTTTTCAATATTATTTCTTTTTATTATTTTTGTTCAATACCAAGGAGTTAGGCCTTTTTTTGGTAAAGGTTTTGAACATTTGGCAAATATGCGGGTAAAACCTAAGGAAATTCCTGAAAGGATGAAGGGACAAAAAATGTTGGTAATTGGCGAAAGAATTGATGAATATAATTATGGTAAATCGGCTACTTGTTATCTCAATTGGGATCTTTCAAAAATCGACTTAGAAAATCCCGACAATTATGAAAGTATCATCAATATTTTTGATAATTTCAGGAAAGACCCTCCAACAATTATTATTGATAAGCAAAATGTTATTCCCAAAATATTCAAAAGAATTCCAGCTTTAGCATCCGACTATCAGAAAACGAAGATTGAAGGAATTTATCAAAGAAAATTTTAAAGTCGAGAAAAAAGATTCGGGATCCTGAGAAATTGTATTATTTCACTAATCTCGAATCTTGATTTTCAAATCTCAAATCTTAACACGAAATTTTATCTGCTCTTCGAGCATGACGACCGCCTTCAAATTCAGTTTTCAAGAAGGTATTCACACATTCTAATGCTAATTCAACATCAATAAATCGTGCAGGTAAACATA
>Ga0247834_1003990_pt1 | contig 19300 bp, 11 predicted proteins | sample LaCruzMarch2015__8_FD_187118 | JGI IMG/M metagenome (GOLD analysis project Ga0247834, IMG submission 187118) | Freshwater microbial communities from meromictic Lake La Cruz, Castile-La Mancha, Spain - LaCruzMarch2015_12m | ecosystem: Environmental > Aquatic > Freshwater > Lake | place: Spain...
TCACCAAAACACTTTGTGTTTTCAAAACACTAAGTGTTTTCGCTAAATACTTGACACCGCGTCTCCTCGGACAAGCGATCAGACAATGGTATGAAATTGATGTCGAGAAGAAGAGACGTCGACTCCTGCACCATCGTCGGTGAGGTGTGTCGTCCTTCCGTCATCCAAATCCAAATCCAAATCCAAGTCCACACCACGGTGCAGGATGGCAGGAGGATGGTAGTGAATGGTAGTACGGTTGAGAAAGCATCGGTCGTCGACGATGTCCTACGTGACGCTGGGTTCTCCACTAGTGCTATATCCGAAGTCAAAGGTGGAGGCATACACTACGGTGGATCGCTCGATCCCTCCGCCAGTGATAAGGAACTTTCCGTAGCATTAGCATTTCATATCAAGATAACCAACCTCGATACTGCCAAGGGGATATATCTTAATTCTCCACTAAAAAAAGAGTATGATCCAACAGTCGAATCACTTGGGATGATTGCCGTTGATGGTGGACTTGGATCGATGGATGATTTTAGTTGTATGAAGCTGAGCGATTATTCCAAGGTTATGAACAAATTGTACAAAGCGGCCAGTCCAGGATCGGACTTGAATTTATCAAAGGAAGAAATTGTCATGTTTCAACAGAGGAAGGAGGATGTAGAAAAGTGTTTGCATCAGGTACTGTTAGATCGTTATCGGGCGTATAAGCAATATGGACTGAAAGGCATACAACCTTACGCAAGAAGTGGCAAGAACAATTTTTATCCTGGGGAGGAACTACGTGCACAAATTGAGGCTGGGTGGATCATACCAGAAACGTCTTCTTCTGTCAAAGGATTATCATCATCAGGTGGACAATCATCATCATCATCATCATCAATATTTATTAAATATGCACTCGATTATCCGAATAATCCACCACAAGATGTAGAAGAAAGTTTCTTTTGGGTTACCAGCATTATTGATGGGATACCAACTATTGCATTGATCCATCGTATGGGTATACCGGATCAAATTAGTGGAGGTTATGTATACATGGAACGCCATTTTTATATTAGTCGGAGTCATAATTGTCTTCAGGGGATTGGTGCTGCCATGCCGGTTTGTGATGGTGGTGCTGTGGTATTATACTGTACGCGTACGAGTACTGACCAGGTTGCTGGTATGGGCGGCATGGTGAAACGTACTATCGGGAATAAGATTATGGGTAATCGAATGAAGGAGAACTTCGAGCGTGCACGACGGGTGCTTGAACGGACTGCGTTGCCTCCACCATGAAGGATGGGAAGATGTCAAAGTATTTTAATGGGGCTGAGGTGATAGCTCCATTTCAGGGAATGCCTAATGTACTATTTTAAGAGTTAAGGTAGGAGTTATAGCAATTAAAAGAGTTTTAGTCAAGGTACTCTTACTATTAGTGTTTAAACCTAACATTAGTTCGTGCCGACATAAAACCTGCTCATCTCACCTCCAATGCTTGTGCTATTGATCTTCACAGACGTTGATTGAGTGATGTTGTTACTACTACACACGCTCCGTGGGATGATTCCAACTCGTTCGTCCATCTCGATGGCGATGCGAACACCTCCGTTGTCTATCATTACCACCCATGGTCATTATTTTGGTCGTAAATACTTTTTCTTCCGAATCCATGTCCTCGGCTCGTACACTTGAGGAGATCTTGGCATCGATTGAGGAACAAACATCCGGAATTATGAGTTAGTTAGCAAGCGCTGACTGTTCAGCTACTTCGTGCTTCTGATGACTTTGAGGTGTTCGTGAAACAAGTTTGTGGGGATGCGAACCTTGATGCCAGCCTATTTCTGTTTGGATTAATGAAGCTGAGTATGCTCATCTTCTTTGATAGTGTGTCAATCGTGAGGACCCAACTCTGCCGTGCACCTTTCAGCATCATGATTCAGACCTTTGTCGGGAAGTCCATTTCTCCAGGTATACACCTAACTAACTGCCATGTACTATTTTAAGAGTTGGGAGTATACAACAGCTTAGTCATCTTCGTGCTTTCCTGAGTGGTTATTCGAATTCTCCAATTGATCGTTGCTCCCTCCATTCACGGATTTGTCCTTGAGTGCACCTTCCAACTCTTCAATTGAGAATCCCAAAGAATCAATTTCTGAACGAACCGTCTGCAGCTTCTCATCGAGTTCATCGGCTAAATCAAACAACTCGTCGTTCACAGCCTTTTCAATCTTTGCTTCAAAATTAGAGAGAACTGAACACAAAGAGGTATACTTTTCCAATATGTCTTCATCAATTTCCTTCTCGGACGATGATGCAACGGCAGCTTCATCTTGAGCCTCACCACCGTCATTACTAGTACCCTCAAAGTCTCGTAGTGCACGCAAAAATGCATCCGATGCAAACCCCGAGTTCTCGAATTCTTCTCGTAAAATACTAATCTGCTCCTCTAACTCCGCAGCTTTGTCAAAGTCCTCTTCATTGACTGCTGCTTCTATTGAATTTTCTAGGTCATTGATTTCATTACTCAATAAATCGTACCGCTCGAGAATAGTCGCATCGATTATAATTTCAGGAGGAGAATCTGAAGTAGATTCAAAACTTGGTCCACTATGTACAGATGTGACGTCGACAATTTCACTGTCTCCCAAAACACCAAATCTTTCACGAAGAACCCTCCTCTCTTTCTCCAAAACAGTAATTTGAGAAGTGATTACAAATGCACCAACTATTGATACGTTCATACAGTCATCATCGGAATCATCACCTCCCATACTGGCAAACTTTTCTAATACCAGCTTCAGGTCTAAAATCTTCTCCGTTAAGCAATCTATTTCTCTCAACCCTCCAACCTTTTCCCTCTCTTCTGCAATTTTCTTCTTTCCTTCTAAAATTGTAGTAACATTTTCAAGATCTTCCTTTGCGGACCGCTTTCGCTCCATGGCCTCACCGGCAAGTTCCGCTTCACATTGCTCCTTGCGTGCTAATGCATCCTTAATATCCTTTGAGGCTTGACCGGCTGCTTTGAAGTCGCGTTTGGATGCAGCATTCTTCTTTTCAGCCTCAAGGATAGGGATTCGGATTATGATTGTATTAACTTCCTCCTGTAAGTTGGAAATATTTGCCTCAGCAGCAATAACATTTTGATTCGCTTCGTTCACAACTGCCTCATACTTTAAGACTTCAGCATCTGCACTACTACTGTCATCTCCCATATCTCCATTGGACATGCCTCTTGCAGAGGTTTCAAAGGCAGTACTCATAACCTCCTCTAATTCTCTCGCCGCCTCACACTCAACCTTAATTTCGTCAATGATTCTCTCCCTAGCGATCATCTCCTCTGAATGCGCCACCATCATTGCCTCGTGAGCAATCTTCGACTTTTCAATCGACTCTTTCTCGGACGTCCAGTCAGCACGACTCTCTTTCACTGATTGTGACTTCTTCTCGAGTCGTCCCAGCTGTCGTGAGTATTTCGACCTAATATTGTCTATTGAATGATTATAAGATTTGATCTCCATACTGAGATCGAACCCCTCCGCTTCCGCCTCGGCCAATTGCTTGCGCAATTCAACAATGATAGTGTTTACAGCTACGAGCTTAGAGTTGGCCACTTTACACTTGTCGTCAAATTCCTTAGTCTCTTCGCCGATTTGATCGTCTAATTCTTGTTGCTCGTCAGACAATGCCTGTTCATCCCGTTCGATATTCTTTACCTCATTCGCCAACCTTTCGGATTCACTCGATAATCGCTTCGACATGCTTGCCATTTGAGATTGCACCTCTTCTTCCTTCGATCGACTGTCTACCTCATTCTGTACTTCTGCAAGTTTACTTCGTGTCTCCACAAAGCATTCGACCACCGCTTTCGATGCCGCCATCCCCTCCTCATCCAGCTTTACGATCGCGGATTGAATGCCCCGACGGACATCGGCCTGCGTCTCCTTCTCCTTGGTATGTTGTTCAATCACACTACCAAGACGATCGGCAGCCTCGAAATCTTCCTCCTCAACTGCCACGGCTTGCTGTGCCTCTGCGAACTTTGCCCGTTGTGCCGCATATCTCTCTGCCTTTTCCGCAACCGCTCGTTTCTCTACGAGTTCAGCGCGTGCTTCTCGTATTCGTGCAATATTGTCAATCCATTCTCTTGCTCTCACCGCAAGACGATCAAGTGTCAATCGGACTTTCTCTTGTGGTGCTCTACGTTTCTCAGCCTCAATACGCTGCGCCTCCGCACGTGCCTCCTCCTCGGCACGACGTTCGGCTGCCGCGACTGCCACCAACCTCTCCTCCTCCATGCGTTCGAGGTCTACCCGACGTTGTCGTTCAAGCTGTAATTCATACTCTTCACGCTCACTTCGACGGATAGAGTCAACGGTAGCATCGACATCCACTTGATACTCTGGAATTTCTAAAGCATACGATGATATTTCCCCAGAATTGACAGTTTGTAATGCTTGTCCAGTACTACCACCAACGGCGCCACCACTACTTGAACTACCTCCACTCTCCCCTCGACGGAGGATATCCCGAGTAGCAGTCCCATTGGACGAAAGATTCGGTGGGGTAGGCGATGCTCGTGGCATCAACACTCCTCCATGTGAACTGTATGATCCAATATTCTCTGATCCACTACTCCCCCCACCACCAATCTTACCCCTATTAAAGAAGCCGCCAAACAGTGATGCCTTGCCCTTGGATGATCCATGCTGGGCGGCTTGTGCATCGGATAGTTTCTTCGCCTCCTCGGCCGCTGCTTTTGCTGCTTGGAATGTCTCATCCATTGAATTATTGGATGGACTCGAATTGGTGCTGCTATCATTCGTCATCTTCCATGCGCTACCACCACCAGTTCCACCCGAATTGGCCCGTTGATGCATGGCACGTTCTGCTGCACTTGATATAGCACTACGTTGTCGTAATTGCATCTCTTGCTGCTTCTCGCGTATAAATTCATCTGCCTTACACATGGCACGTTCTGCCTTTATACGCATGGGCGGTGATTCTTCAATGTAGGGTGGTTGTGTTGTACCCTCCATTGGTGTTGTGGGATAATTCATCGACTCGCCACCGCCACCACCGTCATTGGAATATTCATAAGATTGCGGTGCTCGTCGTGCCCCCTCGTCATACGCCGAGGATGGTTGCTGCATCGATGTCATCATCTCGGCAGGATCTGGAATATCAACACCACCTCCACCACCATGCTCTGCCTCAAATGAGGATGTTGCCACGCCCACTCTACTCTTGCCTTTTTTCTTCTTGACAATCTTCTTTGGTGCAATCCCCCCTCCTATTATCCCCCCTCCAATGGCAAGTCCTGGAACTGACGATGACCATGAGGGTGTTGATGATGCAGCCAGTAGATCAGTCACTGCCATTGGGGTAGGAGCTACAACGTCCATGGTCGTGGCCATTGTCAATGCCGACATTGACGAATCGGCACGCGCATGATTACTACTATTACTACTAGTAGTTGCAGGTTGGATGATGACGGGTGATATGTTCATTTCGTGTTGTGTTATTGTTGTCATTGGCGTGGAGGGTGGTGCGACGGGATATGAGGTTGTAGACTTGGCAGGTGATGAGAGGAAGGAAAATCCGCTAGTTGTTACCCCAACATCGGCTCCTCCTCCTCCTCCTCCTCCTCCGTATCCTCCGACGCTCCCTCCATTGCTCCCAGCATCTCTGTTCATCGACGCGACGCCACCGTTGTTACCGCCACCCAAAAATCCAAACGATGAATTGGTAGCCTCTTCTTCTACAGCAGGAGGGGCCGATGACGGCGTGGCAAGGAATGAGAAACCACTGCTACTGCTACTACTCGCCGGCAATGCGCAGGCCATTGACATTGATTCAATGGGAGCATCAGTCGATGCTAAAAAACTAAATGCCGAGGATACCCCTTCGCCCGCTGATTGTTGCGGCGGTTGTGATGCACCACCATTATTAGTAATATCCCTCGTAGTATTGTCATTTGTGATAGTCGGGACATCTCCCCCACCAACTGAACCTTGGAGGAATGAAAATCCACTACTCGCTACGCTTGCCGACGACGAGGGCGGAGGGGTCTCCACCTCCGCCGAAGCCTTGGATGATGATGTATCGCCTTTAATAGATAGTCCACCAAACATTGTTGTCTCTCAATATTATCTCTCTTTAAGTCTCCGCCACACCACGCCTGTATTCCTAGACTCTTCTCCGCTTGATCGTTTGAACTGGTTCGGGAGAATTGGGCACCATAGGCACCAATCTCATGCTGCCAGGTCCCTGTTCTCAAACATCATTCGGTCAAGGCCATCGTCGAATAGTGCGGTACCCATCGTCATGCTTCGTTCGGATGCAAGATTATATCGATCCAGACATTCCATCATCATCATCGGCCGAGAGCATGTGGGATAAAATTGATAAAGCACAAGATGCATTGTCGATACAGTCCAAGAGAAATCGTGGAGATGACAAGTGGGATGTGAAAAGTCTTTACCCACGTTACTGGCAAGAAGTACTACCACGACGATCACCTTTTAATAATAATAATAAACGAGCAATTACTAATTTGGACACTACGAACGAGCATTCATCATTTACTGTCGCAACATTCAATACACTGGCACGAGGACTATCATGTTGTGGTCCATCATCGACTCACATTCCTCCGCCCTTACCAAAAGAATCAGCAATTTTTGATCCATATGGAGGCTTTCGTAATGTCACTATTCCAGAAGTAGTATTCGATTACAATGTACGTAAATGGAGATTATTACATGTATTACTTGGTGGCGGATTGACGTCGTCGACGGACACTAGCCACTGCCATCGCGATCGAATATCAACATCAACAACACAGCAGCAGCAGCAGCAGCCAACATTTGATATAATTGCCTTACAAGAAATGGATGAATACAATTCCTTCTTTCGACCACTACTAGTAAATACAAATCAAAACAATCTAGACAGTAGTTGTTGTTATCGTGGTACATTCCAACCCAAGCCGAACAGTCCATGTGTACCATTAGGTTTTTATTCGGATGGGGTGGCATTGCTTTGGAACGAAAACAAGTTTGAGACCATACATCGTCCTAATTCTTGTCGGGTCAATGAAGAAGACAATGATAATGATTGTGTTGCTTGGATCGATCGGGGTTCATTTTCTGGAAAAGAAGGAGGATCGATGGCAAACAACAATAACGACGACGACGACAAGGAGGTCGACATCATCAATGTTGGCAATCAAGTGTACATATTAGTTCCACTACGAATTATTGGCACACACAAATGCATTGTGGTGGGGGCAACTCATTTGAAAGCAAAGTCTGGATTACAGAATGAACGAATACGACATGTTCAAGCAATGGAATTACGATATCGTGCCGAAAAGATGGCACAAGAAATACTCACAACAACTACTGCAGCAACAATGGGGGGTAGGAAAGAAGTGAGTGTATTACTTCTTGGCGATTTCAACTCGGAACCACACGAGTCCGCTGTACGTGGTATTATGTGTTCGGAAAAGAAGGATGATGATAGCAGTAGTGGCAAATCATGGCAATATCAGTCAGCATACCCGTTGCCAAACCAAGAAGATATACCAACAATAGAAAACAACGATTCGCTATACACTACATGGAAGATACGACGTGAGGGAGAAATCAAACGTATTATAGATTATATTTTTCATGCATCTCACTCTTCATCGACTACGAGTGATGATGACAAGAATGGCAAAGAAGGAGAAGATGGATTATTGATGAAATGCACTCATGTTTTATCTATACCAAAAGATGAAGACGTAGAGAATGGAAGATATCCTGGGTACCGATACCCTTCTGATCATTTGCTTATTGCTGCTAAATTCGAATACTGATAAATCCATTCCTTTCACTTAAGTTATATATGAATTATGTCCTCTCATCCTCCGTCTTATTTTAGTGTATTAACTTTTATATATGAATCCATGGCATTCATAACAGCATTCACATCTATTCGAAAATCACCAAATTCTGTTGTGGATTGGGATTGCGGTAGTTGCTGCACCCACTGTTTCATCCATACCCCGTGCTCATTATTATTTGCTGGAGTTTTATCACTCTTGTCTGCATTCTTCGGTAAGATGGTAAGCTTTACTTTCTGAGATCTGGCCGTAATTTCTCTATCCGTCATAAATAAATCATCGAGCGACGCAAGACTGCCTTCTAATGCCTTTTGCACGATTGTAATGTCTTTAGCATTGTCAGCAGCAGAACCACCATCTAGGAATGGTAATCCCCTGGAGTTACTCCTCGTTCCTGAGTCCACATGACTATCCTCCCATGGTGCTTTTCCAGCATTCAAGAAGAAGGGTACCATCCTACCACAATCTTCTACGCCACCGGCATCTACACTCAATCCACTAACTTCAGTGCTAACAGACCGTTGTCTACTCATCAATGGTTGCAATCTTGTTGCATCTGGCGGTAAGCTCAGTGCCCCACCCTCCTTCGAATTCATAAATGTCCCCCCAACGATACGGAAGGCATGTGGATCATTCCGTCCATTCTCTGAAATGTCAAATCCCTTCTCGGCAAAATCATGTGGATTACCATCGTAAATAATCTTCCGTCCAAGTAAAGCCTCATTTGCTGTGAACATTTCATTTTCTGTCCATCGATTGGATTCCCCCGGTGATGCCAATGCTGATAGAACGAGTGGGTCTGTGGCCAATACCTCTCGACTAGCACCGGCGGCAGCAGCAGCACTACTACCACGGGAAGTGGCGCGTGAATCACTACGTTTCTTTCCCTGTGAACCAGCCCGTTGTTGTGATTGCTGTTGCTGCTGCTTGTCCTTCTTGGCACGAGATCCATCGCGTTGTTTATTATTACCCTTTGCAGAGATGTCAGTCGGTGATGCAATATTACCACCACCCTCATGACTAGTGTTACCAGGAGTAACAACATCGTCATCTCCCCACGGGGTGCTTCCATCGTCATTAAAGTAGGGGGTCAATATGAATCCGTCGTCGCCATCGACATCATCATGACGAGGTTGCTTCCCACGAGGTCGAGGAGACTGATGCTGTTGTGAAGGTGTCTTTGGAGTACTTCCACTCCTTCTCCCCGACCCCGGCAACAGTCCCTTCTTTTTATTATCCCTCTTTATCCAACCCTTCAATTGTCCCACGAATGGGATCAACCCAAAAGTCTGTTTGGGTAAATTTGTCAAGTCATGCCATGCCACCTCAGCAACCTCCTTCCGTGCCACTGGTTCGAATGGAAAGTCCTCCGGCACGCCTCTACAGACGTAACACGTCCGTCGTTTGTTCGTATCCGCTTCGGTATAACGTAATTTATCTGTATTTTCTTGTAGTGATTTCCATGGCAACTCCGTTAACCCGTCCGGTAAGGTACCCTCGGCCTCATTCTCTTTTAACATGGCACATAATCCACGTTCGCACTGTGGATCAAATCCGGTTTCCTCATATGTTTCACGTGCGGCGGCATCGAGTCCACTTTCACCTTGATTTACTTTGCCACCCGGGAGTGTCCAGCTCTTACCCTTCCATGTTCGACATAGTGCAATTTTTGTTCCGTCATCATTTAGTAGGATGGTCCCGTAGGTTGATATGGAACGTTTGTAGGTGGAGAATTCTTCATACATGGTTTCGAATTGTGGTAGCATTGGTCGTAAGAGAGGGGATAGGTGGAACATGGCATGGGAGAAGGGTTTCATATGTTTGAATCGCGGTAAGGGCTCGTCCACCTTCTTGGGAGTATTCTTCTTCTTCTTCTTCTTTATCTTCTTCTTGCTATTGTTGTTATTATTGCCATCATCAGCGTCATCCACTTCCTCCGCTAATGCGGCAGCAGCAGCAGCAGCCGCGGCGGCAGCGCCATCGCAAATGAAATCATCATAGAACCACCATGCCTGTTCAAGTTGGAAGAATATTCGAGGTGCACTTCGCAATTCGTCATCTGGTAAATTGAGGATGAAACGCGTGTGCACATCTTCCATTGCCTCCTCGTAGGCCGTTGTTGTTGCATTGTTGGTGGTAGTATCGACACCATTGCCGCCGTCGACCATGGTCGTTTCCATCATCGTCAAACTGAGGTGCTCCGCCTTGGTATTACGTTTTACCTCTCCGAGACTCGCAACTCCAACCACCCACCATACCGTCGTTAGACACGATAGGATAGTGATGGGGTACCCTTTGCAAGTGAAGATGATTCATGAATCTTCGGATGAACTTCTTACAGATCAACAGACCGAGTGAGTATTAATAACTACCTTATACGTCGATTTGATTTTTCTCTTTTTTGTACTCTCTCATCAATTATAATCAAAAATAAATGAAATACATCATCCATATCATGAACATATATAAGACTTGTACTAGCCGATCTTGCCACGGAAGAAATACATTTCCTAAGTGCAGGCCTCGGCAAACAGACTTGGTCGCGTTATCTGGTCGAGAAGTATCTGAGACATTACAAATGGTATTATCCGAATCGTGACAATGCGGACACGCCTCCTTTGGCCAATGGATGGGCCTACTTCGAACATTTTACGTTGCCCCGTCGATTCGTGGGTAAGAGCGGGGGGAATCACATACGTGCGCCTCCCGGCGAACGTCATCATACCAAGTTGTATTCGGTATTGGGCACTCCGTTGGATTCACTGTCCGATTGGGGCGTGGGCATGAGCATGTACTTTACGAGTCTGATCGCGGTGGGCATAATTTTCTTCTCCGCGGGGATCATTAATATTGCAAATATGATCTATTATGCCAGCGACGAATACGATGTTAATGATGACCGAAGTTCCATCATCAAACTGATGATGTTATTACACCTGTCGGCTATTTGTACGGATAGAGAATGGGTCCTGTGTTCGGAGGGATGTGATACACATCCAAAGTGGTGGGATACAATATTTACGGATCAATATTATGGTACCGCAATAAATTCGGACGATGGTGAAGAAGTTGTGCTTATTAATCGTACGACATGTCTCCCGGCAGAATTTGAACAGGGCATTGTCAATTATGGAACAATGTTGTTCCTATTACTTTCATTGTCGATTTTCTTTTGGTACCTAGGTAAAAGGGAAGTGCGGTTTGATGAGGATAATACCATCGCACCAGATTACTCGATAGTTGTCACCAATCCACCTCCTGACGCTGTGGATCCAGATGAATGGAAAGATTTTTTTGAGAAGTTTGCAGATAAGGGAGTGACTTTAATCACGGTGGCTTTGGACAATGAGCAATTATTAAAGAAGCTAGTACAACGAAGGATGGAGATCAAGAAGCTCAAGTACATGTTTCTGAGGTCTGTAGAGCATGTTAACTTTGACGACGAAGCTGATGTAATCGCTGCCGTAGATATGTCTCGGCGTTACCGATTAGGAGAGGAGACACGGAGAAACTGCTTTCAAAGAATTCTAGGCAACGTTTCAATCCGTCTGGGACTGAGTTCAACAGAAGACATGGTTTGGGAACGAATCAAACTGATGACTGAAGAGATACGTGAGCTACAGCAACATGAATATAAGGCCGCTGCTATTTTTGTATCATTTGAAACACAAAAGGGACAACGAAGTGCATTAACTGCACTCAATTCAAGCGTTCTAGAGAAGCTTACGAACAAGCCGCGGCTCATTAGCCCAGCGGCACTATTTCGTGGAAATGTGCTCTCTGTAGAAGTGGCTAGCGAGCCAAACGCTGTGGTAAGTATTTCTTTCTTTCCTTTACGAGGAACGTATTATCTTCTCTCATTGCCTCATTTGTCCCCCCTGCGATTGGTCAGAGGTGGACTGATTTACAGCATGGAATTCTTGACGTCTACCTGAGACAAGTAATAACATTTTGTATTACTGGCGGTCTAGCTTGGGTCTCGTACAAAATTCTAATAGAGGTCCGTATTCAGGATTATTTCGACAGGAGCCTTATCTTATATTCAGTCGTCCTGTCCACTTTCAATACTGCCATTCCTATTATTGTAACAATGATGGTCCAGCGCGAAAAACATTACCATGAAGGGTCAAGTCTGAGGTGAGAAGTATTGAGCTCATGCAATGGAATCACTCAGCGAATTTGTCCTGATACTCACGCCCCTCTTCTACTCAAGGTCTCTGTACACGAAAATCACTCTATTCCGCTGGGTAAATACTGTGTTTGTTCCTATACTAAGCACGCCGAGCCTCGTTTATCTTGGTGCAGTAAGTGGATTATGGTGAATAACCTTTCCTTTTGGGCTGGATGATTTATCTAACCATGTATTACTATTGTTAACTCGACGCATGGAAACAATTTCAGAACAAAGTGGATTTGATAACCTCATTAAACTCCGTTCTATTATCAGAAATGTTTGTGTCACCGATGATTCGTTATGTTGACCCTGTTAGCATGATGAACAGGCACTATTTCGCACCGAGAGCCAAGGCGAATGACGAATTATTCAGGTAAGTTTCATAAGGTATTGTTGAAATCCTTCTATGAGATATTTACATTTCCAACATTACCCTTGTTTTATTCAGTTGCTTCAAAGGTGGAGAGTACAATTTGGCAGAGCGTTTCACAGACTTTACCAAGGTCCTTCTGCTTTGCATCTTCTATTCAGCCTATTACCCGCTTATTTATGGTCTTGGAGCCATTATACTTTTTGTCATGTATTGGACGGACAAATTTTTGTTACTAGTAAGTGACATTTGTCGTCTCGTACAATGAATTCGTTTGTTCTAATCTCATCAATAATACTCAACTGTAGAATCATCATTCTTTACATATGAATATTCTCAGAGATCTTGGCAGAAGAAGCCATATGTTGGACCAGAAATAGCGAGATTTAGCCGAACATATTTTAACTCTCTTGCCATTCTTATTGGAACCATCGCGTCTGGCTACTTTTATGTACGTGCTCCATTCACCAACTTGTGCAGCTGTGAGACAAATAGCAAGGATTGTCCTGTGCCCAATGCTTCGTACAATAATGTTCAGCTTATTGGAGGAGGAGAGAAGCTTTCCGAGGTCTTCGTGAATACCAATGACACTTTTTATTATTGCAATCAATTTGTCAAGTACATCCATTTTCCACCCGTACCACGCGTACAAGGATCTAATATATGGATGACCGAGGAGCAAACAGAACTAACAAGAGTGTTTGGCTGGACATGCTTTGCACTCTTGATTTTGTACTTAGTAATAGTGTTAGGGCAGCTAATCTTCACATCGGTTCTGTCCATCGTTAAGGGAACTTATGAACCAAGTGGTATTGATCAGTGCAAAGACTTTAGTAGCGGGATTGGTGTGGAGACTTTTGCATACATTCCTCAGCTGGAAGCTCCATGCCTTGGCTTTCCTTTGCTCGTTTGCAACATTGATCATATTGATATTGAGCTGATCGGTTGGAAGGATATAAATCGTACGGATGCAATTGAACAGCACAAATATGACAGTCGTAATATGATTTTCGACGTTCCTCACGAGAGTCTTCATCGTCCTCGGTTTGGTGCACTTGAGCATGGCGACGAGGGAGGCAAGAAGCATCGTCCAATCTTCAGCATTGTTAAACATTATCCGCCTTTTTGGGCGAAGAATATGAAGAAAAGGAAACGACGCCGAAATCGAATGATGCCGTATGATAAACGAGAAGCGATTTAAGCTGTATTTGATGGTCTCATCAAAGAGTAAAATATAATGTTTGTATAGGTAATACATGTAACCATTGATTACCATTGATTAGAACTACTTTTTCTCCTTTTTCTCGCCACCTGTATTATTGTCTGGGTCTAAACTGTGATGAAAAATGAAAGACTTGTCATAATTCGCACTCCCCTTTGTACAGGTCTGATCTTTATGCCAAGTGGCTGCATCATTCAACCTTTGAATCAATTGACAAATCATAAACTGTTCTCGTTTTGCAATCACAGATCCTATGTTTACCTTCTCTCCGTAAGGTTTCCCACCCGGTTTGATATAGTAATCATATTTCCATTCCTGTATGTCTGTTGGTGGTTCGAGTAGTAGAGGTTTGTCACAAGATAAAAACTCTTTGTCCAGCCGATACTTCCCAATGAACCATTTACCAATCCAATAGCTCTGGCAGAAGTGTATGACATATGGAAGCTTATCCTCCTTCTCTCTTAAAGTCGAGTACACACATACTTCGTCATCGTTCAATTGATCGACTAATGCCCATCCTTCTCCTTTTCCAATCCCTGTCGCCGATATCATAAATGACTCGGCCAATGTATGTGGCAACTTAAGATGCGCCACGGCCAATGACCAGCCATACATTTCACCCAATAAATGCTCATACACGTGATGTACTCGTGGTACCAGCTCACACCACATGTTAACGATTGCGAACATATCTTTGCCAGTGGCCATGTATGGCGGTCCACCCGCGTAATTAGAAACCTGTTCATCACTCGGGACATTCAACCCCGGTGAGTTTGTGTGATCTGCAAAGACGTGATTCAAATCAACGCGGAATGGTCCGTTGCCGAACCCATATAGCGATGCCCATGGCTGACCATGCATAACTTTTCTAACTTTCGGTGGACCACGCTTGGAATCACGTAGTATGACATTTGATTCCGTGAAATCATATGTCAATGGTCGTAGCAGTATCATATCAGGATCTAATATCATAATTATTGCATCCTCGAATTTGTCCTTATTATCTTCATACTTCAATCCATGCGTCAACCAATGCTGTATCCCAAATGGTTTATTGTAATACTTGTAATTGTCGCCACTGATTCTTGCAAAGTCTGGCGTGAAGTGTACACTAAAGTTGGGTGATAATTTGGAGATCGTCGTCTCATGGAATCGAATCAGTTCATCCTGCTGTTCTTGACTACACCCCGATGCGATACGTACGACTTTGCCAGGCTGTGATACCTTGTGTGCGTAGTAGAAGAATAGGAAGGATTGCCAATTCTGAGACGAGGAGCATGCAGTGGAGAAGGTCATGTAGTGATCTGGAATATTGTCGTCACTGTTCGCTTTACTGCTGATTTTCGATTTGCTATCGGAAGCTTTGACTCTAACAACTTCACTTCTGCTGCCATTATTGATTGTATCACCAACCTTTACAACATCACGACTATCCTGATGATTTAGTTGAAGCTCTCCAATACGATAAAACAGAACACAGCCAACGATCCATAAGACGAAAACTCCCAGTAGAATTGCCTCTGGAGTGACTTTGATCTTTGCCCTACTGCGTTCACTGCCGCCGCCACCACCAATTTGGACCATCTCCAGCAGTCAAATAACAAGCGAAATAGAGAGAAACCATGCGAGAAGCGAACCCCCTATCCATTTCGCGCCGAATGTTGGAGGCAACAAATGCCGAGGTCTTCGTCTCTAGAATACCGGGGGGCAGAGGAGCTGCGATTCCGGACGATGCAGTCCGTATTAGGGTCAATTCATCCGTCACGTCGATACCTGCTGAAGCATTTTCCGAACAAAGGAGGAGTAGTTTGGCCGAGGTGGAATTGTGTGAAGGCCTCGTTGGAATTGGAGATGATTCCTTTCGGGAATTGCGACCATTCCATTACGAGAATCAACATCCCCACATCACTCAAAAGGATTGGCGGTTGTGCCTTCTGGAACTCTCTACGAACTGCTACTATTCGTCTCAGCGATGGTATTGAGAGCATTGGAGATTGCGCATTCGGTAACTGCTTCTTCACCAACTTAAGAGTCCCTCCCCTCATAATTCCAATCCCTGAGAGTATGTTATACCGTTGTAAATCCATGTTTTCTCTGGAATTACCTGAGAACATGATGAGGGAGACAAACGCTGGTTCATTTGAATATTGTTACTGCCTACGAAATATTGCATTTCCGCCCAATGCTGATGTTGGTGATTTTATCTTTGGCTCACTGCATGCAACCGAACAGTGCGATCTTCAACAGCTGTTTGGTGATTCCGAGTCAAGAGTCGTTAGTGAGCTGCAGCATCGCTTTGATGGACTACCTATTCACAGTCTGATCTATTACCAGTCTTATCATCGGGGGGTGTTACAGAACCTCATTGCTGCAAATAAACATTATGTCAGGTCAGAGTCCGACATTACGCAGTAAGCTGGATCCGACGGGCAATCAACAAGACTGTCTTGGTATGACACCACTTCATATTCTGACGTGCTCCTCTGTCCATGATCTGGAGCTATATCGTGTGATTGTCGAGAAGTACCCAGCAAATCTAATTACCGAAGATAGGTGGGGAGCGCTACCACTGCTATATCCATTCTGGGGGGCTGCGCCAGCTGAGATTATCCAGTTCCTGCTTGACAGATACCAATCACTTTACCCTGGCCATGTATTTAATTGGATGATGATGATTTTGACAATCGGGAGGACTGATGCACCAAACCTGCTACAAGTGAAACAAATTCACTTCCCTGATCAGTCGATTGATTGGGAATATTTGCTGGATGAGTTTTCATCGCCTGCACATGAACATTATTCATTTGGTGGACTACTTTTTTGAAAAAGAATGCAATTATTTCTTATGTACAGCATGTCAACGCGTGTGGAAGCTCTTGCCTTTAAAGTTTGGCATGATTATGTCACAAATATGATTCAAGCTGCAACGTTTGATTACAGCCGCGACAACTTGTATATCATCAGTAGAATCCGAGAAAAAGTTGCCCACTTTGAAGACGAGCTCCCTAAGCTGAAAGATATCATGACAATATTATTGGAGCTTGCATTGTGGAAGTTGAGGATGAATGAGAATCTACTGAAGCAACTCATTACCAAAATACCAAAAGAAAATCAGGACAGATGAATTAAACATTAGAAGAAAATGCCGCATTACCTGTGGAGCTGATGTTGTCATCAGATCTATACTGCCTTATCTAATGACTGTCTCAGATGAAGAATCTGACTTATCTGAAGATTCAGGTTCGAACACCACTTCTGATGATGAGAGCAGCAACAATATGTAACATGTAAGACCTCCTAAAAGCCAACAGTGAAACTTTACATTAAGCTGCTATAGCCACGCGTAAGAGGACAATCAAGGTAGCTGAATTGGCGCTTGATTTGTCTGAGATAAGTGTTTGAATGCGCATCAACTGCAAAATTGACATACAATACTCCTACAATCCAATAGTCAGTTTGATAGGTGCCATAACTAGGTAGTCCTTTAACTCTATTTATAAATATCTACACATTATATCACCATTTTGTATTCTTCATTCCACCTGTATTATTCTCTGGGTCTAAATTGTGATGAAATATAAAAGACTTGTCGTAGTTCGCATTCCCCGCTTCACAAATTTGTTCCTTATACCAAGTGGCTGCATCATTCAACCTTTTTATTACTTGACATATCATAAACTGTTCTCGTCTTGCAGTTGTAGGTTTCATTCTTTCCTTCTGTCCGTAAGGTTTCCCACCCGGTTTGATGTAGTAATCATATTTCCATTCCTTTATGTCCGTTGGTGGTTCTTGTAGCAATGGACTATCGCACGATAAGAATGTTGATTTGATACGATACTTCCCAATGAACCATTTACCAATCCAATAGCTCTGGCAGTAGTGTATAACAAACGGCATTGATAACAACGACGACGACGACGACGACGACGACGTAGTATTACTACGATGGGAATCATCGCATATGTCATCATCCTTCATCTGATCGATTATTGGCCATCCTTCTCCTCCGGCCGTCATATCGGTTTCCGAGACCATGAATGATTCCGCCAATACGTGCGGCAACTCAAGATGTGCCGCCGCCAACGACCAACCGTACATTTCGCCCAATAACTCCGTATAACCGGCATGCACGCTCGGGACCAATTCGCACCACGTGTTCACGATCGCGTGCATATCGCGTCCGGTGGCCATGTACGGCGGCCCGCCCGGATAATTATGTCTCTGTTCTTCCTTCGATGTCGTTAATGCCGGCGAATCGGGATGGTCGATGAATACCTTTCGTACATCGACGGATCGGAAGGGACCGTCGCCGAACCCGTACAACGATGCCCACGGTCGACCGTGCTCCACGAAACGCATATCCGTTCCGCGATCGGACTCGTGAATGATGACATTCGATTCCGTGAAATCGTACGTCAATGGTCGTAGCAGTATCATATCGGGATCCAATATCATGATTATCGCATCCTCGAATATGTCCTTATTATCCTCGTACTTCAATCCGAGCGTCAACCAATGCTGTATCCCGAATGGCTTGTTGTAATACTTGTAAACATCGCCGCTAATTTTCGTAAAGTCCGGCGTGAAGTGTACGCTAAAGTTGGGCGATAATTTGGAGATCGTCGTCTCATGGAATCGAATCAGTTCATCCTGCTGTGCTCGACTGCACCCCGATGCGATGCGCACGACATTGCCGGGCTGCGATACCCTGGCCGCGTAGTAGAAGAATATGTACGATTGCCAATTCTGATCGGAGGAGCAGGAGGTCGAAAATACCATGTAGTGCCGTGGAAAGTAGTTCGAGTCTTCTTTTTTCGGCCGCTCTCGTTGTTGCTGCTTCTTCTGTTGTCGTAGAGATGACTGCTGTTGCTGATTGTTAATTGCCAACTCGTCGCTCCCCCCCTTTAACCGTGGCATCATCACGATGGTATTGTTGCCTCCATCACCGCCATTCTTATTATCGTGTAGTAAGAACTCGACGCACCCGGCTACCCATATGAGACATAGTATACAACCTCCAAGTAATATCGATCCTGATGGTGTAGCAACAACTGGATATCTTCTTCTTCCTCCATCCTTGTTGCTGCCGCCAAGTTTATGCAATGTTTGCGTCGGATTACCACCACCTCCATTATTTCGTCTGCTACTACTACTGCTACTAGAGCCCCATCGTCGCATATCGCGTAGGATTGTATGTATCTTGGTTTGGCAGCAGATATGCACCACCAGCCCCTGCGTGCGCGTCGGAGTCCGTGCACAAGAGAAAGCACTTTTCGAGCACGCGACGACCGTTACGACACAGACAGACTCGGCCGATTACAAAGTGGGGGTATTTATCCACGACGACATCATCTGCCGACGACGACGGACATCATTTTGAATGCGGCTCCTCCCTCGTGCACACTTTTGTTTATAATGTCGTCTTCCGGCGAAGGTAGGAACGGCATCATCGGCCCCGATGTCATCGTCGACGAAGACGCGGATGAATACAATGATGCGTTTGACTTGACGACGACGACGCCGGCAACGACAATCGTGCCGCCGACGACAGTGCCACTTCGATCCGTGGCAGCAATCGTAAGGAGTCGACGTCTCTTCTTCTCGACATCAATTTCATACCATTGTCTGATCGCTTGTCCGAGGAGACGCGGTGTCAAGTATTTAGCGAAAACACTT
>Ga0247834_1003993_pt1 | contig 19290 bp, 11 predicted proteins | sample LaCruzMarch2015__8_FD_187118 | JGI IMG/M metagenome (GOLD analysis project Ga0247834, IMG submission 187118) | Freshwater microbial communities from meromictic Lake La Cruz, Castile-La Mancha, Spain - LaCruzMarch2015_12m | ecosystem: Environmental > Aquatic > Freshwater > Lake | place: Spain...
CACACACACACACACACACACACACACACAAGCTCTACTTAGAATTATCAAGATGAAATCCGCTCCACTCCTCCTCGCACTGCTACTATGCATACTCTCCCTCTTCACCACGGTCGTACATGCTGGTACGAATGCCGAGGGTCTAGCCTATCTCGCGGCCAAGGGAAAGGAAGAGGGAGTCGTGACGTTACCCTCGGGTTTACTATACAAGGAACTCCGGCCCGGCAATGAGGATGGAAAAACACCCACGTTGAATTCACCGTGTGAATGCGATTATGCCGGTACATTAATCGATGGGACCGAATTTGATTCGAGTTATAAGAGAGGACAACCGTTGACGTTTGCTCCGAATCAAGTTATTAAGGTGAGAGTAGATAGTATCATTTAGAAATTTAGACATCAAATCTATATTATGCACCACAACTAATTCTATTTTGTCCTGTATCTGTTCTTGGATGTCAAATTGCAGGGATGGACTGAGGCAATGCAACTTATGAAAGAGGGCGCCAAGTGGGAATTATATATCCCAAGTGAATTGGCATATGGAGATAATGGAGCTGGAGGATCAATTCCGGGGGGAGCAGTATTGATATTTACTTTAGAATTGCTAAAGGTGAAGGGTGACTTTGTGAAGAGTGAAATGTAAGTCCAATGCTTAATATTAAGTATAATATCATCACGAGATCATGACAATGAACAGGGGGAGTGTGGGAGGGGATGGAGATACAATTTCAATAGTGCTATTTGAACTCTCTCTCTCTTCTCCTAAACTATTATGTAGTTGCTCAAATGACAAGTTGTTTACGCAATAATGTCTAAAATCTACTGTCTCTACTCTATATCACGACAGGTCGCATTTCCCAACTTATGCGCCAACGATTGCACCAACTATTTCTGCACAGCCATATGAACCAACAGCTGCGTCACTATCACCAACACTTTCTGAACAGCCAAATTCCCAGCTAAATGAACCACAAATTGCGTCAATGTCTATGGCAACTGTTATTCAACCGGCCGATTTAATTGTTCCAATCACAGTTGTAATAACTTCAGTTTTCTATCTGATCACAGGTTAATACAGTAAAACACGCGCACTCAAACCTCCATATACCTTCGGACTATGTATGTACTTCATCATCATCCTGCTACTAATATAACTATCCTTTTTCGCTTGTCATTGATATATTGGATTGCATTGGTGCAGCATGGAATCAACGTCGCTTATAGAGTGATACCTTTATAATTACTGGACTGTCTCATCTCCTTCGTTCGTACTTCTGATCTCAGGTTAATAAAGTAAAACACGAGTAGGACAAGCATCTATCCGTCGTTATCTGCACTACTAAAACTATCCTTTTTTATTATACGACGATTTTCCAAATGACTTTGACATTCCTCCAGAGGCATTGCTGCCTTTGCGTGGTGGTACGGTAGTATATCCAGAAGAAGAACTTGATCCTTTCATAATGGGCAACGATGATGGTGCTGATCGAAATGGTGGTGGAGTGCCGTACGACGAAGAGGGTTCAAATTTACCAGATAGATTATCCGATACCGATGACAATCCACCACCACCACCACCGCCTACGCCGTTATCTAGACCTGGTGGGCGGAAGGATGATTGAGTAAAGCCTGATCCGGTTCCTTTGAGCGGCGGTCCACCGAATGACGGTCTTCCTCTTTCATTCCTAGCAAAGGCGTCTTGTTCCTGTATGTCAGATGGAGTGGGTGGAGGATATCGTCCTTGCTCTCTTGTACCAAAAGAACCTTCCATTATTGACGATGTTGGAGAAGTAGGATTTCGACCTTGCTGCTGTTCCCTCATCCCATAGGGCACAGAAGCTTCTTCTTCTCTTTCGTCGTTGAAATCATATTGCCGACTATTACTGCTACTGCGCCTCGTCTCATCTCGGATCAATTCAACCATTGTATCTCCTGTATCACCTTTCTCCTTATTATTATCTAACGTCGATCCAATTGCTGCTACAATAAGTAGTCCCGCTATACCAGACCCAGCCACCAACGCTACATCTTTTTGTGGGATGTTAGTAAGATCAAAATCTCCAGAGACTGACAACTTTGTTTTTAACTGAACCATTGCTTCTTCGAATGTTGTATCATCAAAAGAGGGTAATGATGGCGCAGTAATCGATGTTGTGAAATGTCCAAGAGTCTCCTGTAGTTGAGGAGGAGTGCGTAACAAACTAATCGACTTTATCTTTGCATCAATGGCCTTTCTTGCATCCGTTGCCTTACTCGCTTCATCCTCCCTCGTTTGCTCAACTAGTCTAAGTCTATCAAGGACAAGTTTCGCCTCATCCTGTGCCTGCTCTAGTTTAAGTACTTGTGCCTCCAATCGTTCTATTTGCACAATACGTAAACTTTCATCCTTCTCTAACTTAGCAAGGACCTCCTCTTCATGACGTAAAGCTGCCTCAGTCTTGAAGCTTTCCATCTCTTGCTTACGTACCTGTTCCTCAAGTTTAGCTATAGTATCCTTCCGTACTATCTCTTCCTTTTCTAATCGTGCAATTAGCTCTTCACGCGCTAGTGCGATTCGTGCAATTTTCTGTTCTTGCTCCATCTTCTCTTCTTCCGCAGCACGTGCAGCCTCAATCCGTGCCTTTTCTATACGTTCTGCCTCCTCTTGCTTTACCGTCATTGTCTCCTCTTCACGTACCCGATTGAGTTCAATATCTTCTATTTGTTTCATCTTTATTGCTTCATCATCGCGTGCCTTCTGTTCTGCCGCCATGCGATCTATCTCTTCTTGTTGATCATTTATCGTCACTGTTTCGGTATGTGCTTTTTGTTCCACGGCTAAACGACCTACATCCTTTGCTTTCTCTTCTTCACGCGTCGTTTGATCCCCGGCAATGCGGTCAGCAGCATGCTGCTGATGTTGTTCTATCAGCTTCATGGCTTCCGTCTCGGCGTGCAGCTGTTGCTCCTCCTCCGCAGCCGCACCACGCTCTACATCTTCTTCTGCAGCTAAATTTTCCATCTCATCCTGCTCTTCTTTTATTCTCACAGTGTCCTTAGCATCAAGTTCTAGATGTTTTTCTTCCTCCATCGTCACACGCTCTCGTTCATCACCCTTCTCTATTGTTACAATTTTTTCATTCCCCTCTTCTATCGTACTTTGCGGTTTTTCATTACCCATAGCTGCAATATCGTTGTTGTCCGCATCCACCACCACATGATCCTTACCAAACTCTATCATTACGTCATCGTCTTCTTCTTCTGCGGCATTCTCCTTGTCATTATTTGTTCGTGGCTGCTCCACCGTTACAATATTAATTTCAGGATTGGTCCTACGATCTTCGTCGTGAGATGATGTTTGCTGCATCGATACTACATTATCATCGCCAATGACATTGGAAGAGCCGGTATTCGTTGTTGTCGTCGTCGTTATTGTTGGTGTCGTTCCACCGAGGTCCTCCGAGGAAAGGAGATTGGTATTGAAAGAAAGTAGTGAAATGGATGATGCGGGTGTGTATGTAGTAATCAACTTATTAACAATATCATTCGTAGACATGACTTTGGAATGATGAAACTTATTACTATTCTTCTCAACGAGGAAGCTGCTATCATGATAATGATAGTATGCAACAGTTTTATCCTGCTGTACGTCGATAATGAGACGTCGATTAGAATCAAAAACTGGAAACGTGAATGCCAAAGACGATGAACGTAGCCAGCATGATAGGACGAGTAATAATAATAGTGTCGTCATGAAACCAGCGCGACGGTGTATCGTCCACATGGGGCTGCGCTGCCTGCCTGCCTTTTTTCAACTCGAGGAATGTCGTTGTTTTCTCCAATGATGCCGTTTCCAAAATCGTTGTATCTTTGTTAACGAAGCACCGCGTCTTCTTTCAAAACAATATCGATGCACGGTCCTTGCAATATTGGTCAGGAAGGCCGGCCATTGACATGACTGTGGTGCCGGTCGCATTCCGCCGAGGACGGAACAATACACGTCGAGACCGGGAAATCCCCAGTTGTTTGAGGGTGAGCTTTGATGAGGGAAGGCCTCCAGCGTACGATACGACTAGGAGAACTATTGCCGATGTAGGTTACGATGTCATCAAGTACCCCCCTCGTGAAGCTGCTCGAGGCGTGTGCGAAGCACCGTCGTAAGCATGATAGCGAAACGAGGAATAATAGTACAAATGACGACACGGCTGGTGCTACGTGGTGCGAAAATGAGTTATCGTCATTTGCACGAGTGTTACCCCGTATCGAGGGGAGTGTCATGACGCGACGGGATACGTCCCGTGATGGATACGTTCGTCGTTCATTACATATACGGGAAATCGGCACATTGGATGAAGTGGAAGAAAAGAGGTCTGCGACAACATCGACTTCTATGAACCAGAATAACGACGACGACGACGACGAAAACGACGGCATCGATAATGACGATGTGGCCCACTTGTGTGCTTTATATCGGGCCATATCGAATGAATCTTTCTGTCCGAATTCACCGGGCCGACGCCTATTCGTCTCCACTTTCGTCAACAATGACGACGATGGAGATGACAACGATGAAGCAATGGCAGCGGGGATACTACCCCGCGTAGCAACTTTACTATCTCATGCATCGACTGATCCCGAGAGAATGGCATTTTTTGCATTAATGACATCGGAGAGAGTAATAAAACAGAGGACAATGCTGCACAACGATAGAACTAATGATGATGTAGAGTCGATTGGATCGACTATTGCATCATTGCTATCATTATTCACAACTGACGATGTTAGAATAGCGGCATGTTACGATTTATTGGACCTGTCGGACGATCTTGGGACGGTGGATGATGCCAATGCATTATTCGATCCGATGTCGTTTGATGTTAGCGATGGAAACAACCTCGATAGAGATAACGAGAGCAAATTTGATGAGGTGAGGGGTCGGGAGGAGGGAATGACGAAGGATGATATTCGCATTGCCATCTTTGGTAGAGTGTCGACGATGCTGAGTGGGATGAACTACGAATCATCTGATCAACGCCTTTGGGTCTGTGTACGCACTCGTCGTAGTCTCTTGGCCGTGCGCCTCGCGGCATGGACGGCATTGCGTCGTTTCGTACCCGTCATACTCGCGACTTTGGGTGGCGAAGAAGGATATGGTATGATAGGAGACATAATGCTGAAACGACGACGTCAACGGATGGAACTTGTTGACGCACTGCTGTTGTCTGCACGTAACACGACTCTTTACTCAACTGTCCGATCAGTGGTGTCAACAGCGACGACTTCGCCAACCAGTGCTGTCGATTCGATTATGGAGGAGGAATCGTTAATGCCGTCTTCGTGGATTTACTCGTCCGAGACTGTGCAGGTTCATGCTCTCCTCGAGCTACGCATGAACATAGCGATTGTAGGAGTACTCATGTTTATTTCGAAGTCGAACGAAGACATAATCTGCATGTCCGATGTCCCCTCGAGTAGGAGGATCGATCCGGCATTGATGGCGGTAGAGGCAGTGAGGTGTCATCTGACCTCACGCACCTTTTGCGACCATGGACGTGCATTTGATCACAGTAATACTTCCAACCGAGGGAAGTGGTTGCTTTACCAAAATCTAAGTGCATCGTGCTCCACTGCCCTGTCGAACTTCGTCGTGTCGACGGTCTTACTCCCTGATTCGAATGCGGCAACGTCGTCCGCCTACGACGTACGGTCGAATGTACTCCCGTTTCTAGTGGATTGCATACCCATCATCATCGATTGCAAACTGTCAGATGATGGTGAATGTCTCGGTGGAGCTGTTTTGCAGACGATACATATCATCCTATCATCATCGAGGCCCTCATTTATCGAACACTTTGAGAACAGGTGCATGGCAATGGGTCTTCTCTCGCACTTCCTTCGGCTGTTGAAGGAATCCGAGCGCATTTCTGGCCCAGCAATATCGATCGTCGCACTCCTCTTTCAAATGTCTCTACCGACAACTGAGGACCTCGTGGAGACGTCTTGCTCCTGCGCCCTCGTTTCGGACGATGCACCGAATGATAAGAAATCGGATGAGTCACTGATTGCATTGCAGGGAAGTAAGCGAAGAAAGCTCAACAAGGAGGATATGCTGGAACCTTGTCCTGTTGGAGCAACGCTGCAGTCGGCACTTACACACGCCATATCGTACGCCCTCTTAGCTAGGCGGAGAATATTGGCGAGACGCGACACTCATGATGAAGAACGCATTACAATCGGCAACGGGCCGGAAGTGATATTGCTGGTAAACAAGGAAGACGTTCTCCAACTCAGATGCGTGACAGGATGCCTTCGACTTTTGCTATCTTTACGGGGCGACGGTAGATCGCGCCCTCGCACCGATGAGGCCATATCGCGCCTGTTCACGTGCGTCCAATTCGTGTCAGAGAATCTAATTCGGCAGAGGATTGACAACAAACTCGTTCATGTCGAACCAGATGTATTACGTTCAGTGCTCGCGTTAATAATTAGCATTGGGTTGCACACATGCCATTTACCGCATATCTTGATGTCAGAGCATTCGTCGGCGAGAGAAGCAATATCGCATTGTGCTATTTCGGCGTTACAAATGTCGAATTTCGATGATATGGCGTGCGAAATCAATGATGATGAATGCTCTATGATGATATCAAAGGCAAATGCGTCAAGATTGTGCAGTGGAAAATGTTGTCGCTTAATGTCGATGGTGGGAGCAATGGCAAGACCATATGCGGACAACGTTTGTCTTTGTGGCACTGATGACTTTATTTTTGACGATATCTTGCCTTTGGCATGCCGGTAAGTTGCACTTCCAGATAATCATCCCTGATTATGCATGAACATTGCCCGTCCTCATTATCCTGTAATTAGGAGTATATTCTTAGCCATGTGTTACCCGGTTACAGATCATTACGACACCACTCTATCTACAATAGGAAGCATTCTTGTACAATCAACACGCGCCCAATCCCCTATGATTATCAGGGCGACATTGATTGGACTACCGAGCCTATTTACATCCCTCGCACGACGTAAAGGTGGGCATGATGCTGATTCGGCGAAGTTTCTGAAAATTGCGTTGGAGTCATTCAATTTTGAGAGTCATGTAATTCAGTATGCGAAGAGTAAGATTGATGGAATAAAAGTCAGTGCTATGCTTTCGCTAGCCCAACTCGTTGGATTACATGCTATCGCGTCAATTGTGGCATCCGGCGAAGACTCCGGGATTGATAACAGCGCATCCGTGTATCTTCGGCAACAACTTAATCCAATGACAAGTGAAATATTTACTTCTATTCTTGGGTTGTGGTCATTCGATAAATGTCCCGTTGTTACAATGAAAGATGCACACTTTTATTCTGTGTTGGGTCTTCTTATGTCCCGGAAGAATGCTTCGGGCTCGTGTTTCCTTTCAAATAGTGATTCTTCCCAGGTGTGGATGGCGAGCCTCATTTATCTCCGATCTATTCTTACTGTCGTACCTGTATCAATTCTTCGGTCTTTGAATACTCTTGAGTTCTTATTAGACAATCGACGATTCAATATTTACGATGCATTCATGAAAGGACAGGACTCAATTGCTGGCAAAATACCTAACCCGGCATGGATTTTGCTAGCGCCATTCATTGCCCGCGACGTGTCAACGCAAGCGTACGCGGCTAAATCGTTTGGTAGCACGATATTTTGCAATGGATGCAAGGTATTTTCTGCGTTCTTTATACCAGCGATCGATACAATAAATAGCAGAGAAACTTGTGAATTGGCTGTCGGCAAGCTATTTTTGGAGATCAGTGCCTTGTTGAAACTCTGCGGCTTAGGTCAAGATGCTCTTTTTTTCATGGAGGCCGATGCTATGCCTAGTCACAGTGTGGATGCTTGTCAATCTAATGTCAAGATTAGTATGCAAGTGTTTACGTCACTGTGTCGTTCAATGCCAGTGAAAACGGCAGTTGGGAATTGTATTCTCGAACGGTCTCTCCTGTCTCTGATTAGGATCTGGATTGCAAGCGAAGGTGGGTATGCGTTCGACTCTGAAATAGATGTCTCCCCGACCAGTCACTCCTCACTTGCCAGCAGTGCCTTTGACCAGCTCATCGCAATCTTCAAGCTCATAAACGACTCGTCGCATTCGGTGGAACTTATGAAACAAGTTCGTAGCATTATGTCGAAGATATTAAACGAGTTCTTTCTTCCACAACAGGATATTGCAGCATCTATTCGGTACAGACTTCTTTCCGTGTTCATTGGGACTTTTCTGCTTCAGTTGGCTGCGACTCAAAGTCGACGAGCTGTTAATACATTCGAGGTTTCGAATGCTTTTGAGATTGTGGAGTTTATTGACGGCGTCTATCCATCCGTTATTGTTCAATTTATCAAGGACGAAGATCATGGGGCGATTCAAATGTGCGCTGCCTTTCGCATGTACTTACTCAGCGAAGCGAAGAAGTTAAACAAGGAAGAACAGCGAGTCCAGAAAAAGCAGCTGACTGAGGTAATTGTCGGTACTCGACAAGAAAACAAGCGCCTTGGACACCTATCAAGATCACTTGTACCAGGAGTGTCGATATCAACCGCGAAGCTGATTGAAAACGCAAAGCTGCTATGTATCAAAACTGACGTGATCTCATATCTCCTGCCTCAATTGCTGCTATATCCTGAGCAAGCTCCGCTTCGCTTCTTTACCAATACAGTTTGTCAATCTGAATTGAATTATCCTGATATTCTTCGCGAGATTGGACTTCCCGTGCTAAAGACACTAGTTTGGGAACTTGGTGGGGACGATCCTGACGAAGATATCCAGGAGGAGATGTATGATATCTCATTGGTTGGGGATAACGTGAAGAGAAAAGACATTCGCCTGGCCCTGACAAAGGGTTTCATGCTTAGAGACGTAGGCGCATCGTCGAACATGCAGCAATTGCTCATGTCGCCATCAGACGATGGTGCTTCTGATGCTTGCGCTAGAAGCTGGGTAGCACCAAATATTATGTACCTTCTCGTCAACATCGTGCTCCATCAATGGTCAAAACGTTCAGAACGTGACAAATTCCAAGCAATCAAGAGCTTACGAGGGATGCTGAAATACCTCCCGCCTTCGGAATCACCTCAATACATGCCCCAGATTATGTCTGCCATCAATAACGCTATCTCCTCGACGATGCATCCTGGGCAACCTGAGGATATTCAAATGTCCAAATTGAACTACATCGCCGTGGCAACTCTTTTTGATTTCTTGAAAATTGTCATCTCACATGACGCCGCACAAGTAGGGCAAAATCTAGTCTACATAAGTGTAGCACTATTTCCATTGTTTGAAAGCACACGTCCAAGATGCGAAAATGACCTGGCTAGAAGTCGTGCGGTACAACTGCTCGAATGGCTCGCTAGCGGAGACGCGAATGACTGTCTTCCAAGATATTTCACTGAAATACCATTTCTGCCCTTCACTCAAGACTTGACTAAAGTTAGAACACTGCTCATTGAGAAGGGAGTATGGCTCGATGACCTCCGCCTCATGTCTCAACAAACCGACCTTGAAGCTGACTCCTCTAAGGTTGCTCTCCTTGGGTCTAGATTTTATAATCGGATGAATGTAAGTACCATTATGTGTGGCAATCTGATTCGATGTATTGTAGACCAGGTCTCACGTTCATCGCTCAATCGATTTTTCCTGTCTCAACCATTCAGACTTTATCACAATTAATGATGTCGCACGAGAATCAAAATGTCCGTAAAGTAGTGATTACTCACATGACTGATTTGATACAGGCGAACAGAGATTTATTCCAAGGTTTGATTGTAAATGAAGAGCTGTCGTCAATGCATTTTCTCACAGTCGTCCACGATGCGCCGTCAAAAGTGAAACTCTTTGGAGAGTTAAATACCATGCCAGCTGACGAAGCTAGCATCAGTGGGGGATTTGTCACCAAGCTATTGATTCGCCTCTTGTCACGATGCGTCGATGAATCGGATCCAAACATTCGTGATGCAATAGCACGATGCTTGGGAGAAGTCGGAGCCATCGACCCAACTAGACTTAGCAAAGAAATACACTCATCTCAATTTGCGGCCAACTCTGAGGGAAGCGATGATAGCGTTGAGTGGAGACTAATGAATCCTCCTTGGAAAACAAATATCTCGGCTTATCAGTTGCGGCTAGTCACAGGGCATCTTGTGTCAGGCCTGAAGTCTGCCCCAACTACCCTCGATCAGCATAAGATTTCATTTGCTATTCAGGAACTGCTCAAGATATTGAACATTCAACTGGGTGGAAAAAATCACAGTGAAATGTGTCCTCAGCTAAAAGATATGCTCCAAAAAGCAGATGTCATCAACATTGTAGAGCCGTTTTGGACCACAAATTACAAGCAAGTCGACACAGTAGCCCCGAGGCTACCGCCTTTCTTCAACAAAGCCACAACATTCTTTTCGTGGCTCTCTTCATTCTGTCGATTCCTCGTCAGCCAATGCAACGCCAACAAGAAAAGTGCATGGAGAGATTTCTTCCATGCCTGTCGGTCAGCTATTCGATCGCAATCTGGTATAGGTGTGTCTGAATTTCTCTTTCCACTCTTCATTCTGGACAGTCTTTGCTTCGGGGCGAAAGCCGATGAAGAAATAATTGTTGATGAGTTTCGAAGAGTGCTCAACTTTGATGACGCTTGCCCAATGAATTTGAAGGAACGCGAGAAAGCGGCAAATTCAATATTCACGGTCATGGATGTGCTAAGACATTGGCTGGAGAAAGAACTCGAGCTTAGGTATCAACCTAAAAAGAGTTCCAAGAGGGGGAGTCCATCTAAGGACGTAGGAGAGTTCACTTGGCCATTAGCGAGTTGCACTGATAGAATTGAAAATTTTCTTGCTCGAATACCACTTTCTTCTTGTGCATTGGCGGCTAGTAAGGTCGGCATGCGTGCACGAGCGCTTCAGTTTCTTGAGATCGATGGTCGAAGTAGGACTCAGGGGACTAAAAATATGGACTACGATGAGAGAGGCACACAGAAGTTCTTGAGCTCTGATTTTCTTGATGGTGGTGACTTGAAGCTGACACAAATGCTCTTAGGTCAGCTAAATGATTTTGATACAATGATGTTTGTAGCTCAAACGAATGACCGCACAAACCTTACAGTAAGACTCGCTGAAGAAGCCGATGAGCGAGAAATGTACGAGGACTGGGAGGGAGCTTATCAGGCATATGAACAGCTTTTAGACAGCAGAATAAACGACGGCAACAACAGTCAGTTGGAAACTGTGGAAGAGGACTTAACGATTAAAGCGCAGAAGGGGTTGCTAAGATGCCTATTGAAGCTTGGTCGTCTTGACAGTGCATTGAATCAAGCATACGGCATGTCAAAGATAGGTCAAACTGAGAAAATACAGATTAGCACTGAATTACTTCCGTCAGCAGTTGAGGCTGCGTGGCGGTTGGGAAACTGGCCTGTACTCGACAATCTTGTAAATACTGTGAACGACGAATCATCAATTGATGCAAATGCGCGTTATCAGATTTCGTTCGGCCGCACTATGCATTCGCTTCATTCGAAGTCGCTTGCAAGAGTTGACGCGTGCCTTATAGACTCGAGAGCATCCATTATTTCTTCTCTATCAAGTGCTGCGAGAGACGGGTACAGCCGCTCCTATCCATATTTACTACAACTGCAGGCCTTAAACGAGGTCGAATTCATATCATCTATATTGTCTGATGAAAAAGAGAACTCCCAAACATCTTTCCTTGACATTATGACGTCTAAGCAGTGGACCAAACGTTTAGAAGTATCTACACCCGATATTACTGGATCGAGCACAATAATGAATGCTCGACTTGTTCTCTCTCGCATGGAAAATGAGCCCTATATCGAAGGAATAATGTGGCTCGACATTGGCAAAGTGGCAAGGAAGGGTGGGCTATATAGAGTTTCGCAGAACTCTTTTACTCAGGCCAATGTTGCCTTTTGTAAAACGTTGAATTTGAACAAGCAAGCTCGTGAATCTATTGGAAAAGTCAAGTTGCAGGTTGCAAAACTTAAACACGCCGTTGGTGAATCGACGACGGCGTTGAAGCTTATAGAAGATGATATCCCTGCTTCTATTTTCCAAATGGACGACAAGCAACTACAGACGTATTTTTCTAGTACGGATGCTGAAAGTAGAGAGACTATTGCTCGTAGAATACTTCAAGCGACGGAGTGGATGGCATGCGACGGTCTGAAAAGTACCCAAGACATAAAGGACCGCTACCTCACTGCACTGAAATTGGCACCGAACTGGGAACGTGCTCACTTCAATTACGCTAGGTTTCTGGACGCGCTTTTTGAGACTCGAATTTCCAACCCCGGTGTCGATCGTTCGGAATCAATAATGACCATTCACGAATGTCAAAAACACTTGCTTGGAGCCGTACAGCACTATGGAACGGCGTTGCAGTTGGGCCAGAAGCACGTTTATCAGGCACTACCGCGTTTGCTGGCCATGTGGCTTGAATTTACATCTTTAGAAAATGGAAATGGCTGCAATCAAGGCAGCACGCAAGACTTCTTTATTGTAAATCAAGGGCTAATGAACGAACTCATCGTAACGCTGTCATCAAAAATTCCAGAGCATTTGTTTTACACTGCACTGCCGCAGCTCATCTCTCGTGTTATCCATCAAAACGTTGACACTTCGAAGATTGTCGCACTTATCATTCACAACGTGCTTGCCAAGTACCCACATCAATCAATGTGGTCCTGCGGATGGTTGCGATTCTCTAAGTCCGAGGAGAAGAAGAAAATCGGGGAGGAAATATTCCAAGCTGCACAGAAATTGTTGAAGAGGAATCAGAGGGACAAGTCGAATCAGAATTTGCTCAACGCATCAAAGAGTCTGTTTCAATTTTTCATCACTCTGGCTCAATTCATGCCAAAGGGTACTCATAGTGCAGTAAAGATGAAAGTGCCGACCTTCGACACGGAGCTACGTAACTTCATCCCTCCAATTCAAGCGGCATTGAGTTTATGTCCTGGTGCCTTGGAAGGGTCGGTCTCCGCGGATGTCTTTCCTTCATTTGTACCCAGAATGAGGGCCTTCAATCCTGAGATAAAAATCATGCAATCAAAGGCAAAGCCAAAGAAAGTCAGCATTTATGCAGCATCATCTACCGTCGCGAGCAGAAATTCTCTTCCGACTGATGGGCGGGCATTACCTGAGGATGTTGGGGAAATGCATTTCCTTGTTAAGCAGGAGGCAAAGGGTGATCTACGTAAGGACTCTCGCGTTCAGGATCTGAACAATGTAATCAATCGATTACTTGCTAGTCGAAAAGGATCGTCTGGTCCAAACAGCCGTCGACGACGCCTGCGCCTCCAATTACGAACGTTTTCGGTAGTTTGTTTAGCCGAAGACTGCGGCATTCTTGAGTGGGTTCCCAACACCGAGTCGCTTCGTAGTGTGATCACAGGGACGTATAATCCGCAAATTGCTCCCGATTCGGCACATCGATGGGGAAGACGAATCACGAATTTTGCCGATCCTGAACTCCGTGATACTTTTTCGAAGTGTCAAGATGTCTACTTTAAGAAAGGAGATCTCGACTTGGCAACGAAGAAATTTGACGAACTCATACTGAAACAATACTTGCCAGTCATGTATTGGTGGTTCATTCAGAATTTCTCTAGTCCTCATGCATGGTATCAAGCAAGGTCTAACTTCACATTATCCACGGCAGTATGGTCTGCTGTGGGCCATATCATTGGATTGGGCGACCGCCATTCTGAAAATATATTGATTGATACGAAAAGTGGTGAATGCGTTCATGTTGACTTTGACTGTATCTTTGATAAGGGTCTCATCCTACCCAAACCTGAGGTCATTCCATTTCGTCTAACGCCGAACATGCTCGACGCCTTTGGACCAGCTGGGGCCAATGGGATGTTCAGTGGGGCACTGACAGAGTCCATGAGGACACTTCGAAAGAATCGCGATACGCTACTGTCGGTTTTGGAGCCTTTTCTCAATGATCCTGTGATAAACTTCAAAAGTAAAAGCCAAAGGAAGTCTAAAGATGACAAGGGTGTCAAAGATGCCGAGGAAATTAAGAGAGTAACTGCCAAGGACGCTGAGGAGGCCCGCAAAGTTATAGCGAATATCGAAGGCCGGTTGAAAGGAGAGTACAACCTTATTAACCCGAATATCAAGAAGATGAACAAAGATACTGCAATCACATCAGAGCCAGAACATTTCACCAAGCTCTCTGTCGAGGGTCAGGTACAGAGGATGATCATGGAGGCAACAAGTAAGGACAATTTGGTGCAAGTTTATGTAGGTTGGATGCCTTGGATTTAGGATGCTACAAGAAGATAAATCTCTGCTTTAACTGGTATATTTGCTAGAATTACCGCAAGCTGGAGCCACTTGCTTGCTGATGCTAATGGTGATCATTGCGCACACTCCTTCCGCCACGCGCCTTCATCCTCCTCACTAAGTCGCGCCGCTCAATTGCCACCCTGAGCCTCTCCATTGCTGCTTGAATCGCAGCTTCGTCTATCTCGGGTGCATTGCGCAGCACTTCTAAACTGTATGGGCCAATCTAGTATAGTTTATAAACAGTATGCATAATGCATAAACAAAATAAGTGCAGTAAATTTTACAAGCGCGATTTATTTATTTTTCTCTTCACAAGAACAACAACTCCATGACCCAGCAATCCGACGACAAGACCATGGCTCGTCAACGCAAAGTCGACGATGATGATTGGGATGAGGTTGAAGACGAGAAGAAGTTGTTCGAACCGTCCGTCTTGGTCCAGAAAAAGCTAGTTCAGTCTCTAGACTCGTTGAAGATGTCTTTTGAGAGGTGAGTCTGTTCGGCTTGCCTTATTTTACATCTACATAGCATTCTCTCACCGGCATTTACAATCCTAAAGCAATCTACAAATAATGGTCCAGAAAATGCAAACAACCAACGATGCCATCTTGGCGCTCAAGTTGATATTGGAAGATGATCGAAAGCACAAGACATTGGAACGAGCACTTGCACTCACAGATCTCAACTCATTCTATTATTACGATAACACTGGTGCTGGAAAAAAGAACAGCTCCGACCTTGCCAAGACAGTATTGGGATGGTTCATGCTTGGCAGGACCATGACACTCCGCCATGAACCGACTTTGACAAAAGTCATCGACCTGCAAAACAAAAGTTTGGAGGAGAAGGATGAACACCACAAAGCTTTTGCAGAGCGGTTTGCTAAGATGATTAGAGAGTTGATTAAGAAAGAACCTCGTCTTTTGAAACGTGACGATGGAATGTATTCCATTTCGTACGAGTAAATAACAATGCCAAATGTTGGGGTTGGTTGTGCAATTTTTGCATTCGAGTGATGAACAAGTTTTCCTCCTCAGTAGACATTACGCTTCACACAGTTAAAAATGTATTATGTTGCATCATCTCACACTTTGTTCTTGTGGCCTAGCGACTAGACAAAATGGTGCCATATTCATCACTCCGCCACTCCACGTGAAGTAACCCATGCCGAGAAGGAGAAGTGCCTTCTCTTCGTTCTCATTGTCACCCGTAGCCTGTTTGAGAGGCACGACACGAAGTTCGTCGACCATGCCTCGCCAAACTAACGACATGGGCGACCATGTTCTCGGAGAATAAGGAGCATAGCTATGGAATAGAGACTTTGAGGAAGAAGCGGACGACGACGAAGGAGAAGCCGATGGAAGAATTGATTGACCAACGTAGTAATCGAATTTCCGATCTTCAACTGCTTCGTTTTGTTTGTTCAAAAATCTATTCCTTCCTGTACCACAACTGTCAACAGAGTCGTTGTTGTCCAATGAGAATGTCGTTATGGGTTGTTGCATAATATACACCTTGCCCAACCATCGTCTACCACGTCCGAACAATTGATGTGTAATTAAATTAGTAACATGAGTTAATATTGGTCCATTATCTAATAGATATCCATCGTATATCGCCCAATCATCATTCACTTTCCCTTCACTTTCTTTGATACCGCTGTTACAGAAGGCTAAATTGCGCAAATTCGAAGGAGGATCGCAATGTAAAAACAATCGAACCAATTCTCGTTTCTTCATGCTCGATAACTCCATCGCGGCCTCATCCATTGTTTTTCACGATGGAGGGCTATACACACGTTGAGAACGTTCACGACGACTATCGCGGATGACAATGTGAGTTTCATACATGTTCCATACCGACGCGGTGGTCAAGAGGAAAGTTGTTGCACCGATTGCCGCAGTGGCGATAGGGAGGAGGATCATGTGAGTGGGTATGCGATATTTATGTATTATTCCTCGAGAATAGAGGGACAAATCATCTCTCACAATATATATGAGTTCCCACGTATCAGAGGAGGGCAGAAACTCGCCAACCCTTCGCCGACGATCGCCACTCCTCTACTCTCTGCACTCCAAATTTTGAAGCAAGGGACCATGCGCACGCCGATGAGCTCTCTCATCATGGGGGCAGTACCATAGTAGTGCATTGAGCACGTGGGTGAATCGGGCATATTAATGGGTATCAACGCGCCGTCGCTTTACGATGGTGGGACGACGTCCTGAGAATCTGCAGTCAGGTGGGGAAAAGAGCGATGGACGACATCGACCTCATCGACTTCGACAGCGCGAGAGGAAGAGGTGGACAGGGAAAGTCACACCACCGGGAAAAGCTGACCACCATCAGACGTCGCCCAGCAGCGTGGGTGACGAGGAATTTGTCTCGTGTGTTGGCCCAGCCGAATTAAGGAATAGTAACACCGTCAGCGATACACGATACGAGGATCCTGGCGACGACGCTCATCAAAGAGGAATTGGTCTTTGACCAGCATCGAAGCAACGCTGGCTATGATTAGATCGAATCGAAAGAGTGAATTTCAATTGAAAGTTCAATGGAATTTCTTAAGAATGGGCCAATAAATGAATGGGCCAACAAATGAATGGCACAACAAGTAAGATTGGGTAACAAATTAAATGAAGAATGGGCCTCACCACTCTAGTGGTTGGGACGGATGCACGCCTCTGACGATTGTATGAATTGCTTGTTGCGGAAAATAACAATTGACGTGGGGAAAAGCTACGGAAGCAGTGGTACTGATTGACGAAGTTGCTAGCCACGAGCAAGCATTTTCACAGTCCTGATCATTCATATTATCACCAAGGAGGTTTCATCGGCGTTCGAACGGATTGTTGCAGAGCGTGAAGTAGCCAATCTGTAAATTTGACTTGAGTTCAAGTCTTGCTTGTGTTGATGTTTAGAATTAATTAGGAGTATAGCTACTATCTATTGCATGGTACATCAACTATTCGCCCATCCACATCAACTTGCAGCCGTGTTATTCCATCTTCATTGGCAATTAGTGCTCCTTGTCCAGTAATGTCCCTCTCATCTCTGCTGCTCATACTGCTACTATTACCAACATTGATTGTGGATGTATATGATCTAGAGGAAATCGTACCCAGTGTTATGTTCTCTCCTCCACCTCTTCCACCTCCTCCGAGGGCCTGATTACTGGGTCAGCAAGACGGCACCACCGTGCATCAGAAAGTAGTACCCTCGTTACACGCTCCTCCTCGCTCGTGTTGGATGAGGACGACGACGTGGATGTTTTGTCAAAAAGATCGGTGAAACCATCCATCATTTGTTTGACTAATGGTTTTTATCTTGTCATGGTCATTGGTACTGTCTCTGACTGTTGCTGTTGTAATTGTTCCTTTCGTATCATATCATTGTCACTATCCATTTGCAATCGATTTAAACTATTCTGTTGCTGTTGTCGCATCTGCGATGGCGGGTCGGTACACAACGTATTTGACCAAACGTAGTACTCTTAGTCTCAAATAACTGATCCTGTCTCTCTTTGTAATAATTGTCGCCAATAGACATATCATTATTTGTTCCGTATTGTTGCAGACTGTTGTGATCAAATGCAATATCACGCCCGTACTGCAGCTGCTGCCGTTCGCCTCGTCGTCAAAAATCGGTCTCCTCAAATCCTCGTCTCCCTATAGAAAAATCCGATGACGAAATAAGCGACGATGACGATGCATCATCCCTTTGCCAACGATTGAGATTTTTCTTATTACTGCTATCCCCGATTAGTCCTGATCGACTCCGATTAAATGCAATCTCACGACCACTATTCACCAGTTGTCCTGGTGACCAACTATCGCCTAATCATCATCGGACTCTCCTCCTCCTGCTCCTCCTCGTAGGGTGCTCAGTACAGTCATCGTGGTGGCGATAGTGGAGTCAAGAGATGCGGGGAAGAAATGTCGGGATTGGATTGGCGAGAGAGAGGCTAAGGTTAACCCTCAGAGCCAAATCGGAGGACAAAGCATCCTCCCGATCCTTTTTTATGCTGTGAATAAAAATAAATAGAGCTTCACGAAGAAAGCTAGCGAAATCACAAGAATTAAATCAGCACAATGTGGGAAAAGTGAGGGGTTTTGTCCTCCTATTTCGTTCCCGCCGCTTCTTTTGTGTGGAAAAATGCCTTTTTTCTCACTATTTCCCATTATGTTGTTTCATTTTTTCACTCTCACACCATGTCTTCCGAATCTCCGCCGATCTTGCCGACGGCGGCTCATTTCGCCGCCGTTAGCGGCATCTTGCCCGAAGCAAGCGACGAAAACGATCCATGACGTATTAGCGATAGAAATCGAGTGGGGGAGTGAGGAATGTCGCCGCCGCCACCCAGCGATTTCACTTTATTTTCCAGCGGCAGCAGCGATGCTATAATATCACCACCTTGGCTTGGATGTTCCAGTCTAGAACTATGGAAATCGAGAATTGGTTTTACAGTACAACAAATTGCGTTGGTCGGTCTCATTTGCGAGGAGGGGGGGTGGTGACGACGACAAGGACATAGTCAAGGGGGGGATTATTAGAACAATAATAATTGTGGAAATATTATTACGTTTTGATTACAATGTCGACACTTGGTGAAGGCAAGTGACTCCGTTTACTATCTTGTTGAGTGTGTTATTAATACAGGTTGTACATTAAAAATTAAAGGTGCTTATCAATGTTATATTTTTTTATTAGTAACAAACCAATTAATTATTAACATAAAACCTCCACTGAGTTTTTGAATATTCCTCTCCAATAAGCAATAAATGAAAACTGCTTCGCTCGGGCTTTTGGAGGTGCCGGGTTACGTGTGAATGCCGGGGGGGATGCCCCCCCGGACCCCCCCTCTGTTGGTGAGATCACGGGCCCATCCCCCTTTCTTTGTTTTCTTCAAGAAAAGATTTTTGGCGAATGAGCGGGATAATATTTTTGGCCATGGGCGGGAGAACACTTCAT
>Ga0247834_1003999_pt1 | contig 19271 bp, 18 predicted proteins | sample LaCruzMarch2015__8_FD_187118 | JGI IMG/M metagenome (GOLD analysis project Ga0247834, IMG submission 187118) | Freshwater microbial communities from meromictic Lake La Cruz, Castile-La Mancha, Spain - LaCruzMarch2015_12m | ecosystem: Environmental > Aquatic > Freshwater > Lake | place: Spain...
GCAAACCACTGTTGAATTTACCAAAGATTGAAAAAAAAATAAATTGTAAAAAATATGTATGTATAGCCACACAATCGACAAGTCAATGTAAATATTGGAATAATAAAAATGGTTGGGATGAAACAGTAGATTATTTAAAATCTATAGGCTATGATGTAATTTGTATTGATAGATATTCTACTTATGGAATAAATGGTAAAATGAATACAATTCCAAAAGGTTGTATAGACGATACTGGTGATAAATCTTTATCGGAAAGAATGAAGACTTTATTAAATTGCGAATTTTTTATAGGTTTAGGTTCGGGATTATCATGGTTAGCGTGGGCTTGTGATAAGCCAGTAATAATGATATCAGGATTTTCAGATCCGAAATCAGAATTTTACACTCCTTATAGAGTTCATAATAAAAATATATGCAATAGTTGTTGGAATGATGAATCAGTTTATTTTGATAAAAATAATTGGTTATGGTGTCCTAGGAATAAAAATTTTGAATGCTCTAAAGAGATAACTTTCGAAATGGTTAAAGACAAAATAGATTTATGCATAAAAGATAATATAAATAGCAATTTTAATATTAAAGCGGCTCATCTTTTAGTTGACATAACAAGTGAAAGAGAAAAAAAATCTATTGAATCTATGAGTGCTATTCAACATGATATAACATATATTCAATGCATTAATGAAAGATATGTAGGCGAAGAATGGAAGAAAAATACGCCTATAAATGGTTGGCGAAATCATGGAGAAGGGCATTATGGCGCTTTCCAGTCGTTTAAAAAAGCTATATTAGAAAATTTTACAGAAGATCTGGATGCTTTGTTGTTATTTGAAGCTGATTGTGTTTTAGAAGTCGATAAAGACTTTTTTTTAAAAAATGTACGACAAGCAATTACTTTTTGCGAAAAACATGATTTACCTTATTTTTCATTTGGACCAAGAGTTGTTAATAATCATGTCGAATCTATAGAATTAAAAAAAGATTTTGAATATCCAGATTTCATAATAACTAATAATATAATTGAGGCTCATTGTGTATTGATAACGAAAAAATATAGAAATTATATTTTCGACTGTTTAAGCAATTCTTGGGATTCTCCTGATTTGTGGTTTAATAAAATATTTGAAAAGTATAATATGGGTATAACTTTAAATCAATTAGCTTATCAAACATTAGGACTTTCAATGATAGATAACTGTATCAAAGGAAAAATAAAATAATTTTAATATGATAAATCTTTTAGTAGATGAAGCGTATGCTTTTGATTATTTAAGCATCCTTGAGATTAAAAAAAATATTTCTTTGGCTAATGATAAGTCTTGGTCTGCGTGTTATTCATATTTACAATCACAATTTGATAATGAAAAATGGGAATCAATGATAAATTCTGATGAATATAAAAAAATGATAGAAGCTAACACTTTGACTTTTGAAGCAGTGGATAAAGCTAAAAAAAATCAAGTAACCGCAAAAGATGTAGATTTTTGCAATTATAAAAGATATATAGCTAAACAAAATTTTCAAATCGAATTTTTTAAAAAAAATGTTTCAGAAGTAAAAATTGGTTATGATGAATATAATAAGTGATTTATATGAATGATCAAAAACAAGTGCATATAGAAGTAGCAAAATTTATACAAAATATATTATTAGAAAACAATATAAAATGTTATTTAATTGGTGGAGCTTTAATTAACGCTATAAGAGATGGTGGTGTTTTAAAAACAGATGACATAGATTTTGCAATAATAAATGATGAAGATATCGATCAAATAAATAAAATTATACCTTTAACTGAAAAATATTTACCTTATTTCACTTGGAATAGAACGCCTAACTTTTTATCAATAAATGTATATGCAGATGAAAACAAAAAAATTGATTTTTTTAAATTTTCTAAAAAATATTTAAATTATTACATGTATGATTTGAATTGGATTCATGAAAGAATTTGTCATTTTCAAACTTTTAAAAAGCAGGAGGTAATTTTAGAAAATAAAAATTTTCTTACTATGTATAGGCCAGATTTATTTTTAAAAACAGTTTATGGAGACTACTCTGTGCCAACAAAAGAATATAAAAATTTGGCTGGCGGTAATACAGAGCATATTCAAGAATGTGATTTTTATATAACTACTCAAAATTTTAATATTATTGATTTTCGCATAAATAATTTAAAACTTTTCTTTAACAAAATTAATGTTAAAACAAATTTAAAAAATTTAGATAAAAATAAAATTAACGTTTTCGATGAAAGTTATCGCAATTTTTTTGATAATAAAAATTATTTATTTTATCATGATTTCATTGAATTTTTGATAAAAGAAAATATTAATTTTGATAATTTTTAATTATATTTTTTATCACATCTGAAGTGCATATATGACTAGTTCTATCTAAGAGTATCAGCTTATTGTCGCTCACTTGATAATATTTTTTTATATATTGTTCATTTTCTTTGCCAGCAAAAACATAATCAGCATTAAGCTTATAAAGTATTTTATCTGTAGTTATGAGGTCAGCGTTTTCATAAACAGCGTCCACATATTTGCAAGATTTGATTATTTCTAATCTATCATTGTAAGATATGATTGGTCTTCTCTTGTAAGTCATTACTTGTTCATCGTTATGAACTCCGACAATTAATTTGTCGCATTTTTCTTTTATTCTTTTGAATAAATTTATATGACCTATATGAAATAGATCATAAACTCCATATGTATATGCTGTCATATCATTAACGATTTAAAAATATATTCATAATAATCGCATTGCGCTTTTAAATCAAATTTAGAAATAGCATTTTTATAACAATTTTCAGGATTAATGAGCTTATCTATGTTTTGGGTGGCGTATATCATATCGTTTGTAGTAGAGCATCTTAATCCTGTATCTCCTTGCAATACCGTTTCGGTAAAGCCGCCAAAATTAGTTGTAATGGTAGGTGTTCCTGAAAATTGAGCTTCAATAACTGTCCAGTTACATGGCTCTATAAACAATGAAGGAGCAAATAAGAATTTTGCATCGCTTAATAAGTTCATTCGTTGAACGGGATCGACGAATCCTATAAATTTGCAATGTTTGGTATCCTTAAGATTTAAAATGTTTGGTCCTGCGAAAATTATATCTTGACCAATATGATTACAAATATCATAAGCCAGTTTAGCCCCTTTTTCTTCAATAATTCTACCAAGAAATAATGCTGTATTTGATTTTTCTTTTTTATATATAAAATCGTTAGCGTCGAAGCCGGGGTTAACGACGTATTCAGATCCTAAACCAATCGATGTTGCAGAATGTCCATGCATTTTGTGCATTTGAGCGTATGTCTCAAATATTTTAATTGGCGCGAACATACTATCATAACCAATACTTGGTTCTACTACTATAGCTTTATTATAAAAGTGTTTAACACATGGTTCATGAGCAAATCCAAACCAACACAATATAAATTCATTATTTGATTTTATTCTTTTATTTAATTCTGTAATACAATTATTATTAAATATTTTGACGGCTTCTGTATTTACATTTTGATCAAACCCTTTGGTCTTCCAATCATTTAAGTTGCCATAACTATTTTTTAATATATCATTATTAATAACATTAATATGTTCTGTGCAGTTAACAATAGAATCTTCGTGACCGTAATGATAAACAGTGTGTCCTCTTTTTGTCATTTCGTCACAAAACTTGTAAACCTTTTGAACAAACGCGCACAATGAAACATTTTTGTTAGTTGGCGAATAAGGTACGCTCAAACAGTGAAAAACCATACAATATAGTGTAACTGAATAAACAACATGTCAACCAAAAAGAAAAGAATTCCAAAGGAAAAAGAAGACATCAAGCAAAATATTGATGACAATCATCTTAAACTTGTTCGATTAAATATTAAAGATTTTAAATTAACAGACAAACAAAAAAGTTTCGCTCAGATAGCTTTCGATAAGAATACTAAAATTATTTTTATCAATGGTCCCGCTGGAAGCTCTAAAACTTTCTTGGCTGTTTATTGCGCTCTGCATATGTTAAATTCGAATCCAAAATCAGAAATCAAGTATATTCGCACTATAGCTGAATCTGGAGAAAGAGCTTTGGGATCTTTGCCGGGAACTGTAGATGAAAAATTTAATCCTTTCATGATGCCTCTTTATGATAAGTTGGATGAATTGTTGCCGATGTCTCAATCAAAGTATTTAGAAACGAATGGCTATATTGAAGCTTTACCAGTTAATTTCTTAAGAGGAGCCACTTGGAATGATAAAATCGTAATAGCTGATGAATGTTTTGAAGATTCCGTTGTGTTAGAAACGAACTCAGGGCAAAAAACTTTGAAAACAATTTTAAAAAATCCAAGTCTATATAAAGTATTATCTTTTGATGAAAAAGAAATGAAATTTGTTTATAATAAGATTGTCGATACATTTAGTAAAGGCCAACAGCATATTTCTGAAATAATTTTAGATGGGCGTTCTAAAATCAGATCGACAAAAAATCATAAATATTTAACTAATCGTGGCTGGATAAAACTAGAGGATTTAAAAATTGGAGACGCAATAATTTCAAGTTCTAAAAGCAATCACGCAAAACAAGCATTAAATAATGATCAAAAAGATTTAATTATTGGTTCTATTTTAGGTGATGGAAATATAAACATTCATACAAAAAATTCAGCAAGATTAAAATGCGTTCATGGAATAAAACAAGAGGGTTACGCCGCTTTCAAAGCTAAAATGTTTGATAAAGACCTCTCATATATAAAAGAAAACGGCTTCTCTAAAAAACCAGCCGTCTGTTTCACTACGAAATCTTTTTATTTTCCAATTTGTGAAGACTTATATGATTATGCAATTGATAATTTAACTTTAAAAAGTTTGGCGATAGCTTGGCAAGATGATGGTTATTATAATCCAAAAATGAAACATGGTTATTTATGGAGTTGCGCTATGAATAAAAATGCTAATGATAAATTAGCAAAAAAGATAAATGAATTAGGTTTTGATTGTTGCGCGGAAGAAAAAAAGAAAAAAAATAAAATATACTATGCAATTAGATTTCGAAACGCTGGTTTTGATAAATTTTCAAAAGAAATAGCTCCGTTTATTCATGAATCAATGTCTTATAAAATACCTGAAAAATATAATGATTTAGTAGGATCTTTTGTTTGGAATACTTCTTTTGAAAACTATTCATTAAGAACGGTTACTAAAATAAATTTAGATATTTATGAAAATGATGTTTATGATATCGAAGTAGAGAATGCTCATAATTTTATTGTGTCAACGTGTAAAAGTGTTTCTGGTTCTAAAGTTGTGGCTCATAATTGTCAGAACTATTCTAGCAAAGAATTAGTCACTCTTTTAACTCGTATTGGAGAAAATACAAAAATGTTTATTTGTGGAGACGCAATGCAATCTGATATTGGCAATAAGTCAGGTTTTGTGAAGGTGTACGACCTTTTTAATAATAAAGAAAGCGAAGACAAGGGAATTTACTGTTTTCAATTTGATGAAGAGGACATCATGCGTAGTGAAATTCTAAAATATATTGTCGCGACGTTTAAGAAATTAGATAAAACCAATATTCACTAATATAATAATCATGAGTAATATTTACTGTTCAAATTGTGGAACAAAACACATTCTTGGTTCAAAATTTTGCACAAACTGTGGTAATTCTCTAGGAGGATTTAATAATGTAAATAAGCCAACTTTGCAAAGTCAAGTTCAAGCAAGAAATACTTCTCGTCAACAAAATTCAGAGGTAGATGAAGATGGTCTTCCAACAACTTTTGTAAGACCTTCTAAACTATCTTATGAAATCGAAAAGCCAGTAGGTAACAAATACACTGGCAAAGATCTATTTACTGCTCCACCAGTAGATCCTAGCGAAAGAGTTATGTCTAGACAAAATTTTAATTATAGAAAATTGAGCAAGGAAGAGTTTTTAAGTCAATCATTAAAGGAGTGTAGTTCGCGGCCAATACAAGACATAGATGAATCGTAAAAAGAAAAAATTTGAAGACATGTATGAAATAATAGACCAAGTGATCAAAAAGCGAAAAAATAAATGGAAGTTAAAAGCGATTACTTGGTTTGATTTTGAAGATATTGAGCAGATTATTAAAGTCCACATACATAAAAAGTGGCATCTATGGGATCAATCGCGAGCAATTGAGCCTTGGGTGAATCGCATAGCTACCAATCAGATAAGAAATATAATAAGAAATAATTACACAAGCTTTGCGCGTCCTTGTTTGTCTTGCCCTTTCAATCAAAATAAAGAAGGCGATTCAGGAATAGAAATGTCGTGTGGTTTCACCACTACTGGTAAACAATGCAACGAGTGTCCATTGTACGCCAAATGGGAAAAGGTAAAGAAGTCCGCTTATGATGTTAAAATCACAGTTAGTTTAGAAAACCATAAAAATTATTTTATGAATTGCGAGTCTAGTGTCAGCTATGATTATAAAAACGCCGAAAGCAAGCTTCATAATTTAATGAAAAATAATTTAAGCGATAAACACTTTTTTATTTATAAAATGTTTTTTATAGATAATTTAAATGATGATCAAGTCGCTAGTATTTTGAAATTCAAGACAAGCGAAAAAGGTAGAAAAGCTGGCTATAAACAAATAAAAAATTTAAAAAAAATGCTGTATATTAAAGCTAAGTTGTTGTTAAAAGAAAACGATATCTTCTAATCTTAATATGTTAACAGACGAAAATAAAGCATTTATATTAAAAAAAATTAACGAAGGAACTCAAGATTATGTTGTTCTAGCTAATTTGCTTTATAATCGTGAAGATTTAACGGGTAGAGCTAAAGAGGCAAAACTCGTTAGAGATTTTTTAATAACAACTGGATTTTCCAAGAAGCAAGAAAAGCCCAAGCCAACTCAGACAGTAGAAATATTATCAAAAGAAAATTGCGAATTCATTGATCAAAACATAAAAACAGGAATCACACCAAGACAAGTTACAGAACTAATATTTCATGAGAAGTTTGTAGGCGTTGAGAATTTAAATATTTTTATTACAGCAGAATATCGTGCTGTTCAAAGATATATTAAAGAAAAATATCCAGATCATTTAGTAGATAACGAATCTGGAGTTGGTGATAAATATTCAGTACCTCGTTCTATTAAAACGGTAATAAATAAAGCCAACAAATGGTGCGGCCAAAATATTTCTGAAGAAAAATTATCTTTGCAACATAGAAAATGTATGGAAAAACTACTGACTTATTTATCAAGTCCGCGTTTTGTTGGTAATTATGATTCTTATAATAGCTCTACAGACAAAGAGTTATTTGAAGCAGAGTTCGTGCGATCTGTTTGGGACAAGCCAGATCTTACGATTGATGAAATTAATTTATATATAAATGTTTGCATGGATTATATTAATCTACGTCAGATAGATATCAAAAAGAATAAGATAAACGACATGTTTAATGAGACGCAAGATCAGAAAGATTTTACTATGCGTCTAACTGAAGTTCTTAAGACTATCTCTGAAGAATATAATCAATGTGCTGGTCGTATTGATAAGAGTATTCAAAAATTGAACGGCGAACGCTCAAAGAGAGTAGAACAAACGCATCAAAAAAACGCTTCTATTCTTAACCTTGTGGAATTATTTCAAGATGAACAAGAGCGTAAAATAATGATCCAAATTGCAGACATGCAAAAACGCACAATTAAGGAAGAGGCTGATCGTTTAGAAAATATGTCTTCATGGAAAGCTAGAATTTTGGGAATTTCTAAAGAAGATGCTATATGATTCAGTGTAAAATCTGTAGCGAGTCTTTTAATAACGATAAGTCTTTTCATGCCCATTTGAAAAAGCATAATCTTTATCAAGCGGAGTATTATTGTACGCATTACCCAAGAAGTTCTCTTTATTATCGTCAACAAATACCTTTTAAAGACAAGAAACAATATTTTGAAACGGAATTTCTTGATTATACAGAGTTTCTGAAGTGGGAAGCCGCATCTAACGAAGAAACAGTTAAAACAAAATGCATTGAACTACTAAAAAAAAGGATAGATGAAAAACAATATCATTTTGCGCCGTTTCATAACGAATTAATAACTCTCGATTTGCCAAGTTTAAATATTTATAAGAAACATTTTAATTCTTACACTGCCGCATGTAATTTATTAAATATACAACCATTGTACAATAAAAACTTACCAGAAACATTTAATAAAACTGATGTTTCGCATCTTCCTATTCTAATTGATACGAGAGAACAAGATCCTTTAGAGTTTTCAAAGTCTAAAATTGAAAAGATATTCGTAGGAGATTATTTGATTGCTGATAAAAAATATTTTACTAACACTTTTGTAGATAGAAAAAGCGAATCTGATTTTCTAGGTACAATGGCTTCTGGAATAGAAAGATTTGAAAGAGAAGTTGTCAAGGCTGTAGAATTAAATTGTTATCTGTTCGTTGTGGTAGAAAGCAGCATAAATAGTATCTTAATAAATCAACGCAAGTTCAATAGAAAAACAAATTTAGAATATATTTTCCATAATATGCGTAACTTATGTCATAAATATCCTAGACATATTCAGTTTATATTTACTGGAAGCAGAAATAAATCTTTAGATATTATACCTAAATTACTGTATCATGGTAAGTCACTGTGGCAGGTAGACATACAATATTTTTTAGATCATGTGGGAAACAGGGAATCAAGCATTAAGGAAGTCGCAGTTAATTTCCAATGAGGAATTAGCTAAGATTCCTGGTTATATAGAACAACGAGAAGCGAAGTTATTGTTTTATCAATTTCTTCGCAACAATACTACTTTTACTACTGATTTAATGACAGGAGTAAAATTGTTTCCATTTCAACATATGGCTATCAAAGCAATGCTAGAAAGTGATTATTTTTTAGCGGTTTGGAGTCGTGGATTAAGTAAGTGTACAAATAAAGAAGCTTTGATTTATACAAATAATGGAATCAAAAAAGCTATTAATGTTCAAGTTGGCGATTATGTTCTTGCTAAAAATTCTATGCAGTTAGTAGAAGATAAAACGATAAATAAAAAACAAAAAACCTTTAAAATAATAACAAATAAAGGTTATGAATCGGAAGGGTTAGATTACCATAGGGTTTTGATTTTAAATAAAAATTTAGAACAAGAATGGAAATATGCTAAAGATATTTCTATTGGTGATTGCATCATTATGCGTAAAAATGGTGATTTTTATAATCAAATTGATATATTTAATGGATTTGATTTTAAAAAAGAAAGGCTCGATCAAATTGTTATAGATCCAGCAAAAATATCAATGAAAGATTGGTATTACTTTTTTGGAATTTTTATTGGTGATGGGTGTTTTACTAAAAAGATAATTCAAATAACAAGCGAAGACGTTGAAATAGAAAATTTCTTAATCAATTTTTGCAATAAATTGGATCTAAATTTGGGAACGTATCAGAAAAAAAGTAATAAAGCTAAAAGCTTTACTATCTCAAATAAATCTTTGCAGAGTTTTCTTGAATTTTGTGGTTTCGAAATGGGAAAAAAAGCTCTTAATAAAATAATTCCGTATAAACTATTGAACTGCTCGAAAGAGAATGCTTCATTTATTTTACGAGGATTATTTGATACAGATGGTTACGCATCGATATCACCAACAAGAAGAAATTCAAATGGTGCAAAAATTGGATTCACCAGTACATCTTACGAATTAATCAAACAAGTTAGATCTTTGCTTTTGTTGTTTGGTATCGATTCTTATACAAAAATAACTTTTAAGGGAGGCGAATCTTCTTTTTCTGGTAAAAAATATATTTGCAACAAAGCTTGGACAATTTTATTAAGTTCTTATGAAAATATTAAAATTTTTAAAGATTCTATAGGATTTTTAATTAATAGAAAACAAAATAAGTTAAATATAATTAATGCTGCAAAATTTGTTGATGGTGAATTTTCAAACTTTATTCCATATATAGGAGAATATTTAACGAATAAATATAATAAAAAATCTATTTGCAAAAAGAATAAAAATTTAAAACTCTCTTTTAGAAAAAAAACAAATCGCCTTCTTGCCACAAAGTTATCCAATCATGTTGATATTGAAACAGCAAATAAAATTAATAATCTAATAGATAAAAATTTATTCTTTGATTTTGTTAAATCTAAAGAAGAATCATTTAATGAAACCGTGGATTTACAAGTTGCGAATGAACATTGTTATGTTTCTGATGGATTTATAAATCATAATTCTTATACATGTGGCATTTATGCTGTATTAGATGCTATCTTAAATCAAGGTATAGAGACTGGTATTTTGTCGCGCTCATTTCGTCAGTCGAAAATGATATTTAAAAAGATAGAAGACATTGCAGCCAAGCCTGAAGCTTATCTTTTAAAACAATGTATTACAAAGGTATCAAAGTCTAATGATGAATGGGTGATGGAAATTGGCAAAAGTCGCATTCGTGCATTACCTTTGGGTGATGGTGAAAAGCTTCGTGGTTTTCGCTTTCATAGAATCATTATTGACGAGTTTTTATTGATGCCAGAGCGTATTTATAACGAAGTAATTGTACCGTTCTTGTCTGTAGTTCAGAATCCTACACAAAGAGAAGAGCTATATAATCTTGAAACACAATTAATTGCTAAAGGAGAAATGACTGAAGATGATAGATATATCTGGCCCAATAATAAATTGATTGCGCTGTCTTCTGCTTCATTCAAGTTTGAATATTTATATAAGCTTTATGAGCAATATGAAAATTTAATATTCAATCCTAAGAATAAAGAAAAAACAAAGCGTTGTATTATGCAGTTCTCTTATGATTGCGCTCCAGTGCAGTTATACGATCAGAATTTGATCAATCAGGCGAAAGCTACAATGAGTGAATCACAATTCTTGCGTGAATTCGGCGCACAGTTTAGTGATGATAGTTCTGGATATTTTAAAATATCTAAAATGGCATTATGCACAGTGCCTGACGGCGAGCTTCCTGCTGTTGAAGTAGTGGGAAATCCAGAAGATGAATATATATTAGCGGTCGATCCTTCTTGGTCAGAAACAGAATCGTCTGACGATTTTGCTATTCAAGTTTTAAAGATTAATGCGGAAAAACAAATTAATACATTAGTGCATTCTTATGCTCTTTCTGGATCTTCATTAAAAGATCATATTAAATATTTTTTATATCTATTGCAGAACTTTAATATTGTGGCGATTTGCATGGACTACAACGGCGGCGTTCAGTTCATGAATTCTTGTAATGAAAGCGAACTATTTAAGGACGCTAAAATCAATTTAAAATCAATGGTAACTGAATTTGAAAGGCCAGAAGAATATGCTCAGAATTTATACGCTGCAAAAAGTGAATACAATAGATCAGATTATAAATATGTTTTCTTAAGAAAGCCCACTTCTGGTTGGATAAGATTAGCTAATGAAATGCTGCAAGCTAATTTTGATCATCGTCGCACATATTTTGCTAGTCGCGCTATTGACGATAACTTTAGAAGTCAGACTAAAAAGCATATTGGAATAACAGATCTAAAATTCTCAAACGCTTTAGATACTGATAAAGAAAATGAGGAAGCTAAGATGATTGATTTTGTTGAACATTTATCTGACATGATTTTACTTACAAAAACAGAATGCGCTCTTATACAAATAACAACATCTGCTCAAGGTATGCAAAACTTTGATCTTCCTGCAAATCTTAAACGTAAGTCTGGACCGGATAAACCTAGAAAAGATAGTTATTCTGCATTAGTATTAGGTAATTGGTTGTGCAAGATTTATTTTGACATGAATAATACTCAAGTTGAAGATATGACTGAAACTTTTGAACCTATGTTTATAGCTTAAAAGTTAAAAAGTCACTTTTAAAGTCAGAATGTGTAACTATTGTTAACATGAGTCGTAAATATAATAAAAGATCAGATTATTGGGGCAAATTCTCTAAAGATCAAGAAGGACAATCTGAGCCTCTTGACGCTATGTTAAGAGATAACGCTTCTGAACCTTCTTTAGTTGGCGATCCATTCTATCAACAAGAGGCTAAAGCTTCTAATTACGAAAGAAGTGGAGGAGGAGAGTCTACTAATTTACGCAGAAATTTAGCTTATGTAGGACCAAAAATTTATAAATATGGAAACATTAGAGAAGGAATGTTGCCATTCGAAACTTCAATTAATGGATACAATATCCGTGACGCTATTGAGTTATGCCAGAAAGCTTATGCAAATATAGCTATTTTTAGAAATGCTGTTGATATTATGTCTGAATTTGCTAACGCTGAAATATATTTAGAAGGTGGAAGTCAAAAATCAAAAGACTTTTTCTCAAAATGGATGAAGTATACAAGAATGTGGAACGTTAAAGATCAATACTTCCGCGAGTATTATCGCAGTGGTAATGTTTTCTTTTATAAGATTAATGCTAAATTTGACATAGATGATTTTCAAAAAATTCTAGAAACATATGCTTCATATGATGGAGCGTCTTATAATACTGATATTAAATTGTATAATTATCCTACGCCATACGACGTAAAGAATTTAATTCCAGTTCAATACACACTTCTCAATCCTTATTATTTAACAACAAATCACACAAGTTCTTGGCATCAAGTTGTTTATCATAAAATACTTTCTGAATATGAATTAGAAAGACTTAGGTCTCCTAAGAATGATCACGATAAAGTGGTATTCGATAGTTTAGATAATACTACAAAAGAAAAAATCAGATTAGGTCAATGGTCAAGAGATGGACTTAATATTCAATTGAATCCTACAGATATTATCTATTCTTTTTATAAGAAGCAAGATTACGAACCTTTTGCTATACCATTTGGTTTCGCCGTTCTTGATGATATCAACTTCAAGATGGAAATGAAAAAGATAGATCAAGCTATTTGCCGCACAATTGAGAATGTTATTCTATTGATAACTATGGGCAGTGAACCCAGTAAAGGAGGCATTAATCATAAGAATATAAAAGCAATGCAAAATCTTTTAAGCAATCAATCTGTTGGTCGCGTTCTTGTTGCGGACTACACTACTAAGGCTGAGTTTGTTATTCCAGACATGAATAAAGTATTGGGATATGAAAAGTATAAAGTTGTAAATGAAGATATCAAAGAAGGATTGCAAAATATATTAATTGGTTCAGAAAAATTCGCTAATACAACTGTAAAAGCCCAAGTATTTTTCGAAAGACTTAAAGAAGCAAGAAAAGCTTTCTTGAATGATTTCTTACAACCTGAGATGGAATTAATTTTTCGCAACTTGGGTTTTAAGGGTAAATGCCCTATTGCTAAGTTTGAAGAAGTGTCTATTAAAGATGAGACTCAATTTAATCGCGTGGTCACGCGCATGATGGAGCTTGGAATACTACCTCCAGAAGAAGGTTTAAGAGTAATTGAAACTGGTATTTATCCAACTAAAGAAGAGCTAGGTACTGCTCAAGCTAAGTTCGTAGAAGAAAGAAAGAAGGGGTATTACAATCCAATCGTTGGCGGCGTTCCTGTTATCGCTCCTCCAGCGCCTGAAGTTTCAGGAGTTAAACCCCCAATCAAAAAGACAACGACTCCAAATGAAAGAGGTCGTCCTGTTGGATCTAACGCTTCTGTTTATGCAAAAGATGCAATCGCTAAAGTAATGGACAAAACAAAAGATTTGTATTCTATTGTTGAAGCGGGTTTAAAGAAAAAGTATTCTAAAAAATCTTTAAATACTGAACAAAAGAAACTAGCCCAAGGAATTTCTGAAGCAATTGTAATCGGATCTGAATCAGAAAATTGGATATCTACTGCGACAGATGTTTTAAACAATACTGATAAATTAGATAAATTGAATATCTTAAGTGAGATACAAACTACTGCTGGCGAACATGATTTAGACACATATGCAGCAGCGCTTTTATATCACAGCACTAAGTATTCCGTGTAAAATCTAATTATATGTTCCTTTATAGAACTAAATTTGACAATATAGTTACGGCTTCATTGAATTTTGATAATAATGTTTTATTGTCTCAAGCTTCATTGGATTCTCTTAAGTCAATTATACCTTCTTCAGTTAATTTAGAAAAGAATGTCGATTTAGTCGGCGCTGCATTTAATGCCGCTGTTGTTAATCGTTTTAATAAGAATGGTGATGGTATCGATACAAATACAGCTATTGCATTTAAAAAATATTTTATACATAAGCCAACAAATATTGAACACAAAAAGCAAAGAGTAGTTGGTCACATTGTTAATTCAGCGTTTTCTTCTTATGGAGAAAATAAAATATTATCTGATGAAGATGTAAGAGGAAGTCTTAGTCCATTTAATATTGCTTTGGCGGCTGTTGTATATAAAACAGTTGATCGCGATTTTGCAGACGCATTAATGGATTCTAACGATCCTGATTCCGCATTATACGAAAAAATTAGTGCAAGTTGGGAGATAGGATTTAATGAGTATTATATTGCAGTTGGAAGTTTAGATTTAAAACAAGCGGAGATCATCACTAAAAAAGAACAAATAGAAGAATTTAAGAAATATTTAAAAGGCTTTGATGGATCTGGGTATATGAATGATGGAACTCCAGTATATCGTTTAGTTACTGGACGTATTTATCCTTTAGGAATTGGATTTACTACTAATCCTGCTGCTGATGTTCAAGGAGTAGTGATTGATGATGGAACATCTGCTATAGAAGTCGAAAACGAAAAACATGAGATAGAAACAGAAGAAGCTGAGTTTTATGAAGTCAATTCTATAGAATTACTCAACTTCAACAATAAAATATTTTCACAAAAAGAAAAACAACCTGTAAATATTACCAAAACAAAAATTATGGATTTAGAACAAATACTATCTGCATTAAAAACAGTTCTCGCTGAAAAGCAAGATACTGCTAAGTTTAGTGATGAAGCTGTAGCTTCTATTTCAGCAAAGATCGCTGAAAGCATTAAACTTAAGAATGATGAAATCAAGCTAGAGATCGAAAAAGCTGAAGTAGCTAAGGCTGAAGCTGTCGCTCAAGCTGAACAATTCAAGAAAGATCTTGAAGAAAACAACAAGAAACTTTCCGAGACTGCCGCCAAACTCGCAGAACTCGAAAATACAATTTCCGCTCAAGCTGCTCAAGAACTTTACAGTTCAAGAATGAGCTTGCTAGATAATGAATACGATCTTGATGAAGTTGATCGTCAATTTCTAGCTAAAGAAGTATCTGCTTTGGCTAACACAGAAGAAGCTTTCGCTTCTTATAAAGAAAAGCTTGCTGTTCTTTTTAGACACAAGAGCAAAGCTTCAAAGCAAGATCAAGACAAGATTTTTCAAGAACGTTTAGAAGCCGAATTGGCTAAGAGAATGGGACAAGCAAAGACTCAACAAACTGAAGTTGTCGAAAAGACAGTTGAAGTTGAAACAGCTTTGGCTAATGCCAAACGCGAAGAGCCAGCTATACCCGCTCAGTCACTCGCTCCTTCAGAAGCAAAAGCTTCTTGGAAAGAAAGACTAGGCAAAGCTTTCAGCAAGGAAAACATAACAGTTAAATTTTAAAAATATATGTCACTAAGATTATATCCATTCAGACAGTATAGCGACGTTGATGTTATCAACATGTTCGCGAGCGACACTGTTGATGCCACCCCATCTACAAATGGTAATGGTTCAGCAGGTGTTTTCGTCAAGGTATCTGCTGGTAACTTGGATCTCGATCCAATTCAGTACACAGCTACCGATATCACAAATACACTTGGTAAAACAGATTACCCTTTCTTGGGTGCTGCTCAATACCCTGCTGTACCTTTGAAGTTTACAGCCGCTACTGCTGGTGAGCCAGTTCTAGGCATGACTCTTAATCAGACTCTAGCCACAGACGAAAACGGCGAAAGACTTCTTTATAATCCTGTAAAGAGAGCCGAACTACAAGCCGTCCTCACTGGACAAGCTGTTCCTGTAGCTACTCGCGGTGTGTTTACATTGGCCGATACAGCTATCGACTGGGTTGATGCTAACATGGTTGTTAATAGCCATCTTGTTATCTCAGCTAACGCTGGTAAGGTTTCTGGCCTATTAGCTAGCGCTGTATCTCCAATCACTGGAACCACAAGTATCATTGGCCGTATTCTCGGCACTGGTCAACGTGTTTCTCAGAATGGTAAGAGCGATTATTTTGCCGGTACTACCACTGGTAAATACGCTCTCGTTCAGTTCGACTGCACCACATCTTACGTTGTCTAATCTTTTAACTATCAAATAATATGAAAATCGTTTTAAAGAGAACAGATGAACAAGTTGAGCTAATTAAAGCTCTAGCCTCAAAGAACCGTGAAGTAGCCTTCGATGCTCAAGTAGCTTTGGCTGAATTCATTGGACCAGTTTTGGCTGAAGTTATTAATAACGCTCCAACTATCTCTAATTTGTTCACAAGTCTTCAATTCAATGCTGAAGATAATCCCTCAATTCCTCTAGATCTCTATTATGATATCTTTGATGAAGACTATATTAAGGTTTATAGTCAAACTGTAGCTGGTGGTCTTCCTCAGAACGTAGTTCAACCTTTGGCTTCTGAGCTAAAGATTGCTACTTATCGTCTCGATAGCGCTATCGCTTTCGATAAGAAGTATGCTGCCAAGAGCCGCTTGGACGTAGTTAGCAAGTCTTTCACTCGCATTGCTCAAGAAGTCATGCTCAAGCAAGAAAGAACTTCTGCTAACCTCGTAATGACTGCTCTAGCTCAAGCTTCCACTGGTAATGATAGCACTGCTGCTAATAATTATCACGTTTTCCGTTCTGCTGCTGCTGGACGTTTCGTTCTTAACGACTTGAACAAGTTGTTCACCAAGATCAAGCGTATCAACGCTTCATTCGTCGGTGGTACTCCTTCTGGCGCTCGTAGAGGTCTAACTGATCTTATCGTTTCTCCAGAAATCATTGAAGAAATTCGTGGTATGGCTTATAACCCAATCAACACCAAGGGTTCATTGGCTGGTACTGCCAGTACTAGCAACTCTGCTGGTAATGCTCCTATTGCTGCTACCGATGAAATTCGTAATCAGCTTTTCAATCAAGCTGGTCTTCCTGAATTTTTCGGAGTTTCCATCATGGAAATTCTAGAATTCGGTGTTGGTAAGAAGTTCACCACAATCTTTGATACAGTCGCTGGTTCTACAGCTTATGCTGATAACTACGCCGTAAACGCTAACAGTGGAACTGCTCAACAGTTCCTCGCTACTGAACAGATCGTAGTTGGTCTCGACAGAAGCCGCGATTCTCTAGTTCGCGCTGTAGCTGTTGATGCTGATAGCGGTTCTGAATTCAACCTCGTCGCTGATGATCAGTATACACTTCGTCAAGGTAAGATCGGTTACTATGGTGCTTTGGAAGAGGGCCGTATGGTTCTCGACAATAGAGCCTTGGTTGGATTGATCTGTTAATTATGTAAATAAAGAATACAGAATCGAAAGGTTCTGTATTTTTTTTGACTTTTGATAACCTAGCTTTATTATATATAATATTATTTCTAATAAAACATTAAGACTTGCGCCTCCAAATTTAGAAAATGAATATTTAAAATTTTGTTATTTAATAGGTTATATAGATGGAGATGGAACAATACATTTCGATGAAAAAAGAAACAGATTAAGTATAAAGATGATTAGCAGTTCGCAAGAAATTATTTCTTGGTGTCATGATTTAATTTATTCTAAATTTAAAAAAAAATCACTTACTAACAAGAAAAACAATCACAGACTGTCAACTCATGGTTATCCAACTTTAGATGTTAATGGCTTAAGAGCCGCAGTTCTTTTGGATTATTTAATTAAATTCGATGTTCCTAAGTTAAATAGAAAATGGAATCAGCCCAAAATAAATCTTTACATAGAAAAAATGAAAAATTTATATCCTTCCTTTTTTATTGAATATTATAAAATTTATCTAATATAGTATATGGCTAAAAAGTCAGTAAAAAATAAACCAACAAATGCAAAAAAGCCTGAACCTAAGAAGTCAGAGCTAGATAATCTAACTCTCGCAGATGGAAAAACTTATGTTGATCCAGACATTGAAAAAGTAAAAAAATTAGAAGAAATTCTTGGTATCAAAAAGATGAATCCATTTGGTACATCTAATATTGATATTTTCAGAGACAAATTGAATGAAATGACAATGGTAGATTTGCAGCATATGTGTGAAAAAGTTGGTATTTTTGGAAGTGGTTCGCGCCAACAAATTAAAGAAAAATTATTGCGCGAATTTAAGTCAACAAACAAGGGAACTATATCAATGTTAGTTCAAAATCCTTCATTAGTTTTAGATCCTAATAATCCGCAGCATCAAAAAACTTTAAAAATTCTTCGCGAGATATAATATATAGTACCTAATTAATTATGGAACAAAATAATCAGAATCAAGTTAACCTATCACAAGTAAGCGACGTTCAACTCAAGGCGTTTGCTTATGATGAACTCGGCAAGATTGAAGTGGCGCAAGCAAATCTTCGTCTTATCAATCAAGAACTAGCTACTCGCGCAAAGGCTGCTTCTGGTGCATCAAGTAATGGTGTCGTCAATCCAGATTTGCCAGTGGTTAAGTAAGTTCATCTTAACATCACAAACCCAAGCGAAAGCTTGGGTTTTTTTGTCTCCAAATTTAATATAACGTGTAATAAATAACAAATGGCGACACAGTTATCAATAATTAGAGGCGATACTTTTCCCACGCAAACAATAACTGTAACATCAGATTCTTTAGATTTTACGAATATAACTTGCACAGGTCAAATACGTCCACATCCTGATGGTAATTTATTATATACATTTGTACCAACTGTGATTAGTGGAGTAAATGGAACTGGTGTAGTGGAATTTAATTTTCCAGCTAGTGTTACAAGAGGATTTCCACCAATAAACTTGTATGGTGATTTGCATTTTTATTCTACAGGGATAATGGATAGAACGCTTTTTGAATTTAGATTAAATGTATTACCTGATGTAACACACTTATCGTAATGTCAAATATAAATGTTAATACTTCCTCTAATGCTAATCAAATAAATGTAACCGTTGGAGGCGGCTCGACTTCTACTGTTATTGACAGCAGTAATAATAATTCTATTACAGTACAATCAGTTGCGCCAGCAGGATCGACTAGTAAAGTCGTAGAAAGAGGACCAGCGGGAACATCAGGAACAAGCGGTTCATCTGGAACATCAGGTACTTCAGGCACTAGCGGAACTAGCGGAACAAGTGGGACTTCAGGAACTTCAGGCAGTTCAG
>Ga0247834_1004010_pt1 | contig 19220 bp, 8 predicted proteins | sample LaCruzMarch2015__8_FD_187118 | JGI IMG/M metagenome (GOLD analysis project Ga0247834, IMG submission 187118) | Freshwater microbial communities from meromictic Lake La Cruz, Castile-La Mancha, Spain - LaCruzMarch2015_12m | ecosystem: Environmental > Aquatic > Freshwater > Lake | place: Spain...
CGGCCAACCCGAATGCCCGCGCCCAGGGCAAGGTCCTCATGGCCACGGTCAAAGGCGATGTCCACGACATCGGCAAAAACATCGTTGGCGTCGTCCTGGCCTGCAACAGCTACGAGGTGATCGACCTGGGTGTCATGGTCTCCTGCGAAAAGATCCTCGCCGAGGCCCGCGCCCACGGGGTGGACGTGATCGGCTTGTCCGGTCTGATCACCCCCTCGCTCGACGAAATGATGCACGTCGCGGCCGAGATGAAGCGCGAGGGATTCGACCTCCCGCTCCTCATTGGCGGTGCGACGACGAGCCGCGCGCACAGTGCGGTAAAGATTGCCCCGTATTACGACAAAGAAGTGGTTCATGTGACCGATGCCTCTCGGGTGGTCGGGGTCGTTTCGCAATTGCTCAACCCGGAGACGCGACCAAAATTCGCGACCGACTTGGCCGCCGACTACGAGCGCCTGCGGGTCGAATTCGCGGCCAAGCAACGGGATGCCAAGCTGGTCAAGATCGACGAGGCACGGAAGCGGCGGTTCGCTCCGGATTGGTCGAAAGAACAAATCGACACCCCGGGCTTCACCGGAGTGAAGGTTTTTGATGATTTTCCGCTCGAGGAACTGGTCGATTACATCGATTGGTCGCCCTTTTTCCACGCGTGGGAATTGCGCGGACGTTTCCCCGCGATTCTCGAAGACGAGGTGGTCGGAGAGCAGGCGACGGAACTTTACAAAGATGCGCGCGGGATGCTTGACCAATTGGTGGCTGAGAAGTGGATCACGGCGCGGGGGGTTTGCGCCATCGTACCGGCCAACAGCACGGGTGATGACATCGAGATTTATGCGGATGCCGACCGCTCCAAGGTGCTGAAAACCTTCCACACTTTGCGCCAGCAGTTGGACAAGTCATCGGGGCAGCCGAACTATGCGTTGTCCGATTTCATCGCGCCGAAGGAGAGCGGACGGATTGACTACTGCGGCGGTTTCACCGTCACGGCCGGCATTGGGGTCGAGGCGCGGGCCAAAGCGTTTGAGGCCGCCCACGATGATTACAATTCGATTTTGTTGAAGGCCTTGGCCGACCGGCTGGCCGAAGCGTTCGCCGAGCGCATGCACAAGGAGGTGCGCGATTTGTGGGGATACGGCAAAACGGAACACCTGAGCAACGAAGATTTGATCCGGGAGAAATACCGCGGGATCCGTCCAGCCCCGGGTTATCCGGCCTGCCCGGACCACACCGAAAAGTGGTCCTTGTTCGATTTGCTCGCGAGCACCAAGCATACCGGGGTGGCTTTGACCGAGAGCTTGGCCATGATGCCGGCCAGTTCAGTCAGCGGGCTCTACTTCGCGCATCCGGAGGTCAAATATTTTGCGGTGGGCAAGATCCAGCGGGATCAGGTGGAGGACTACGCGCAGCGGAAGGGGATGACCGTACCCGAGGTCGAGAAGTGGTTGGCCCCGAATCTGGCCTACGAACCGAAGCGGTAGGGGATTCAGCAGAAAGTCACGAAGGGAGGGTTGATGGCGAGGTGAGGCTACCTGCGCGTGGTCAATCGCTCCCTTGGGTCAGGAGATCACTTGCCTGAGGCGTTTGCTCTCCAGACTGCTGAGGGTGATCGGCTGCTTGGCTCCTTCAAGGTAGAGGTCCCAGCTGAGTAGGTTTTTCCTCTCCATCTTGGCCACGGATTTTCTGTTCACGAGCAGACTGCGGCTGACTTTGGTAAAGAGTTCGGCCGGCAACTGGCTCTCCCAGAACGAGAGGGGCTTTTTCATCAAGAGGATCTTCTCTTCGCTCAGGAAGATCCTGGTGTAGTCGCCCTGCGACTCGATGGCGGCAATCTCCCTTGCCTTCACCATCATGGAGAGTGATCTCTCCCGCAGCAGGACGAGGTCTTCGGACTCGAGACGTTTTGCGGTTTCCGTGCGGGGAGGAGAGATGCTTTCGCTTGCGGCTGCTTTTGCCGGGGCGAGCTGTTTGTTCAGACGCAGGATCGTCTTGGCGAGCCGATCGGCGCCGACCGGCTTGGTCAGGTAGTCGAGGGCATTGGCCTCGAAGGCCTTGATCGCATACTCGTCAAAGGCGGTGACAAAGACAACGGCCGGCTGGGGTTCAACCGTTTCGAGCTTCGGGAGGAGGGCGAAGCCGTTCTCTTTCGGCATCTGGATATCGAGAAAAATCACATCGGGTCTCTCCGAGGAGACTAAATCGAAAGCAGAGGAAACGTCTTCCGCCTCGCCCATGATCTCCACCTCGGGATGAGCCTTGAGGCGCTTGGCCAGATGGATTCGCGAGGGTGACTCGTCATCCACCAAAATAGCGCGCAGGCGTGGAGGGTTGGGCTGTCCGGAGTTTCTGTTCATGGCTTCGTGATGGGGAGGGTCACCATCGACTGTACCCGCTGTGGCGAGTGCTCGTGGGTCAGGCTAGCCCTGTCACCATAGAGCAACTGGAGACGTCGCCGAAGGTTGCTGATCCCGATGCCCATCCCCGATGATGCCGAGGGTTCGACCCACGATCCCGTATTCTCGACCGTGAGATGGAGGCGATCCCCGGTGAGCTGCGCTTCGATGCGGATCGAGAGAGGCATGGGGCTTGTCTGCTGGCCATACTTGATCGCGTTTTCGAGGAGGGGTTGGACCAGTTTCCTCGGCACCACGAACACACGCGCTTCCTCGTCCGCATCGATCTGGAACCGCAGCTTCTCCTCGAAGCGAATTTTCTCCACGTGAAGATAGTTCTCCATGGCGTCCAACTCCTCACCGAGCGGCGAGTATTCGTCATTCCCCTTGCGCAGGGAGAAGCGAAGGTAGTCGGCCAGCGACTGGGTCAGTTCCTCCACTTTCTCTTTGTTATCGCTCACCGCCATGACCGCGGAGAGTGCATTGAAGAGGAAATGCGGCTGCACTTGGTATCTCAGAAGTGCGAGTTCGCTTTTCTGCTGGCGACTGCTCAGCTCAAGGGAGTCAAAAAAGAGCGATCCCGAAAAATAGAATCCGACCCAAAGGGCAAAAAAGAAGAAATCGAGATAGAAGCCCGGGACCATCACACTGGTTCCGATCGAAAGAGCCTCGGTGAGTGATCTAAAGTGCTCCCGTAGGAATGGAGTCTGCGTAAGAAGGAGAAGTTCCAGCGCGACGTAAGCCAGTGGAAGACCGAGAAAAATCAGGACCATTTTTAGAGGATGCCACCTCCTCGAATGAATCCAGATCAGCAAGGGGCGAAGCGACGTTGTGATCAGGAACCCGTAAGCTGACTTGAGCAGGATCCACTCAAGGAGCAATACTTCTGCTCCGCGCAGGATGATGCCGGTAGCTGCCAGCACCCACACCAAGATTCCCTGCAGGAGGGTGTAAGCCAACCAGAAGCTGATGTGTAGCTTCCAAAAGTAGGGAGACTTCTTGCTTTCGGTGAAATCCCCGAGGTGGCGGTTGATGATCATTGAGTTGGGGTTGCAAACTCTGGCGCGCTCGCGCGCAGCTAATCAATCGAATTGTCGCGCGACCCACGAGGAGAAAATCCTGAGCTCATCCCGTAAGCGAGCTGGATCGGATCTGAAGTTCTGCCGCAAAATTGGAGCGCTCCGCTGGCCAGCGGCCCCTGCTGCCGGAAGATGTCTGGCGCGGAAATGCAGACGGGGGCTGATCCCTAATCAGCCCGTAAATTCCATGGGATACGCGATTCGTCGACGGTTTTGTGCGATTCGTCGAATTTCGGTTGATTCTCATGGCAACGCGTTTATTTCGAGAGCTTATGAAGACGCGTACTTTCAAAACATTCATCGGGACTGTCGCTGTACTCGGAAGCCTTGTGGATCTCTCCCAAGCGGCCGCAAGCAACGTCATCTTCCCAACCAATTATCCCTACACGCAGACCAACCTGCAAACCATGGATCTCATAAAGAGCACAAATGGTGTGCTGCAAGCCACGGTGTACATGTTCTCCGCTGGAACAAATAGCGCCCCGATCAAGTACGGGTTGATTGATGCCTACAGCGGGACGGGTAGCAGCAATGTCACCACCGACGGTACCAATGCAGGACTGTATGGATTTGCTTACCAATGGTCTGCTTATGGATCCAGCTATCCGAAAGGGTTTCCGGGAACGATGCTGCAGATCCAGCGAGGTGATACGCTCAAAGTCCGCACGATCAATAACATGGGGACCAACTTTAACACGAACGATGCCACTTTCACTACCAGCTTCCACTACCATGGATCGCACGCGCCTGATCTGAGTCAGGGTGACAATGTTTACACCTTAAACGCCCCGGGTTCGACGAACGATGTCACGATACCGGTGGCAATTTACGAGAACAGCGTCGGATTAAATTGGTATCATCCCCATCCGGATCTGTACACAGACGGTCAGGTGCAGGGAGGGCTTGCAGGTCTCCTGATGGTAGGTGATCCCCTCGATGCTTATCCTGCGTACAAAGGCAAGCTCAAGCAGGTCAACATGGCATTCTCCGAGGTCAACCTTCAGACCAATTCGGAGGGTAAATTCCAATTCTTCAAACTCCAAACCGGTAATACAGCCGGCACCAACTACACGAGGGGATGGCAGAAGATGATTAACGGGCAGATGAATCCCATCATTACGATAGCGCCGGGAGAGACCCAGATCTGGAACTGGGGTTGGGTCGGTGCTCGTGGCGCGCTAATGCCCGTCATCGCCGATGCCAATCTGAGCAATGCTTGGTCGAACTGCACCATCCTGGCCAGGGATGGCAATAGTGCCTTTGTTCGGCCCTACACGGGAGCGCTCGGGGCCTACCTCCCCGGCACCAACGTGTATACCCCGAGGCTTCAGGATATTGGCAGCCAGTCGTTGCTGAGCACCGGGGGTCGTACCTCATGGGCCATGACTGCGCCCACAAATCCCGGCACTTACTACCTCATGGATGCCTTCGGAGGAGAGGAATCCCCAAACAACGACAGTGGGACCCAGTACTTCTATGTGCTCGCCACGATCAACGTAACCGGTGATCCGGTGACGCAGGTGCCTCCTCTTCTCTTTTTGCCTCAGCCAGCCGATCCTCTCTGGTCTGAAAAGCCCGATGTTTACAGATGGTTCGGTTTGGAGCAGCAATTTTTCTCCTATGTTGATCCAAGATATCTCGACACCATTGATAGCTTTTACATTAATGGGAAGCAGTTCGGCGAAGGGCTTCTCGACCAGCTTGAGATCGGTACGGTTGAAGAGTGGACTATCGTCAACGGCGGACCGCTCAATCACCCCTTCCACATACACCAAGGCAACTTTATCGTGACCCAGGTTAATGGAGTTTGGGTTCAACCCGAATTGCCGCCCAATCCGGAGTTCTCGGGCGTCAACTATGTCTCCCCTCAGGATGTTGCCTTTGTTCCGGCTTACGGCAGTATCACCCTTCGGCTTCGCGTGCAGAACTTCCCGGGCAAATTTGTCTGGCACTGCCACATCCTCGAGCATGAGGACGAGGGTATGATGTCCCCGATCTTCGCGCACCCGGGAAGGGAAGGGATCCGACTCGCTCTGGGAGCAGGCTCGCCCACGACCCCGGTCATCAATGGCAACGGGAATGTGACGACCAAAATCACTCCGTTCCCGGGTACTCGCTCGCTCGTGACGGCTTCCGGCGTCGGCAATGATACAAATAGCCCGACAACCCCCACCTTACCGAACCCGCTGCCTGTTGACCCCGCGGGGGCCAATGCTCTGTACAGGCTCCAGACGGTGAAGCAGACCCTCGTCGCGGGTACCGGCTCCGGCACGCAGAGTTCCCGCGTGAAGGTTTATGCAAACGGGTCCAATACGCCCACCGCCCAGTTCACGGCGTTCACTGGCAGTCGCGCGAAACGCGGCGTGAGTCTCGCGGTGGGTGCCCTGAGTGCCAATGGCCACGCCATCATTGCAGTCGGCTCCAGGGCCCCAGGCCCTGCAACGGTCAGCCTCTGGGATCAAAGTGGGAAACTTATCCGCACGCTTACGAATATCCTGCCCGGCAACTGCCCTACCGGTGTGAATGTGGCGACCGGCGATGTCAATGCGGACAACTTCGACGACCTGGTCGTCTCCGCTGGTGCAGGGCGTGAGGCCATCGTCACAGCGCTGAGTGGCAAGGATATTGCGTACGGGGTGCCGACTCCTGCGACAATTTTCACCACCGTGCTAAGCGATCCGGCAAGCAAGGAAGGCGCAAATGTAGCGGTCGGCTATGTGGCCCCATCCACAGTTACGAGTTACCTGCCCAATCTGGTCACCACACCGGAAAGAGGACTCGATGCCGGCCTGGTCTCGGTCTGGAATATCAACGACTTCTTCAGCGATGGTCTGGGCGGTATGTCCTCGATGTCCTCGGGTGATACGGCCAAGCCTGCCTTGATGACTGCTTACAGACCCTTTGGAAGGATGCCGGGAGCAGTAAAGATCGCCACGACGTATCAGGCTATTCCGAACGGTCCTTCTAAGCCGGTGATCGCGGCATGGCAGAAACCATGGCAAGCAGCATTCACAACGATCAGCCTCGACAACGTGCCTACCTCGCAAATAAGGGGCTTTTCGTCCAACAGATAGAGGTTCATCACGTCGTGTGGGTGTCGTAGCAAGACACCTGCACGATGCTTCTCGCCAATGAGTGTGAGAGGAACAGTTTCTTTATTCCACGAACCTCGGGCATGAATCCGAAGGTGGGCAAACAGTCACCTGTCCGGCCAATCCAGCTTTCCATGAAACCAAGGCTGAATGCCTTCCCTGAGAATTCCTTCGTTGCCCCGCAAACTGCGCCTCTCCAGATGAAAAGAGACATCGTCATCCTTCAGTTTCTAATGGCGTTGGTGGTGGTCTCCTTTCTCCCGTTGCTGAACGGGTGCTCTCGGTCTCCATCTCCCGAGGAGCCCGTGAAGGAGTCTTCACCCCCAGCGAAGGACCTCTGGACATGCTCCTGCCACCCCCAGGTCCGTCAGGACGATCAGGGGGCGTGTCCGATGTGCGGAATGGATCTTGTGCCGCTTCGCGCGGTGGCACCAAACGGCGCCGTATCACCCGAGCAAGCGCAGGTGACTACGATCCATTTGGATGCCGTCCAGAGAACATTAGGTAACATCAGGCTCTCGCCTGTTGAGGAAAAGACGGTTCGGCGCCAAGTGGAGCTCTTTGGAGAGTTCTCCTATATCACGGACAAGCAGATCGATTTCACCTGGTACTACGGGGGGCGCATCCAGAAAACTCTCGTCGACTACAACACGACGGAGATCAAGGAGGGGACGCCCCTCATGGAGGTCTATAGTGATGAGGCGATAGAAAATCAGCGTGAGTGTCTTCACATGCTCCTGGAGTTGCGCTGGCATACTCAAGCTGAGCAAAAGATTTTTGAATCGCAGTACGGGACGAATGCGGAGCGGGTCTCCTTGGTGGGAATGACTTATGAGGGCAAGAACATGGAGGCCCGGCTCAACGCGATGAAGGATCGGCTGAGCCGCATCGGCATGACGGCAGTGGATTTCGACTTGCTTGAATCTGCGGGCAAAATTCGCGAAACCTTCACGATCAATGCTCCTGCGTCGGGAATCCTCCTCGGTACGCTGCCACATGTCGGAAGTCGTTTCACCACGGAAACTATGCTGTTCATCCTGGTGCCGCTGAAGGAGGTCTGGTTCGTGGCCGACGTGTTCGAGCAAGATATCTCACTGCTCAAACTCGGCCAGGAGATTGCCCTGCGATGCCGTACGTATCCGGATCAGCTCTTCAATGGGAAACTGGTCTTTATCGGACGCGAGGTTGATCCGCAGAAGCGGACGGTGAAGGCACGCTTCTTAGTCTCCAATCCCGATGGTCTCCTTCTTCCCCAACTCTCGGCCACTGGAAGCCTCGAGATCGGGACAAACCAACCGCAGTTGGCTGTTCCGGCTTCGGCCCTCATCGATACAGGTAGCAGGCAAATTGTTTATGTGGAGACATCCCCGGGTACCTATACCTTGAGGAACGTGAAGGTTGGACCTGCGGGGGAGTTGCAAGCGGATGGCTTGACGCGATGGGTGCCGGTTTTTGAGGGACTTGCCGCGGGAGAGAAGGTGGTGACCTCGGGGGCGTTCCTCATCGATGCCGAGGCTCAACTGCTCGGTTTGCCGGGGTCCGGTGCGGATCCTGCGCCCATCAAGCCGTAGTATAGAAGATCGATTCCAGCCGCCATGATCGATCGCCTTGTCAGTTGGTGCTTGGGAAATCGGCCCATCGTCCTGGCGGCGACAGTTCTCCTGACCATTGTTGGCATCGATGCGATCTATAAGACTCCGATCGATGCGATCCCCGACTTGAGTGAGAATCAGGTCATTGTGCTGAGCGATTGGGCGGGGCGGTCAGCTCAGGAGGTCGAGGATCAGGTGACTTTCCCGCTTTCGACGGCATTGCAAGGATTGGCCGGTGTGCGGGAGGTCAGGGCGCAGTCTGCCTTTGGTTTTTCGATGCTAACGGTGATCTTTAGAGATGATGTCGACGTCTACTTCGCGCGGACGAGAGTTCTGGAAAAATTGAGCGCACTTCCCTTCCGTTTGCCGGAGGGGGTGACTCCGAAACTCGGGCCCGATGCCACCAGCATCGGTTGGATCTACCAATACTATCTGGATGATTCGGCCGCGGCTGAGTCGGGCGAGGGGCTCGATTTGGGTCAACTTCGTTCCCTCCAAGATTGGTTTGTCAGACTACAACTCAGTGCAGTCCCGGGTGTGGCCGAGGTCGCGAGCATCGGTGGTTTCGTTCGCCAGTATCAGGTCGATGTGAACCCCAACCAACTCCGCGCCTACGGGCTTCCTTTATCCGGGGTCGTCGAGCAGATCCAAGGATCTAGTCGGAATGTCGGTGGCGGGAATATCGAAATCAACGGGCGTGATATCACCATCCGGGGAGTTGCGCTTGTCCGTTCTCTGGAGGATTTGCAGTCCATCCCTGTCGGCTATTCTCAGGGGCGCCCTGTTTTGCTGGAACAGATAGCGACCGTGGCCATGGGTCCTGAGCCGAGGAGGGGAGTTCTTGATGTTGCCGGCCGCGAGGCGGTGGGGGGAGTCGTGGTCATGCGCTACGGAGAGAGCGCCCGGGAGGTGATCGCGGGGGTGAAGCAGAAGATCACCGAAATCTCCAAAGCCCTTCCGCCCGGTGTCACGATCAAGCCCTTTTACGACCGGAGCGAACTGATCGACCGTGCTGTCGGCACCCTGCGTCTCACCCTGATCGAGGAGATCATCCTCGTGACGCTGGCCCATATCCTCTTCCTGGGACATTTGCGGAGCGTTCTCATCGTCACGCTGCCACTGCCTCTCTCCATCCTGTTCGCCTTTATCCTGATGAAGTTGACCGGCATCACTTCCAACATCATGTCGCTGAGCGGACTGGCCATTGCCATCGGTGTGCTGGTCGATGCAGCCGTGGTCGTCACCGAGGCGGTGATCCGCGAAGCACATGCGGTGCAAGAGGGGAGGGTGCCGGGGCTTTCCTATCCCAGGGACATCGTGGAGATCGTGCGCAGAGCCACTCGCATGGTCATCCGGCCGATTTTCTTTGCCATGCTGATCATCCTGTTGGCCTTTATCCCTGTGTTTGCGCTGCACGGGGAGGCGGGAAAACTTTTTCATCCGCTTGCGTTCACCAAGAGTTATGCGATGGCCGGCGCGATGCTGTTAGCCCTCACTGTGGTCCCTGTGCTGGCCTCTCTTCTTGTTCGCGGCAAGCTGCGTGACGAGGGGGAGAATCCCATCTTGAGGTTCCTCCTCCGGCTTTACAGGCCTATTTTGGAGTGGTCGCTCGATCATGGCAAAGCGGTGATTGTGGCGGCCGTGGTGATCCTCTTGGCTGCTTTGTCCCTTGGAAGGGGGATCGGATGGGACTTCATGCCCCCGCTCAACGAGAGGGCATTGCTTTACATGCCGACCACGTTGCCCAGTGCCTCGGTGCCGGAAATCAACCGCGTCATGTCGGCCCAGGACAAAATCCTCGCTTCCTTCCCGGAGGTGGAAAGCGTGGTCGGGAAGCTGGGCCGTGCCGACACTGCGACCGACCCTGCACCGGTTTCGATGATCGAGACCACCATCATGCTCAAGCCGTTGTCCGCATGGCGTCCCGGGATGACGATGGAAAAACTGCAATCCGAGATGTTGCAGAAGATGCAAGAGTTTCCCGGATTTGTTCCGGCCTTTCTCCAACCTATTGAAAGCCGGATTTTCATGCTCAATACCGGCATCAGGGGTCAGGTTGCCGTGAAGATCTTCGGGTCCGAACTCAAGGAGTTGGAGAGACTTGCGCTGGAGGTGGAGGGGATCCTGAAGGAGGTCCCCGGCTCGACAGATGTCTATGCCGAGCGTGTTGCGGGAACACCCTATCTGGACATCACCGTGCGCCGTGATGACGCTGCCCGCTACGGTGTCTCCACGACCGAGATCAACAACACCATCGAAACAGCCATTGGTGGAGCCACTCTTGAGACAACCATCGACGGAAGGCAACGCATCCCGATCAGAGTCCGCTACCCGAGGGAATTGCGCGGAGATATTCCCTCCCTGGAGCAGGTGCTCGTCACCACCATGCAGGGGGAGAATATCCCCCTCTCCATGGTGGCTGATTTTCGACTGACGACGGGCCCATCGATGATTTCCAGCGAGAACGGCATGATGAGGGTCTTTGTGCAGGCCAATGTGAAAGACCGGGCCCTGGCCGATTTTGTGCACGATGCGCAGGAGAAGGTCTCTGCGAAACTCAGCCTCCCTCCCGGATATTTCATCTCGTGGGGCGGGCAGTATGAAAAACTCCTCGCTGCTTCCCGGACATTGCTGGTGATCTGCCCGCTGGTCATTCTGATCATTTTTGTCCTGCTCTTTCTCACCTACCGATCTTGGAAGGAGGCCGCCCATGTCCTTCTGGCCGTTCCCTTCGCCTTATCCGGTGGGATCTATCTGCAATGGCTCCTCGGATATCACTTCAGCGTGGCGGTCGCCGTCGGCTACATTGCCCTCTTTGGAACAGCTGTCCAAACCGCCGTTATCATGGTCATCTACCTGAGCGATGCTCTGGATCGAAAAATCAAAGAGTGTGGCGAGGCCTTCAGCCTTAAGGATCTCAGGAGTGCCGTCCTTGAAGGAGCTCTTCTGCGCCTTCGACCCAAGGTCATGACCGTAGCCACGGTCGTCGCCAGTCTGATGGTGATCCTGCTTCCGATCTTTTCCGGAGAGCGGACCGGTATTGAGATCATGCGCCCCATCGCTGTCCCTGTCATAGGCGGGATGATCAGTAGTCTCCTCCACATCCTGATTGTCACTCCCGTTCTCTTCTTCTCCCTGAGGAAACGGGAACTCGCATTGGCTTCTTCGAATCGCTGACACATTCCTCGGCGGCTGTTCGGCGCAACAACTGCGGGGGCGCGAAAGCTTCCTGAGTTACATGTGGCGGCTGGCTGGCCCTAGCCGTCCGCCGCTTTCGTGTGGACGGCGCACGATCTGCCGAATCGTAGTCCCTCAACTAGGGGACAAGACAGACAGCGGGCAATAACCTGAACCTGAACTACGTTGTGCCCGAGCCCTCGACCTATGCGTTGCTTTTGTTGGCCGGGGCGGGGTGGCTGCTCTGGAGGCGGCGGAAGGTTGCTCTTTGAGCTTTGGGTCCTTTGGCTGGGGTTGGTCGTGGTCTGCGGGATGACGCGCGGTTCCTGGGTTTCCTTTGTTGCCCCGTGCTATTTTGCTTACGAGCCGAAGCGGTAGGGAATTGAACAGAAGGTAACGAAGGGGCGGAAAAAAAGGCGGATCGAGCGCCAGATGCATTTTCGATCAGCAGTGTTTCCTTGGCGGCGGATTTTTGCCCTCTTTCAGGCAGCCGCAAGTCTGCGCACGTGCGGGACATCGCGGTGGCTGAGTAGCCGAATTTGCCCCGACACGAGATGGAGCAACGCGATGGTGTGCCCGCCGTAGCCGACAAATTCCACTTCGTAGCTTTCATTCCGGCCGTAGACCATCACGACCGTGCCGATATCACCGGATTCCAAGCCTTCGGCCGGGACATCTTCGGTCAATGCCTCTGCTGCGGTTAGAATTGCCGTCTGCTCAGGAACCTCGAACGGCGGATCTGGACGTGTTCCTATGACTGATGCCGCGCTTTTGCAGGTGGTTCTGGCACGCGCGGGAAGGTCAGGTGGAATTCGGCGCCGCCGAGTGGCGAGCACCCGATGACCATTTCGCCGCGGTGGTTGTCGAGCGCAGTCTTCACCACGTAGAGCCCGATCCCGGAGCCGTCGCGCTTGGTGGAGCGCAGGAGCATTTCGTCGATCGTGCCTCCGGGCCAGCCGGGGCCGCTGTCGCCGATGAGGAGTTCCAGGTAATCCCCGGCGCACCGCAGTTCGATCGAAATCTCGCGGCGTGGACGGTCGGAGCCGGTGATCGCCTCGATGGCGTTGCTCAGAAGGTTGGTGAGGATCATTTGCAACTGCACATCGTCGCCGAGCACGAGACCGGTTTGCTCCGTTCCGGGGCGGATGACCTTCACGCCAGCCTTGCGAAGCGGTCGCTTGAGCTGGTGCAGGGCGCTGCGCACGATCTGGGCGAGGTCCACCGGTTGACGCACGGTTTCGACATTGCGCAGGAGGACGCGCATTTTCTCGATGGTCTCCACGACGCGCTCGGCATCAGCGATGAGAGAGCGGAGGGTTTCCTTGCCCGCGCCTTTTTCTTTTTCGAGGTCGAGGCTCGCGCGCAGCAGGATGCGGCTTAGCGGTTGGTTGATCTCGTGGGCCACGGCGGCGGCGTTGAGGCTGGTCTTGAGTTTTCTCTCGAGCGCGGTCCGCATGTGCTCCTCGGAGTTTTTTTCGCGCTCGCGGGCCTCGGCCAATTCGGTCTCCAGTTGCTTGCGCTTGCTGATGTCGCGGGTCACGACCAGCGTGGCGACATAGTTGCCGTCCTGGTCCAACATGCAGGCGCAGGTGGCTTCGGCCCACCCGGTGGTGCCGCTCTTGTGGCGCAGCGGGAATTCTTCGTGGAATTCGGGCAAGGAGGCGCCGGCCTTGACCGCGGCGACGGTGGCCTCAAGGCCGGCTCGCACAGATGTGACGGCTTCCGGCGGGAGAATATCCTCGACGGTGAGTTTGAGAGCCTCCTCCTGCGTGTAGCCGATAAGTTTCTCGACGGAGGGACTGACGTAAAGCAAGCGACCGCCGAGATCGATGACGGTGATGACATCGGCGGCGTTGTCGGCGAGCAGGCGGTGCCGTTCCTCGCTCTGCCGCAGCTTCTCCTCCGCCATCCTCCGGTCGGTGATATCGACCAGAGTCACGACCGGACCATCGGCGGTCAGCGCAGCGTTGAAGATGACATCGCGATCGGTGCCGTCCTTGCAACGCACTCTCACTTCGTAGTGTGTGGAGACCATGCTGGGGTCCTGCAGGGCGCGTTCCAAGCCAGCCTGCCAATCGTCCGTGACCTTTTGCCGGTAAGCTTCGTCGGGGTAGGCCAACTCCATCCAGCGCTCGATACTTGGCAGATCCTCCATGGTGTAGCCGAATGACTTGATGAACTCCTTGTTGAGCAGGGTGAATCCAGGTTGGGCGTCGTAGTTTCCGGTGGCGACGGGCACCGGCATGCCATCAAGAATCTGGCGCAGCTGGGTTTCGTTCCTGGCCAGATTTTCCTCGGCGATCTTCCGGTCGGTGATGTCGAGCAAGTTCACATAAAAGGTGTCCGGGCTTTGGTCGCCGATCTGCCCGCAACCGCCCGCCAGCAGGGTGTGAACGATGGAGCCATCTGGGCGGATGAAGCGTTTTTCGAGTTGGTAGCCATCGATTTCGCGGCGAAGCATACGCTCGAACTGGGCTTCGTCGGCCGCGAGGTCGTCGGGGTGCGTGATATCGCCCCAGGTTTTCCGGAAGAGCTCTTCGCGCGGGAAGCCGAGGATTTCGCAAGTCCGGTCGTTCACTTCGACCCAGCCTTTGGTGCGGGAGGTGATGGCGGTGCCGACGAGGGGGAGGTTGAAGAAATTGCGGTAGCGAGTCTCGCTGGCGCGCAGCAGTTCAAGGATATCGTCCGCCGATGCGTTTGTGTCCGGTTCGTTCCCGGTTGGTGAATCCCCCATGCTCATGGGCGGGATTATGAGTCAGCTGGAGATCGGAAGAAAGTCCCGCGCTGGGCGATGGCGCGCTGGACGAGTTCCCCGCCGATCGTGCCGAGCTTGGCGGCGAGGCGTTTGCGATGGGCCTGCACCGTGTGCTCGGAGAGATGCAGGCGCGCGCCGATTTCCTTGCTGGTCAGCCCCTCGCCGATGAGGGCGAAGATTTCCGACTCGCGCGGCGTGAGCGGTTTGTCGGTGAAAACCTTTTTCTCCCGCGGGCGCGCCACGGTGTCTTCGATGGCGAGGATTTCGTCGAGCTCGGTGCGCAGGGCGGCGAAGGTGTCGTTCTTGCTGATGATAGCTTGCAGGTTGTCGTTGAGCCACCCGGGGCACACGAAACCGCTGGCGTTGCCGGACACAATGATGATGCGGGCAGCCGGGCTTTGCTCGAGCAGGTGCTTGGCCACGAGCAACCCGCTGCCGCCGGGCAGATCGAGATCGAGTACGAGCAGGTCGGGTTGGTGCTTGGTGCAGGCCGCTTGGCCTGCGGCGACATCCAGCGCGCTGGCTACGACGCGCAACCCGCCGCGCAGGTTGAGCATGTTGCTGAGCATTTCCAAAAACAGCCCCTGATCCTCCACCACCACGCAGGTCAGTTCGCGCGGGCGGCGGGGGTGCGGGGTGGAAAAGCTCATGGACGATCGAAGATGATCAGTACGGTAGCAGCAATGGCCAACCAGGGTAATCCCCTCCCGAGGGTAATCCGTCCGGAATGTCGCCATCATACCAAGTCCCAAAAGGTTGCGGACTCTGCTTGCAGAGGTAGGCGCGGGCGGTCCGTAACGCGCCGCGGTTGCCGTGAGGTGCGGGCTGGTCTTGCCGGTGGAAGTGGCTGCTCGTGCGGCGGCGGTACTTCTCAAGGTCCACGAATACCGTATAGAGCGCCGTCCGGGCATCTGGCTGAGGCGGCGGTCTAATTTTCGCCAATCCGATCAAATTACCCTGCGGAGGGGACTACCCAGTGAGGGAGCTACGGGTAATTGTCAGGGTCCCATCGCGCTTGGTTACGGAGCAAGCCATCCACCTTGTTCCTCGCTTTCTCGTTTCAAATTTCACCTGACCACAATCCATGAACAAAAAGACCCACTCCCGCAAATTCAATGCCAAGCCGTCAACGCCGGCGGCAGAGTTCGTCGGTCTCCAGCAAGGCCTGATCAGCCACCCGCCAGCCAAACCCATGAAATCCCGGTCCCGTTTCTGCTCGATAAAAACCCTGGCTGCTGTGGTGGCGGCGATGATCTTCGTGTGGACCGGCAGTGGGCGGGCGCAGACGTCGGTGACGCTTGACGGCACCAGCGGCTCGAACACGATTTCCACGAGCTACACGACGACCGGCGGCCTCACGCTCGGTATGGGCTTCTTCGTTGACTACCTGATCGTCGGCGGCGGCGGTGGCGGTGCAGCGACCACGGCCGGCGGCGGGGGTGGCGGCGGTCTGACCAATACGACCACCACGGTGACGGCGACCAACTATCCCATCACCGTGGGCACGGGCGGCGGTGGTGGAACGTTGGGAGCCAATGGCACGAGCGGTGGCAGCAGCTCGGCCTTGGGCGTAACGGCCGGCGGCGGAATCGGAGGCTTCGCGGCGACGAGGAACGGTGGGGCGTCGGGGTCACCCCAGTCTCTTGCCGGTGGAACCGGCTGGAGGGCGAGTTCAGGCGATGGGGCTGCGGGCGGTGGTGGAGCCGGCGCAGGAGCCGGTGGCAGCAATGGTAACAACAACAGCGTCGGTGGCAATGGCGGGGCTGGCGCTACCTCGTCCATCACCGGAGCGAGCATCCCCTACGCCGGCGGCGGTGGCGGCGGGAGCGAATACAACGGCGGCGGTTCCGGAGCCGCGGGAGCCGGCGGTTCGGGTGGCGGTGGGGCCGGTGGCCTGGGCCAAAACAACTCCACTAAGAACGGCGGCAACGCGACTGGCTACGGAAGCGGCGGCGGCGGTGGTGGCGCGTACAGCGGCCCGGGTGGCACCGGTTCCGCCGGCCTCGTGATCCTGCGGTATGCCGGCGCGTCCGTCGGCAATGTCGGTGGTACGGTCACCTCGGGTACTGGCACCGCGACGGGCACCACGTTGCACACCTTCACCGCGGGCGGCAATTTCAACCTCTCGTCGCTGAACCTCAACACCCGGCTCGGCGCAACCCTGTCTTCTGCCATCACAGGAACGGGCAACTTCACCTACAACGGTCCCGGCCTGCTCACGCTCGGCACCAACAACACGTATGTCGGCGACACGTCGGTCACTGCTGGCACGCTGCAAGTGGGCAACGGCGGCACGGCCGGTTCACTCGGGAGCGGGGCGGTCTCGATCGCGGCCGGCTCTACGCTGGCCTTCAACCGTGGCAGCGCGCTTGTGCAGCAGGGGGTCATCTCCGGCTCAGGCGCGCTTGTCCAGCAGGGCACCAATGTTCTCACGCTGGCGGCGGACAATACCTTGGACGGCGCGGTGACGATTTCGTCGGGTACGCTGCAAGTGGGCAATGGCGGCACGGCGGGTTCGCTGGGCACCGCCAGCGTGGTCAACAATTCGACCTTGGTGGTGAACCGCTCCGACGGCGTGACGATCGGCGGGGCGATCTCCGGCTCCGGCACCCTCGAACAGGCCGGCACCGGCACGACGATCCTGAGCGGAGCCAACACCTACACGGGTGGCACGACAATCGGCAGCGGTGTGTTGACGCTGACCAATGGCTCCTCCATAGCCGACACCGCAGCGGTGACCAACTCGGGAGCGACGTTGCGGGTGGAGAGCAGCGAGACGATTGGATCGCTGCGCGGCAGCGGCAGCACAGTATTGAACGGCGCGGCAGTGGTTTTGACCGTAGCCGAGATGAACTCGCACACCTACGCGGGGGTAATCAGTGGCGCGGGCGGCATCACAAAATCCGGCAGCGGCACCCTTAGCCTCGCGGGAAACAGCACCTACTCAGGCGCCACCCGCATTACGGCGGGGCAACTTACGGTCGATGTCGGTGGAGACTTGGGTGATGGCGAGACCGATGTTTTCATCTCCTCCGGCGCGCAATTGAACCTCAACACCAGTGTCATCGTCGATTCGGTGAGCCAGACCGGAGTTGGTAACGGCGGCACAATCAACCTGGGCACCGGCGCCACCTTGACCCTCGACGGCGCAGACAAGGGCTCGTTGTCCCAGAATTCCATTTCGGGTGCCGGCAACCTCTCGGTGGGTGCCTCTGGCACGACCGCCCTCACCCTTTATGGCACGCAGAGTTACACCGGTTCGACTGCCGTATCGGGAGGCAAAATTTCCACTGGTGTGTCCCTCGCCACTTCCGGGGTCAACGTGAGCGACGGCACCTTTGAAGCCTCGGCCGCCAATATTCTCTCCGGCACCGCTGCGGTCACCATCTCCGGCACCGGGACCTTCGCGCTCGGAGGCAGCGACACCATCGGATCCTTCACCATCACCGGCGGTGCGCTTACCACCACAAATGACGCCACGCTCACGGCAGCAACCTACATCCTGCGAGGCGGCACGGTGGGGGCCAACCTGGGAACGGGCACGGCTTCGGCTTCCGTCGGAACGACCGCGCTGAACGGGACTCTGGGCGGTAACTTGACGGTCAATAGCGGCACGGTCAATCTGGGCTCGGCTAATCGTCTGGCGGATGGGGCATCGGTGACGGTCGCCGGCGGAACTCTGGGGTTGGGTGCGCATGATGACACCATCTCCTCATTTATCCTGCGCAACACGGGAACTTTGGGCGGATCGGGCACTCTGACCGCTGCGACCTACTCTTTGGAGGGTGGGACCGTGACCGCCGGCCTCGGCGCTGGCTCGATCACCGTGACCACCAACACGACTACCCTTGGATCCGCTGGGCGCCTCAACGCAGCCTCCACCCTCGCGGTCAATGGCGGCCAACTCGACTTGGGCGGCGCTGAAACCGTGGCTGGCCTTTCCGGCAGCGGAGGCGCGGTTAACCTCGGGGCCCATACTCTCACCGCAGCCATCGCCAGCGGCACCAACACTTATGCCGGCGCCATCACCGGCAATGGCTCCCTGACCAAAACCGGCATCGGCCGCCTCAGCCTGAGCGGAAGCAGCGGCAATTATACTGGCGCGACGGCGGTCTCGGCCGGCGACCTCAACCTCTCCGGCGGATCGATCGCCAGTTCCGCGGTCACCGTGGCCTCCGGCGCGAGCCTCAGTGGTTACGGCTCGGTCGGCACGATCGGCGGCGCGGGCGCGATCAATCCCGGCAACAGCCCCGGCATTCTGACCACCCCGCAGGTGAATCCTTTGGGCGGAACGACTTTCAACTTTGAAATGACCGGGACTGCTCCGACCTACAGTAATGCGGCCAGCAGCGTGAACGATCTCATCCAGATCACGGGCGGCACGCCATTCAGTCAGGCCCTCACCGCGGGCAACGGCATCAACATTTACTTCAGCGGAGCCGCGCTCTTCACTGGCAGCACCGCGGTGCAATATAAAGGCGGCTTTTTCACCGACCAGTCAGCGAGTTTCGCCAGTTCGATTAGCAGCGCGACGTACAATTACTACTTTGCCAACGCGAGCGGGACCAATTCCTACAACGGGGCCAATTACTACAGCAAAGCCCAATACGAAACCGCCGTGCTATCGAGCAACCTGATGACCATCACTGTCACAACGGTGGACCAGACGGCAAACTTCGGCAGTGGCCCCATCCCCGGCCAGATCATGCAAGTCCAGGTGATTCCTGAGCCCTCGACCTACGTGTTGCTTTTGCTGGCCGGGGCGGGGTTGCTGATTTTGCAGCGGCGGAAGGTTGCTCTTTGAGCTTTGGGTCCTTTGGCTGGGGTTGGTCGCGTTTTGCGCGATGGCGCGCGGTTTCTGGTTTTGCCCCGTGCTTTGCCCTTGGGGTCGGCGACCTGGGGCGGTCTGGGGGTGCAACCAAGGAATCCACCAAACTTTAAGCGTCTGGCGGGATGCCCCCCTGCGTAAAGATATCGTAATGAAAATATCACTTCTCAACACCATAGTGGCTTCGGCAGTTTTTGCCGCGGTCACCTCCTACACCATCACCCCAGCCACAGCTGCTCCTGCGGCCAGCGAGGACATTGTTGCCGTGGCCAGTGGCAATAGCGACTTCAGCACGCTGGTCGCCGCC
>Ga0247834_1004014_pt1 | contig 19187 bp, 28 predicted proteins | sample LaCruzMarch2015__8_FD_187118 | JGI IMG/M metagenome (GOLD analysis project Ga0247834, IMG submission 187118) | Freshwater microbial communities from meromictic Lake La Cruz, Castile-La Mancha, Spain - LaCruzMarch2015_12m | ecosystem: Environmental > Aquatic > Freshwater > Lake | place: Spain...
ACATGATCACGGGCGCGGCGCAGATGGACGGCGCGATCCTGGTGGTTTCGGCCGCTGACGGCCCGATGCCGCAGACGCGCGAGCACATCCTGCTGGCCCGTCAGGTCGGCGTGCCGGCGCTGGTGGTCTATCTGAACAAGGTCGACCTGGTGGACGACGCCGAACTGCTGGAACTGGTAGAGATGGAAGTGCGCGAGCTGCTGTCCAGCTACCAGTTCCCGGGCGACGACATTCCGATCACGGCGGGTTCGGCCAAGGCCGCGACCGACGGCGTGAACCCGGAGATCGGCGAACAGTCGATCCTGAAGCTGATGGAGACGGTCGACGCCTACATCCCGCAGCCGGAGCGTCCGGTGGACCTGCCGTTCCTGATGCCGGTGGAAGACGTGTTCTCGATCTCGGGTCGCGGCACCGTGGTGACGGGCCGGGTCGAGAAGGGGATCGTCAAGGTCGGTGAGGAAGTCGAGATCGTCGGCATCCGCCCGGTCCAGAAGACGACCTGCACGGGCGTGGAAATGTTCCGCAAGCTGCTGGACCAGGGCCAGGCGGGCGACAACGTGGGCGTGCTGCTGCGCGGCACCAAGCGCGAGGACGTCGAGCGCGGTCAGGTTCTGTGCAAGCCGGGTTCGATCACCCCGCACACCAAATTCCTGGCCGAGGCCTATATCCTGACCAAGGAAGAGGGTGGCCGTCACACGCCGTTCTTCACCAACTACCGCCCGCAGTTCTACTTCCGCACGACGGACGTGACCGGCATCGTGCACCTCAAGGAAGGTGTCGAGATGATCATGCCCGGCGACAATGCCGAGCTGAACGTAGAGCTGATCACCCCGATCGCCATGGACCAGGGCCTGCGCTTCGCCATCCGCGAAGGCGGCCGCACGGTTGGTGCCGGCGTGGTCTCCAAGATCACCGAGTAAGCCTGCTGGTGCGCTGACGCTCGCTTCCTGAGCGCGGCCTCAAGCCGCGAGCCTCCGCGAGGCGAGCATAGGCCAAAAAACAGAGCGGCCCCGGAGGAAACTCCGGGGCCGTTTTGCTGTGCGGGTCGCCCGGGGCATCGCTGGACAGACTCCGTTCACCAAGAACGCTCACCGGCATGAAACGGGCATGAGGTTAGGGGTTTCCCGTAAGGGCGATCCGTCACGGCTCGTCGAAGGACGGCCGAATGACTTCGCTCAAGGTTGATATCGCCGGGATCGAGACGCTGGGCGACGCGGATTGGGCGATCTGGCGAGCCATGCTGGAGGCCAATCCTGCGCTGGCCAGTCCCTATTTCCGCCCGGAGTTTGCCCGGGTCGCCGGCCGGGTCAGCCCCGGGGCGGGGGTGGCGGTGTTCTCGCGCGACGGTGAGACGGTCGGCTTCTTCCCGCATCAGCGGCGCGGCGGGGCGATGCAGCCGCTGGCGGCACCGATGAATGACTATCACGGCATCATTGCCTTTCCGGGCGAGGCCCCTTCGCTGGAGGAGGCCGCAGAGGTGCTGGGGGCTGCCCGTCTGAACCTGACCGCCTGGGTCGGGCCAACCGGGCTGGGGGAGGATCGGCGCACGGTCCAGGTCGAACTGGACGGGAGCGGCTATGACGGCTGGTACGCCGGGCGCCGCGTGACCTTCGGAAAATTCTTCAAGGACAAGGAACGTGCCCGGCGCAGCATGGAGGCTGAACTCGGGCCGCTGCGTGTTGAGCATGGGCTACGCGATGCCGCCCTGCTCGACTGGCTGATCGACCTGAAGCGCGATCAATACCGGCGCACGGGTCGCCACGACATCTTTGCCTGTGGCTGGACTGCTGATCTGCTGCATGCCCTGCTGAAGGAAGAGGGCGAAGGCTTTGGCGCCTCCCTGGCCGCCCTGCGGGCCGGCGACCGGCTGACGGCGGTGGAGTATTCGCTGCATGCCGGTGACCAGTATCATTTCTGGTTTCCCGGCTATGAGCCCAGCCTCGCGCGCTGCTCCCCGGGCATCCTGCTGAGCCTCGACACCATGCGTCTGGCGTCGGCGCACGGCTATCGTACCTTCGACTTCGGGTTCGAGGGTGAGCACTACAAGAAATATTTCTGCAACGGCTTCAAGGTGGTGCGCGAGGCGGTGGTGCTGAAGCCCGGCCTCGGCGCGACCCTGAGCCAGGCGGCTGTCGGAGCGTTGAACCTCGCCGGGTCCGGGCGCGGAGAACGGCTGCGCACCAGCGTCCGGCGTCGCTGGGCCGCCATTGAGGCCTGCGAGACCACACCGACCGCCCGGATGCAGGGTGCCATGCTGGCGGCGGGTGCCGCCCTTGCAAAAGCTCGCCAACCCGCCAAACGCACTCCTGGCTGAGACAGATGAAAAGCAACACCCAGACCGGCACCCGCTATGCCGGCCCGATCGCCGAAGCCGGGGTGCATCCGCACAGTCTGGTCGAGCAAGGCTTCGCGGCCGACGAGGCTCTGGCTGCGATCCTGGATCGCTATCCGGCCGAGCTGTTCGACATCAATCTGTATGACTATGACGACGAGGGTCAGGCCTCGCTGCGCACCGGCGTGCGCGGCAAGCTGGACGGTGCCGGGCTGCTGGCTGCGATCCAGCAGGGGCGGCTGTGGGTCAATCTGCGCTCTGTCGAGACGGGTTGGCCCGAACTGTGGGCCGCCGCCATGACCGAGTTCGCCCGGGTGCAGGCCGCCTATCCGGGCCTTCGCGCCGTCAGGAACGCGGGCCAGCTGATCCTGTCCTCGCCCAAGGCGCGCGTGCCCTACCATTTCGACCCCGCCGGGGTGGTGTTGTTCCATCTGCGCGGCCGCAAGCGGATCTTCGTCTATCCCGGCGACGAGTCCCATCTGGCCGAGGTCGATATGGAACAGGTGGTGTCGCGTCAGACCGCCGAGGATTTGCCCTATGACCGCGCCTTCGAGGCCGATGCCCAGGTCATCGACCTGGAGCCGGGCCAGGCCCTGACCTGGCCCATCTATGCCCCGCACCGGGTCGAGAACCTCGACCGCTTCTGCGTCTCCCTGTCCATGGAGTTCCAGACCTGGCCGTCGCGCTTCCGCAACGGGGCGCTGTTCGCCAACGCCGTCCTGCGCAGCCGGGGCGGGCATCCGCGCATGACCGACCGCATGACCACGCCGGAACTGGCCGCCCGCTGGGCCGCCTCGCTGGCCCTGAAGCGGGCCGGAACCCTCAAGAGCCGGCTGGAAAGCTTCGAGCGGGACTTCGAACCGGCAGTCGGCGTCGCGGACGGGGCAGGGGCCCTGCGCTCATAAGTCTTCGCCCCATGCGCTTCGCGGCGGTGAGGAGATGATTACAACGAGGTCATGACCTCGATTTAAGGTGACGTGAAGACGGGGGCGGGCGCACTTTCCGGGCATAGTCCGGAGAGGGAACGGCCGTCATGCAACCCTTTATCGCTTCCGCCCTGATCGCCGCGGCTGCCGTGCTGGCCGCCCCTGCCTTCGCCAGTGCGGGTCCCGGGGTCGAAATCCGCCATGCGGTTGCGCGTGTGGCCGTGATCGTCGAGGACCGCCCGGATGTGGCCGTCGAGGTCGAGCAGGGCGCATCCGGCCTTCCGGTCATTCAGGTTTCCCGCGTCGGCAATGTGGTGCGTATCGACGGCGGCCTGCATCGCCGGGGCTTCCTCAACCGCAGCGACAGCATCCGGGAGTGCCGGTCCGGTCCCGGCAACGCTGCCCGCCCCGGAGACGGTGCCTCGGTCGAGGTGCGCGACCACGGCCGGATCAACATCGCCGACGCGCCGCTGATCGTCATCCGCACGCCGCGTCAGGTGGACGTATCGGCCTCGGGGGCCGTGTTCGGCTCGGTCGGCCGGGGTGCCTCATCGGTCGACCTGGGCACCAGCGGCTGCGGCAACTGGAATGTCGCCAATACCGAAGGGACGGTGTCGCTGAGTATCGGGGGATCGGGCGATATTCGCGCCGGAAACTCGGCGTCGCTCGATCTCAGTATCAATGGATCGGGATCCATCACTGCGGGTGCGACCCGCGACCTCGATGTGGCCATCAATGGCTCAGGTGACGTTGCTGTGGCCCAGATCAACGGCCCCCTCGATGTAGCCATCAATGGTTCGGGCGATGTTGAGGTCCGTGGCGGGACGAGCCCCGATGTCAGCCTCAGTATCATGGGGTCGGGCGACGTCGTTTTCGGCGGGGTGGCCGGCGACGTCGGCGTCTCGATAGCCGGCGGCGGCGATGTGAGTATCGCCCGGGCCACCGGCTCGGTCAGCCGCTCCATCGCGGGTAGCGGAGACATTCGTATCGGCAGCTGATCCCCCCCTCAGCCGCCGCGCGTGGGAAGGCCCGGGAGCGTGGAACCCTCCGGGCCTTCTTCACGTCTGCCAATGGTGGAAAGACCGTCCTGACCCCGTTTCGCCGCTTGACGAAGCGGGACTCAATCGTCATAAGCGCCCACTCTTGTTGGACCGGCTGTGCATCCCGCGTGTTTTTGGGATGCAGACGCGGTTCGCAGGAACGACCTGAGACCCTGTTCTTTGCAGTGACCCAGGACTTCAACGGCCTTCGCGGTTCGCTGCGTGGGCCGATCGTTTTTGCGGACGTGCGTACTCTGAAGGCATTCGTGCCTGAAGGCCTCCGGTCTTTGAAATGGTTCACAGGGACGCAGGTTCGCCTGCTTGGGAAATACGACCGATATGGATCAAAGCATCCGCATCAGGCTCAAGGCCTTCGATCACCGCGTCCTCGACTTTTCGACGCGCGAGATCGTCAACACCGCCAAGCGCACGGGCGCGACCGTTCGTGGTCCGATCCCGCTGCCGACCCTGATCGAAAAGTTCACCGTGAACCGCTCGCCGCACGTCGACAAGAAGTCGCGCGAGCAGTTTGAAATCCGCACGCACAAGCGTGTCCTCGATATCGTCGACCCCACCCCGCAGACTGTGGACGCGCTCATGAAGCTCGACCTGTCCGCCGGCGTGGATGTCGAGATCAAGATTTAATAAGAAAGAGGCGGGATCCGATGCGCACGGGCGTGATCGCCAAGAAACTGGGTATGACGCGTGTCTTCGCTGAAGACGGCGCGCATGTTCCAGTCACGATCTTGCAGCTGGATGGCTGTCAGGTCGTGGGTCAGCGGACTCAGGAGCGGGACGGCTATGTCGCCCTGCAGCTGGGTGCTGGCTCCAAAAAGGCCAAGAACACCAACAAGGCCCAGCGCGAATCTTTCGCGAAGCTTGAGGTGGAACCCAAGGCCTATGTCACCGAGTTCCGCATCGATGCGGACGCCATGATGGATGTGGGCTCCGAGTTCTCGGCTGACCATTTCGTCGCCGGCCAGAAGGTCGACGTCCAGGCCGAGACCATCGGCAAGGGCTTCGCCGGCGCCATGAAGCGCTGGAACTTCGGCGGTCTGCGGGCGACCCACGGCGTCTCGGTCTCGCACCGTTCGCACGGTTCGACCGGTCAGCGCCAGGATCCGGGCAAGACGTTCAAGGGCAAGAAGATGGCCGGCCACTACGGCACGGAAATCGTCACCACCCAGAACCTCACCGTGTTCCGCGTCGACGTCGAGCGTGGCCTGCTGCTGATCAAGGGCGCTGTCCCCGGTCACGAGGGCACCTGGGTCAAGGTTCGCGACGCCATCAAGAAGGCCCGTCCGGCCGACGCTCCCTTCCCGGGCGGCGTGAAGTCAAAGGGCGGTTCGGCTGCTGCGGCTCAACCGGCGGAAACGCCGGCTGAAGAGGCCCCGGCCGTCGAAACCACCGAAGGCGGTGAAGCGTAATGAAACTCCCGGTCATCAAACTCGACGGCAAGGCCGCCGGTGACGTCCAGCTGTCGGAAGCCGTTTTCGGCATCACCGACATCCGCGGCGACATCCTGGCCCGTTACGTCAACTGGCAGCTGGCCAAGCGCCGTGCCGGCACCCACAAGGTCCAGACCCGGAACGAAAACTCGCGTACCGGCAAGAAGATGTACAAGCAGAAGGGAACCGGCGGCGCCCGTCACGGTTCGCGTCGCGCCCCGCAGTTCGTCGGTGGTTCGCGCGCCTTCGGCCCGGTCGTTCGCGACCACGGCTTCTCCCTGCCCAAGAAGGTTCGCGCCCTCGCCCTGCGTCACGCCCTGTCGGCCAAGGTCGTCGCCGGTGATCTGGTCGTCGTTGACAGCCTCATGCTGAAGGACGCCAAGACCGCCGGTCTGCGCGAAACTCTCGGCAAGCTGGGCTGGACCCGCACGCTGATCATCGCCGGTCCGGAAGTCGACACGAACTTCGGCCTGGCCGCCCGCAACATCCCGATGGTCAACGTCCTGCCGAACGCCGGCCTGAACGTTTACGACATCCTGCGCGCGGACAAGCTGGTGCTGACCAAGGCGGCTGTTGAAGCCATCGAAGCCACCTATGCCGACTACAAGCCCTCGCGCAGCGAAGTGGCCCGGTCGCAAGCCGTGAAGGGAGCCGCGTAATGGCCGGCGCTCAACCCACCGCCAAACACTACGACACCATCCTGGCTCCGATCATCACGGAGAAGGCCACGATCCTGTCGGAGCAGAACAAGGTCGTCTTCCGCGTTGCGGGCACCTCGACCAAGGACGAGATCGCTGCGGCGGTCGAGAGCCTGTTCAAGGTCAACGTCCTGAAGGTCAACACCCTGGTTCAGAAGGGCAAGACCAAGCGCTTCCGCGGCATCATGGGCCGTCGGGTCGACATCAAAAAAGCGATCGTGACGCTGGCTGAAGGCCAGTCGATCGACGTCACCACGGGGCTCTGATCAGATGGCCTTGAAAACCTACAATCCGACATCGCCGGGCCGTCGCGCCCTGGTGCTGATCGACCGTTCGGAGCTGCACAAGGGCCGCCCCGAGAAGTCGCTGACCGAAGGCCTGACCAAGTCGGGCGGCCGGGGCGCCGGCGGTCGTATCGCTGTCCGCTTCCGCGGCGGCGGCGCCAAGACGCTGTACCGCAAGATCGACTTCAAGCGCCGGAAGTTCGCCACGGCGACCGTCGAGCGCCTGGAATACGATCCGAACCGGACCGCCTTCATCGCCCTCATCGTCTATGAGGACGGCGAGAAGGCCTACATCATCGCGCCGCAACGCCTGAAGGCGGGTGACTCGGTGGTCGCCGGCGAGAAGGTCGATGTGAAGCCGGGCAATGCGATGCCGCTGCGCTCGGTGCCGGTCGGCACGATCATCCACAACGTCGAAATGAAGCCGGGCAAGGGCGCCCAGCTGGCCCGCTCGGCCGGCGCCTACGCCCAGCTGGTCGGCCGCGACGCCGGCTACGCCCAGATCCGTCTCGGCTCGGGCGAGCTTCGCATGGTCCTGGACGGCTGCATGGCCACGGTGGGCGCGGTTTCGAACCCCGACCACATGAACCAGAACCTCGGCAAGGCCGGTCGCGTCCGTCACATGGGCTGGCGTCCGCACGTTCGCGGTGTTGCCATGAACCCGATCGACCACCCGCACGGTGGTGGTGAAGGCCGGACCTCTGGCGGTCGCACCCCGGTTACGCCGTGGGGCAAGGACACCAAGGGCACCCGCACCCGCAAGAACAAGGCGACGGACAAGTTCATCATCCGCACCCGCCACGTTAAGAAGGCTCGCTAAAGATGGCTCGCTCCTCCTGGAAAGGCCCGTTTGTCGACGGGTATCTGCTCAAGAAGGCCGACGCCGTTTCGACGTCGGGCCGCAAGGACGTGATCAAGACCTGGTCGCGCCGCTCCACCATCCTGCCGCAGTTTGTCGGCCTGACCTTCGGCGTCCACAACGGCCTCAAGCATGTGCCGGTGTCCGTCTCCGAGGAAATGGTCGGCATGAAGTTCGGCGAGTTCGCCCCGACCCGGAACTTCCCGGGCCACGCGGCGGACAAGAAGGCCAAAAGGAAGTAACTGATGGCCCAGACAAAAAATCCCCGTCGGGTCGCCCCGACCGAAGCGCGCGCCAAGCTGGTGAACGTCCGGATCAGCCCTCAGAAGCTGAACCTGGTCGCCCAGTCGATCCGCGGCCTGCCGGTGCAGAAGGCGCTGAACGAGCTGGAATTCAGCCGCAAGCGCATCGCCACCGACGTCCGCAAGGTGCTGTATTCGGCCGTGTCGAATGCCGAGAACAACCACAACCTCGACATCGACAATCTGGTCGTCGCCGAGGCCTTCGTGGGCAAGAACCTGGTGATGAAGCGTTTCGCGAGCCGTGCTCGTGGTCGTTCGTCGCGCATCCTGAAACCTTTCGCGGAGATCACCATCGTGGTCCGCGAAGCCGGTGAGGCCGCCTGATGGGTCAGAAAGTCAATCCGATCGGTCTGCGCCTCGGCGTCAACCGCACCTGGGACAGCCGCTGGTTCGCCCGCGGCGCTGAATACGCCCGGCTCCTGCACCAGGACCTCAAGCTGCGTACGTGGCTCAAGGAACGCCTGAACGCTGCCGGTGTGTCGCGCATCATCATCGAGCGTCCGCACAAGAAATGCCGCGTGACGATCTACGCCGCCCGTCCGGGTGTCGTGATCGGCAAGAAGGGCGCTGACATCGAGAAGCTCCGCAAGGACATCTCGGCGCGCACCGAGGGTGAGGTCCACCTGAACATCGTCGAAGTGCGCAAGCCCGAGACGGACGCCCAGCTGATCGCCGAGAACATCGCGCAGCAGCTGGAACGCCGGATCGCCTTCCGCCGCGCCATGAAGCGTTCGATGCAGTCGGCCATGCGTCTCGGCGCCAAGGGCGTCCGCATCAACGTGTCGGGCCGCCTCGGCGGCGCGGAAATCGCGCGGATGGAATGGTATCGCGAAGGTCGTGTGCCGCTGCACACCCTGCGCGCCGACATCGACTACGGCTTCATCCAGGCCAAGACGACCTACGGCATCATCGGTGTCAAAGTCTGGGTCTTCAAGGGTGAGGTGCTCGAGCACGATCCGATGGCCCAGGACAAGCGCTGGGCTGCCGAGGCTGCTGGTCCGTCGTCCAACGAAGGCCGTGAACGCGGCGGTCCCCGTGGTGATCGCGGTCCGCGCCGCGACCGGGCACGTGAGAGCTAAGTCATGCTGCAACCGAAGAAAACCAAATACCGCAAGGCCTTCAAGGGCCGCATTCACGGTGCTGCCAAGGGCGGCTTCTCGCTGAACTTCGGGTCCTATGGCCTGAAGACGGTGGAGCCGGAGCGTATCACGGCGCGTCAGATCGAGGCGGCCCGCCGCGCGATCACCCGCCAGATGAAGCGTCAGGGCCGGGTCTGGATCCGCGTGTTCCCCGACCTGCCCGTCACGGGCAAGCCGGCCGAGGTCCGCATGGGCAAGGGCAAGGGCGCCGTGGATCACTGGGCGGCGCGCTGCCACCCGGGCCGGATCCTGTTTGAAATCGACGGCGTGCCGGACGACATCGCCCGTGAGGCCCTGCGTCTCGGTGCCGCCAAGCTGCCGGTCCGTACGAAGGTGGTCACCCGCATCGACGCCGGTATCTCGCATGTGGAGCACGCAGGCGCATGACCAAGATCGCCGACTTCCGGGCACAGACGCCCGACCAGCTGTCTGACGAGCTGCTGAAGCTCAAGAAGGAACAGTTCAACCTGCGCTTCCAGGCCGCTACCGGCCAGATGGAAAAGACCCATCGCGTGTCGGAAGTGCGCAAGGACATCGCCCGCATTTCCACGCTCCTGCGTGCAAATCGCGCAGCGGTTTAAGGAAACGAAGATGCCGAAACGAGTTCTCGAAGGCGTGGTCGTCTCCGACAAGGGCGACAAGACGGTCGTCGTCGTCGTCCAACGCACGCTGCTGCACCCGGTCCTGAAAAAGATCGTGCGCCTGTCCAAGAAGTATCACGCTCATGACGAAGCCAACGCCCTCAAGGTGGGCGATCAGGCCCGCATCATCGAGTGCGCCCCCAAGTCCAAGCTGAAGCGCTGGGAAGTCCTGTCGGACTCCTCGGCCTCGGCTTCGTAATCAGAAAGATCTGATCCTATGATCCAGATGCAAACTAACCTGGAGGTAGCCGATAATTCGGGTGCTCGCCGGGTCATGTGCATCAAGGTGTTGGGCGGCTCCAAGCGCCGCTACGCCTCGGTGGGCGACACAATTGTCGCTTCGGTGAAGGAAGCAATTCCTCGCGGCCGCGTGAAGAAGGGCGACGTCGTGCGCGCCATCGTCGTGCGCACCGCCAAGGACATCATGCGCAAGGACGGCTCGGTCATCCGCTTCGACAAGTCGGCTGCCGTCATCGTCAACAAGCAGAACGAGCCGGTCGGCACCCGGATCTTCGGCCCGGTTCCCCGCGAACTGCGCGCCAAGAACCACATGAAGATCATCTCTCTGGCTCCGGAGGTCCTGTAGTCATGGCCGCCAAGATCAAGACCGGCGACAACGTCGTGGTGCTCACGGGCAAGGACAAGGGCCGCACCGGCAAGGTGACCAAGGTCCTGCCGACCACGAACCGCGTCATGGTGCAGGGGATCAATATGGTCCAGCGCCACACCCGCCCGACCCAGGCCGACCCCCAGGGCGGGATCAAGAACAAGGAAGCGTCGCTTCACCTGTCGAACGTCGCGATCGCCGACGCCAACGGCAAGCCGGCCCGTGTCGGCTTCCGCATGGAAGGCGACAAGAAGGTTCGCTTCGCCAAGACGACGGGAGACGTCATCTGATGGCCGAGACCAAATACACCCCGCGCCTCAAGGGCGAGTACAACGACCGCATCAAGGGCGTGCTGACCGAGAAATTCGGCTACACCAACCCGATGCAGATGCCCCGGCTGGACAAGATCGTCCTCAATATGGGCATCGGTGAAGCTGTGGCGGACTCCAAGAAGGCCACTGCGGCCCTCAAGGACCTTGCTGCGATCGCCGGTCAGAAGCCCGTTGCCACCAAGGCCCGTAACTCCATCGCCGGCTTCAAGCTGCGCGAAGGCATGGTCATCGGCGGCAAGGTCACGCTGCGCGGCGACCAGATGTACGAGTTCCTCGACCGCCTGATCACGATCGCGCTGCCGCGCGTGAAGGATTTCCGCGGCCTGAAGCCGACCTCGTTCGACGGTCGCGGCAACTACGCCATGGGCCTCAAGGAACACATCGTGTTCCCCGAGATCAACTATGACCAGATCGACCAGATGTGGGGCATGGACATCATCGTCTGCACCACGGCCAGGACTGATGACGAAGCCCGCGCGCTTCTCACCGAGTTCAAGTTCCCGTTCGTGACGAACTGAGCGGGAAGGGAAAGAAACCATGGCTAAGAAAAGCGCCGTAAACCGCAACGAGATGGTCAAGGCCCTTGTCGCGAAATACGCTGACAAGCGGGCCGCCCTCAAGGCGACCGCCAACAACGAATCCCTGCCTCTCGAGGAGCGTTTTGAAGCGCGTCTCAAGCTGGCCAAGCTGCCGCGCAACTCGGCCGCCAACCGGATTCGCAACCGCTGCGAAGTGACGGGCCGTCCGCGGGCCTTCTATCGCAAGCTCAAGATGAGCCGTATCGCGCTTCGTGAACTCGGCAACCTGGGTCAGATCCCGGGTCTGACCAAGTCGAGCTGGTAAGGGGAGCGACAGACATGATGATCAACGATCCCCTGAGCGACATGATCGCTCGCATCCGGAACGCGCACATGCGCAAACGTTCCAAGGTGCTCACCCCGGCCTCCCGCCTGCGTCAGCGCGTCCTCGACGTGCTGCAGGACGAAGGCTACATCCGCGGCTACGCCCTGGTTCAGAACCCCGGCGAATTCCCGCAGTTCGAGATCGAGCTCAAATATTTCGACGGCCAGCCGGTCATCGCCGAGATCGCCCGCGTGTCCAAGCCGGGCCGCCGCGTCTACTCCGCGATCTCCGACCTGAAGCCGATCAAGAACGGCCTCGGCATCTCGATCCTCTCCACGTCCAAGGGCGTCATGTCGGACACCGCGGCTCGCGAAGCCAAGGTGGGCGGCGAAGTCCTCTGCAGGGTCTACTAAGATGTCCCGTATCGGAAAACGCACCATTGAAGTGCCGAAGGGCGTGAGCGTCATGCTCGACGGCCAGACGGTCTCCGTGAAGGGTCCCAAGGGCGAGCGCTCCTGGACTGTCGCCGACGAGATCGAGGTCACCCAGGCCGAAGACGGCCTGCACCTGGCGGTCCGTGAGGACAACCAGCGTTCGCGGGCCATGTGGGGCCTGTCGCGTACCCTGGTCGACAACATGGTCGTCGGCGTCACCACCGGGTTTGAAAAGAGCCTGGACCTGGTCGGCGTTGGCTATCGTGCGGCGATGAAGGGCGATGCCCTGTCGCTGCAACTCGGCTTCTCCCACGAGGTCGACATCCAGCCGCCCGCCGGTGTCACCTTCGCGGTGCCCAAGCAGACGGAAATCAAGATCTCCGGTGCCGACAAACAGGCCGTTGGTCAGATCGCCGCCGTCATCCGCAAGCTGCGTCCGCCGGAGCCCTACAAGGGCAAGGGCGTCCGCTACACGGGCGAAAAGGTCCGGCGCAAGGAAGGCAAGAAGAAGTAGGTCATGGCTCTCTCTCTTCGACAACAAGCCCTGCGCCGCACAGAGCGCACTCGCCGTCGCCTGAAGGCTGTGGCCAACGGACGTCTGCGTCTGTCGGTGCACCGTTCGGACAAGAATATCTCGGCCCAGATCATCGACGACCTGAACGGCGTCACGATCGCTTCGGCCTCCTCGCTGGAAGGCGAGAAGGGCAAGAAGATCAAGGGTTCGAACGTCGCCGCCGCTGCCATGATCGGCAAGCTGGTCGCCGAACGCGCCATGGAGAAGGGCGTCAAGGACGTCGTCTTCGATCGCGGCGGCTACATCTATCACGGACGGGTGAAGGCGCTGGCAGATGCCGCGCGTGAAGCCGGCCTGAATTTCTAAGGGACGCGACAGATGGCGCAAACACCCCAACGTGGCGGCGGCGGCAACGATCGCAATCGTCGTGACAACCGCAACGCTCCTGTCGAAGGTCCGGAATCGGACATCGTCGAAAAGCTGGTGCACATCAATCGCGTGGCCGCCACGGTGAAGGGCGGACGCCGGTTCTCGTTCGCTGCCCTGATGGTCGTCGGCGACGGCAAGGGCCGCGTCGGTTTCGGCCACGGCAAGGCGCGCGAAGTGCCGGAAGCCATCCGCAAGGCGACCGAGGAAGCCAAGAAGACCATGATCCGCGTTCCGCTTCGCGAGAACCGCACCCTGCACCACGACGGCAACGGCCGTTGGGGCGCCGGCAAGATCATGATGCGCGCTGCCCCTCCCGGCACCGGCGTCATCGCCGGCGGTCCGATGCGTGCCGTGCTCGAAACCCTCGGCGTCCAGGACGTCGTGGGCAAGTCGACCGGTTCCTCGAACCCCTACAACATGATCCGCGCCACGTTCGAGGCCCTCAAGGTCCAGTCGTCGCCCCGTCAGGTCGCGTCCAAGCGCGGCAAGAAGGTCGCCGATCTGATGGGTCGTCGCAATGACGGTGCCTCGGCTGCGGAAGCCGCGCCTGAAGCCCAGGAAGCCTGACCATGGCCACGACCGAATCCAAAGCCACCGTCACCGTTCGTCAGACCGGCAGCCCGATCCGTCGCAAGTCGGACCAGCGCGCCACCCTGATGGGCCTGGGTCTCAACCGCATGGGCCGCGAGTCCACGCTGGAAGACACTCCCTCGGTCCGCGGCATGATTGCCAAGGTCGCGCACCTGACCGAGATCGTCGAGAAGTAAGAGTTCAGTGGCGAGTGCTTTCAGCTCGTTCTCGCCACTCGTCACTCGCCACTCGTCACTTGAAGAGCAGCCGAGTCCGCTGACACAGCGGGCGCTAGAACCCGAAAGGATCAGGCACATGAAACTGAACGAAATTCGCGACAACGAAGGCGCCCACAAGAAGCGCATGCGCGTCGGCCGCGGCCCGGGCTCGGGCAAGGGCAAGACCGCCGGTCGCGGCGTCAAGGGTCAGAAATCCCGTTCGGGCGTCGCCATCGGCGGCTTCGAGGGCGGCCAGATGCCGCTCTACATGCGGATGCCCAAGCGCGGCTTCAACAACGCCAATGCCCTGAAGCTGGCCGAAGTGAACCTGTGGCGTCTGCAGGACGCCATCGACGCCGGCAAGATCGACATCAAGGGCGAGATCAAGGGCGACGCCCTGGTTGCCGCCGGTGTGATCCGTCGCGTCAAGGACGGCGTTCGCATCCTCGGCACCGGTGAGATCAAGGCCAAGGTTAATCTGGTCGTCTGGTCGGCCTCGGCCGGCGCCGTCAAGGCGATCGAGGCCGCCGGCGGCACGATCGTCCAGGAGCGCATTGCCGCTGAAGCCAAGGCCGCTGCGCGCATCGAGAAGCGCAACGCTGCCAAGGGCAAGGCCCCGCCGGCCAAGGCCCCGCGCGGCGACGCCAACAAGATCTCGGCCCGCACCACACGGACGGCCGCCAAGAAATAAGCTTGAAGGGCACCCTCGCTAAGCGGGTGCCCTTCGCCTATCTGGACGAAGGCGGTGGACTCACGTCCGATGCGCCGCGTTCTGACAAGTCGGGGTGACGAGACATGGCTTCGGCCGCCGAACAACTCGCAGCAAACATGAACATGGGCTCGTTCGCCAAGGCGACCGAGCTGCACAAACGTCTGCTGTTCACGATCATGGCGCTTCTGATCTATCGCATCGGCACCTATGTGCCGGTTCCCGGGATCAATTCCGAAGCCTTCCTGGCCTTCTTCCAGAACCCGGACAGCCAGCGCGGCGTGCTGGACATGGTCAACATGTTCTCCGGCGGTGCCGTTGAGCGGTTCGCGGTCTTCGCCCTGAACGTGATGCCCTATATTTCGGCGTCGATTATCGTCCAGCTGATGGGGGCCGTGTATCCGCCCTGGGAGAAGCTGAAGAAGGAAGGCGGCGAGAGCGGCCGCAAGCAGCTGAACCAGTACACCCGTTATCTGACCGTGGTGCTGGCCCTGTTCCAGTCGACCGGCATTGCCTTCGGCCTGAATGCCCAGCCCAATCTGATCGACGAGCCCGGTCTGTTCTTCATCGTCTCGACCGTCACCGTCCTGACCGGTGGCACCATGTTCCTGATGTGGCTCGGCGAGCAGGTGACGGCGCGCGGCGTCGGCAACGGCATCTCGCTGATCATCTTCGCCGGGATCGTGGCGGTCCTGCCGGGGACTGTGGCCCGCATGTTCGGCCTCGCCCAGCAGGGTCAGATTTCGGCCTTCACCCTGCTGTTCTTCGCGGCCATGTCGATCGCCGTGGTGGTCTTCATCGTCTTCATGGAGCGGGCCCAGCGCCGCCTGCTGATCCAGTATCCCAAGCGCCAGGAAGGCAACCGGATGGCCGGCGGTGAACGCTCGTTCCTGCCGCTGAAGGTCAACACCGCCGGCGTCATCCCGCCGATCTTTGCCTCATCGCTGCTGATGCTGCCGACCACGGTCGCCCAGATGACCGCCAATGCCGACCTGCCCGCCTGGATGGGCTGGCTGCCGCTGGTCACCGCCCAGATGCAACACGGCCAGCCCGTGTTCATGGTGCTGTATGGCGCGCTGATCATCTTCTTCTGCTTCTTCTACACCTCGATCACCTTCAATCCGGAGGACACGGCCGAGAACCTGCGCAAATACGGCGGCTTTCTGCCGGGCATTCGTCCGGGCAAGCGGACGGCCGAGTATCTGGACTATGTCCTCACGCGCCTGACCGTGATCGGGGCGGCCTACATCACGGCGGTCTGCCTGTTGCCCGAGCTGATGATGGCCAACTCCGGCATGGGCGCGGCGGTCATCGGGGGCACCTCGATCCTGATCGTGGTTTCGGTGACCATGGACACCGTCGCCCAGATCCAGTCCCAGCTGCTGGCCCACCAGTATGAAGGCTTGATCAAGAAGGCCAAATTGCGTGGTCGGGGCCGGACACCCGGCAAGGGCGTCACCGCCCCCGCCCGGCGATAGAGCGGGTCGGGGAGGGACACGATGAACCTGATCCTCTTCGGACCGCCTGCGGCGGGCAAGGGCACCCAGGCCAAGCGGCTGGTCGAGTCGCGTGGCATGGTTCAGCTGTCGACCGGGGACATGCTGCGTGAGGCGATCGCTTCCGGTTCTGAACTGGGGCGCCAATGCCAGGCCATCATGTCGCGCGGTGATCTGGTCTCCGACGACATCGTCATCGCCCTGATTGAAGCCCGCCTCAAAGAGGCAGAGGACGCCGGCGGCGCAATCTTTGACGGCTTTCCACGAACGGTGGCCCAGGCCAGGGCACTGGACTTCATGCTGGCCAAGATGGGCAAGCGCATCAACCATGTCATCCGGCTGAAGGTCGATGATACCGCCCTCCTGGACCGCGTCGCCGTCCGTTTCGCCGACCAGGGCCGACCGGACGACAATCCGGACAGTTTCAAGGTCCGTCTGGACGCCTACAACCGCAACACCGCGCCGCTGCTGCCCTATTACGGGGACAAGGGTTTGCTGAGCGAAATCGACGGTATGGGACCTATCGCCACCGTTGCCGCTGGCATCGACGCCGTGCTGGACCGTCGCGCCGTCTGAACCAGACCTGACCGATCCGGCGTCCCGCGCGTTCAGTCGGGCGTGTCAGGATGGGCCCGTGATTTCTGAACCCCCGATGTTGAGCAAGGACCGGCTACGCAAGCTGGGTTTTGTCGTGGGCGTCACCCTGGCGCATCTGGGCGTGTTCAGCATCATGGCTCGCACTGATGCTCCGGCGACGCTGCCGGAACCGGCTCCCCCGATCAGCGTCTTCCTGTTCCGCCCGCCGCCCCCGCTGCTTCAACCGCCCGCCAGGCCGGCGCGGACCCGGGGCGGCGGCGCTCCGGCGGCTCCGTCGCGCATCCATGTGACGCCAAGGCCGGCGGACAAGCCGCGCGAGCTGCCTGCCCCGCCGGTGCAGGCACCCGAACCGGCCCCTGTCATCGGCCTGGCCCCGGTCGTCGGCCCGATCCCGGGGATGGGGCAGGGGGGTGCGGGGGTCGGAACCGGCACGGGCGACGGCAACGGCCCGGGATCCGGCGGTATCGGACCCATGATCCTGCGCCCGGCCACCTCGGCCGAGATCGAGTCGGTCGCCCCGCCGCCGGTCCGGGGCATGCGCCGTCCGGCGGGGCGGGTCGTGGTCAGTTGTGTCATTCGCACAGACCAGCGTCTCGACGACTGCCGGATTGTCGAGGAAAGTCCTCGTGGCTTCGGGTTCGGCGAGCAGGCGCTGAGAGCCACCGCCTTCTTCCGCTTTCGCCCGCCCATGACCGCTGCCGGTCGGCCGATCGAGGGCCAGAGGGTCACCACCTTCGTCAGTATGGGCGGCCGCGACAGGCGCTGAGTCCGGGGCTGCGGGGGGTAACCCGTTGACGAGCCATGAATCCCCTGTATAAGGCCCGCTTCCGCGAAGGACGTCGGCGCTCCTGGTCTGTTGACCGGAGCGTTTGTTGCGTCCGTCAACGCGTATCTGGAGAGCTTCGTGGCCCGTATCGCTGGTGTCAACATCCCGACCAACAAGCGCGTAGAGATCGCGCTGCAGTACATCCATGGCATCGGCGCCCACGCCGCCAAGGAAATCACCGCCAAGGTGGGCATTGAGTCCGCCCGCCGGGTGAACCAGCTGACCGACGCTGAAGTGCTGCAGATCCGCGAGACGATCGACCGCGATCACACCGTCGAGGGCGACCTCCGCCGCGAGACGTCCATGAACATCAAGCGTCTCATGGACCTGGCCTGCTATCGCGGCCTGCGTCACCGCAAGGGCCTGCCGGTCCGCGGCCAGCGCACCCATACCAACGCCCGCACCCGCAAGGGTCCCGCCAAGCCGATCGCCGGCAAGAAGAAGTAAGACAGACACATGGCCAAGGAACCGGGTCGCGTAAAGAAGCGCGAGCGCAAGAACATCACCTCGGGCGTCGCCCACGTGAATGCGTCCTTCAACAACACCATGATCACGATCACCGATGCCCAGGGCAACGCGATCTCGTGGTCGTCTGCCGGACACATGGGCTTCAAGGGTTCGCGCAAGTCGACCCCATACGCCGCCCAGATGGCTGCCGAGGACGCGGGCAAGAAGGCCCAGGAACACGGCGTCAAGACGCTGGAAGTCAACGTCTCGGGTCCCGGCTCCGGGCGTGAGTCGGCCCTGCGCGCCCTGCAGGCCGTCGGCCTGACCATCACCACCATCCGCGACGTCACGCCGATGCCGCACAACGGTTGCCGTCCGCCCAAGCGCCGCCGCGTCTAAGCCTGCTTCGACCGACTATCTAACTCCGCCCGTGTCCTGGCGCCCCTGACGAGGAGCGAGGGACCGGCGCTCCGTTTTCGAGGGACACACATGATCGAACGTAACTGGCAAGAGCTGATCCGTCCCGAGAAGCCGCAGATCGAGGCGAGCTCCGACCCGCAGCGCAAGTCGCGCCTGGTCGCCGAGCCCCTGGAACGCGGCTTCGGCGTGACGCTCGGCAATGCCCTGCGCCGCGTTCTCCTGTCGTCGCTGCAAGGCGCGGCCGTGACCGCGATCCAGATCGACGGCGTCGTTCACGAGTTCTCGTCGCTGGAAGGCGTGCGGGAAGACGTCGTCGACATCGTGCTGAACATCAAGCAACTGGCGCTGCGCATGCACGCTGAAGGCCCCAAGCGCATGACCCTGCGCGCCACGGGCCCCGGTGCCGTAACCGCCGGCCAGATCGACGTCCCTTCGGACATCGAGGTGCTGAACCCTGACCACGTGATCTGCACGCTGGACGAGGGTGCCTCGGTGCGCATGGAACTGACCGTCCAGAACGGCAAGGGCTATGTCGCCTCCGAGCTGAACCGTCCGGAAGACGCCCCGATCGGTCTGATCGCCGTCGACGCCCTGTATTCGCCGGTCAAGCGCGTCGCCTATCGCGTCGAGCCGACCCGTCAGGGCCAGTCGCTGGACTATGACAAGCTGATCCTCGAGGTCGAGACGAACGGCGCGGTCTCGCCGGTGGACGCCGTGGCCTATGCCTCGCGCATCCTCCAGGACCAGCTGCAGATCTTCATCACCTTCGACGAGCCCAAGAAGGCCGTGGAAGCCGTCGACGGCAAGCCGGACCTGCCCTTCAACCCGGCCCTGCTGAAGAAGGTGGACGAGCTGGAGCTGTCGGTGCGTTCGGCCAACTGCCTGAAGAACGACAACATCGTCTACATCGGCGACCTGATCCAGAAGACCGAGGGCGAGATGCTTCGCACCCCGAACTTTGGCCGCAAGTCGCTGAACGAGATCAAGGAAGTTCTCGCGACGATGGGCCTCTCGCTCGGCATGGATGTGCCGAACTGGCCGCCCGAGAATATCGAAGATCTTGCCAAGAAGTTTGA
>Ga0247834_1004027_pt1 | contig 19147 bp, 16 predicted proteins | sample LaCruzMarch2015__8_FD_187118 | JGI IMG/M metagenome (GOLD analysis project Ga0247834, IMG submission 187118) | Freshwater microbial communities from meromictic Lake La Cruz, Castile-La Mancha, Spain - LaCruzMarch2015_12m | ecosystem: Environmental > Aquatic > Freshwater > Lake | place: Spain...
AGCGCGACTGCCTTGTCCTTGAACTCTTGAGTGTATCGTTGGTAGATCTTCTGGCTCATGTGTATGTGTTGGATTCCGGTTACTGCTGGTCCAGGAAACTCGCACACCTCACCGGGCTTCTTGAGCTACCAACCGCTTCCGGCGGTCTAGCCAGGCATCATCACACGCTTTCATCCAACAACGCCGCACATTCCGCAGGTGCCAACTGCAAGCGTGCCGCAATAACGGCCAGATCCAGCCCGGCCGCCGACAACGCCCGTGCCGCCAGCTTCAGAAAGCGCCGCTGCTCTGTTTCCGCCGCTGCCTTCACCTGCGCCGTTTCTGCCAGCGCCTGCTCTGCGCGTGCTGATTCTTGCGCTGCGCGCGCAGACTCCATCTCTGCGCGTGCGGACTCCTGCTCTGCGCGCGCTTCCGCGTTTTGGCGCAGTTCCAGGAGTAGCTTCTGGTCGGCTATCCATTGGGATTTCAATTCCAGGCGGTGGTCTTCCTCGGGCGTCAGCCGTGCGCTCTCCGCTATCTCAAAAGCCTCCTCGATTTCATCCACCTTGCCCAGTTGCTCAGGCACTTGGTCCAGCTCCGCCGCATGATCCAGGAAGTAGAGCCATTCATCCGTAAGCCCACGCAGTTCATCCAGTTTACGATGAAATTTTGGCAGCTCCACGAAGATAAGTTCCACATCCCCGTCTGGGTAGGCGATGAATTGGTTTTTCTCCATCAAGGCGAAGCGGCTAATGACTTGCTCCCCGAGTTCAGGGAACATGATGAAATCAGTAATCGTCAGTGCGATGACTGGATTCAGCAGCCGGTAATCTTGGCCTTTGATGAGCTGGTTGCTGTATTCCTTGGCTGCATTGTAGAGCACCCGCTTCTCCATGCCGGGCACATTGAGCACCTGCATCTCGATGATGACGCGCTGCCCGTCATCCAGCACCACCCACACATCCAGGTAGCTATCCTTCATCCCCTCCAATCGCGGCAGGCTGTAAGGATACACGATCTCCACACTCACGATGCGGCTATCTCCCTCATACAGAATCCCGTTGAGGAACGAGCGCAATATACCCTGGCTGCCCGTGGAGCCAAATATCTTCTTAAATGCAAAATTCGTCTTAGGGTTGATGTAGCGCATCAGTTGATGGATGCCTCACTACCCCGAGGCTGTAAAGCACCCTCAAATACTTTTCATTTCCTCAATCAAGCCCAAACTCCCGGCGATTGGCCTCCTATGTAACAACTCCTATGCCTCACCCTCCTCCACCCTTGCTGCGGACAACGCGAGCGTGCTGGCTAATCCAGTCAACGTCCGACACTAACCTCACCTCCCTACGAATAGATTGTCGCTTACTTCGGCAGGATAGTATACCCGTCCTTACTGTCTTTGATGAGCCAGTCGGTAGCTTCAATCTCCTTTCTCAATGTATCAGCGGCGGCCCAGTCCTTCGACTGTTTAGCCTGCCAGCGTCGTTCCGCGAGGTCGGCGATTGCGGCGGGGATCTCCGTGGTGACATCGTTCATCAAGGGTGGCAGGCGCAGGCCGAGGGCGTGGAGCATGAAGTGAAGTCCCTCGCGAACGATTGCAGCTTCTTCTGGTGTGAGTGTGGCAGGCTTGAGCTTGTTGAGCGTGGCGAAGATGGCACCGACGGCACCGGGGACGTTGAGGTCGTTGCACAAGGTTTCCCAGGCTTCGGTAAAGGGGGTTGGGGAGCTTGGAGGCGAAGGGGGGGCGAGGGGGCCAGTGGATATAGGGATGCTCCTTTCAAACTTTGCGAGCTTTTGCAGAGCTTGGCGTGCGGCATCAAGCGAATGGAAGGTAAAGTTTAGAGGCGTGCGGTAATGGCCGCTAATGAGAACATAGCGGACTTCCTCTGGGGTATAGCCGCGCTTTTGCAGATCCTCCAGCGTGTAGAGATTGCCCAGGCTCTTGCTCATCTTGCCGCCATCAACCATGAGATGGGTGACGTGAAACCAGTGATGTGCGAACTTTCCAGAGGTGGCGCAGCAACTCTGCGCGATCTCGTTTTCATGGTGGGGAAAGATGAGGTCTATGCCACCGCTATGGACATCGAAATCCGCCCCCAAATATTCCAGTGACATGGCACTGCATTCCAGATGCCAGCCTGGGCGACCATCGCCCCAAGGACTAGGCCAGTGATTGCTTCCGTCTTCCGGTTTGCGTGCTTTCCAGAGCGCGAAGTCACTCAGCGCATCCTTTGTGTATTCGTCGCTGTCGGTGGCAGAGGTGGCCGCACCTAGACGCAGCTCACGCTCCTCCAGATGGGAAAGACGTCCGTACTCGGCAAAGGAGGCCACACGGAAGTACACGCTGCCATCCGGTGTGCTGTAGGCGTGACCGCGTGCGATCAGCGTCTCGATCATGCGAATCTGATGCGGGATATGAGCGACGGCGCTAGGCTCTACATGCGGTGGGAGCAGATTGAGCGCCACACAGTCGGCATGAAATTTCTCTGTCCAGTAACGGGTGAAGTCAGTGAGTGACTGCCCGGCTTTCTGTGAGTCGCGGATGGTCTTGTCATCCACATCTGTGAGATTGCGCACATGCAGTGTGGGTATGCCACCGATTTCGATGACACGACGGAAAACATCTTGGGCGACGAAGGTGCGGAAATTGCCGATGTGCGCCGGACCATAGACGGTGGGGCCACAGCAATAAAAACGCATCGTCTTCCCATCCAGAGGCACCAGCACTGGCGAGGTGCGGCTCAGCGTATCATGGAGAGTGAGCGGCATGATGGTTCTTTATCACTGCGTTGCTGCGGCTTCGCGCTGCTGCTCTTGCTCGCTAGTCTCCTCGGCTTCGAGGTCGCGGGCCGCACCTACTTTGAGGCTGACCTTGACGCCGTGCTTCTCGGCGGCGGTGTTTAGCAGGGAGCGGATGGAACTGATGGTCAGACCGTTTTTTCCAATCACATGCCGCACATCTTCTGGCGCGAGCTGCACACGGAATACGACGGCACCGTTTGCATTGTGACCGATGGCAATAGATGCCTGCTGAGGGTGCTCAATCAGGTTTGCCACCACATAGGCAAGGAATTCGCGAAGTGCTTCGGGGGCGTCCATGACGAGAAGGTTGGGATTACCCCGCAATCAACGCTGGGCGCGCTAGGCGCGGACTTAGCTGGCGGCGGCGATCTGTGCCTTTTTGATGAGGCTTTTCACCGTTTCGGAGGGCTGCGCTCCCTTGGCAATCCAGGCGCTCACCTTCTCGAGGTCGACTATGGCATTGCCCTTCTCCTTTGCTGGATCGTAGGTTCCCAAGATGTCAAGGAAACGACCATCGCGCTTAAATCGCTGATCAGCTGCCACGATGCGATAGACGGGGCGGCCTTTGGAGCCTTCTTGACGGAGACGAATTGCTACTGCCATGATTCTTTAGTGGTTTGGACTTTAGGGGGAGGCGGAAAGTGCGGGATAAAACGCGGAAAGCAAGGGCTTTTTAGAGGATTCCCTAGCCAGGGCAGCTTATAACAAAAGTTCCAGGCTGCGGGCTTGCCGTGTCTTTTGGCAATTGGACGGGGTAGTCCTGGCGGAAGGCTTACTCGGCGGCGGGAGCCTCTACAGGCTCCTCTGCGGGTGCCTCGACTGGGTCCGCTACGGGAGCTTCGATCGGCTCCTCTGCGGGCACCTCAATCACAGGAGTTTCAACCGCTGCTGCTACAGGGGCTACAATCACTGGTGCTACCACAGGAGCTTCGATGACTGGTGCGGCAGGCTTAGCGGCGGCGGGCTTCGCAGCTTTTTTGGCGACGGGCTTCTTCACGGCTTTCTTGACGCTTTTTGGCTCGCCTCTGGCCACAGGCTTGCGGGCCATGCCGGACTTGGCCAGCGCCTTTTTGCGGGCGAGGTAAGCTTTGCGGCGAGTGCGTTTGATGATCTTGTTGGATTGCTGGCCCATGGGGTGTCGGTGCGTTGGTTTGCTAGGAAAAAGCGGTCGGCAGAGTGGCACCTCCCGTCGGGGAAGCAAGGCCAATGTCAAAGTCATGGCACTTTGGACAACTCATACGCACCCAAGGGTGCGGGTCCTTTAGGGCACGACCAGCCGACTTCAGTTCCCACAAATGCCCCTGCGGAATCACTGAATGAAGTAGAACTGCCGTGTGTTCAGCGCGGCCCAGAGGGCATCGCCTTTGCCAGTGAGACCGTTGCCTTCGATGACGGGAGTGAGGAGGACTTTTTCTTCGAGGGTGGCTTTGCGGCTGAAGAGGCTGAGATAGATGGTATCAATCGCCTGCTCAGTGCTTTGGGTGCGGCGGAGGGCGCGGGAGATGACGGTGTAGGGGTTCATCATCTGGGTGAAGGTCTTGCCATTCAGTAGCATGAGTGCCTGACCGACGGTGGCGTCTTCGTTGGCGTTTTCCACGAGTTCGCGGTCGCTCTGGCCGAACTCGCGGAGGAAGTGACCGTTCGGCGCGGGGCTGCGTAGGTCGGCAGCGCGGACCATAAAAGTATCGCGAAAGCTTTCCCATGACTTGAGGGAAATCATGTCCTGCTTGTCTTCGACCTTGAGCGTTTCAGCATCGCGCTGGAGGCGGGCTTTCTGCGCTTCGCTCAGGCGGCTGCGCTGCTGCTTGGCATAGATGGCGAGGGCTTCGTCAATGTCGAGGTTGGCACCTTCTTTGCCACGGATGACGTTGGCGATCTCTTTGGCGAACTCCATGTCGTCCACCTGTTCCTTGAGCTTCCCGTCGCGCGCCAGTTCGGCGAACTTTTTGAAGCCCATGGAGTAGATGATGTCTTCGGCGGCTTGATCAATGGCTTTGCGCTGATTGCTGACCACCTTTTTGGCGGCGCGGATGGCGTCTTCATCCTTGTTTTTGTTCGCCTCGGTGAGTTGCTCTTGGGCCTTGCGCACATCTGCGGCGAGTTGTTTCTGCACCTGGGCGACCTTAGTCGCACCGGCTGCAAGTTCCTGGGGTGTCAGAGCATTGAGGGAGCGGTCCAGCCACTCAATGCGGCGGATGGTGGATTCACGCTCGATCTTGGTCTCCATGCTAGCCGTATCAGGCTGGGGCTTGTAAAGTGTGACCATGCTGTCCCAAATCTGCTCGGCGCTCATTCGGCGCAGCAGTGGGCCGGGGAAGTGATAGACCTCGCCGAGTTCGACATCCTTGGTGTAAGCGGCGCGCTGGTAGGTGCTGCTGTTGTAGATTAGGCGCAGGTAGGCCTTCATGTCATAGTTCATTTCCTTCATGGTGGTTTCCAGGAAGGTCATGAGTTGAGGGTTGCTGGGGACGGTGGAGTCGGTGATTTCATCCACAGGCTCGATCAGGCCCATGCCCATTGCCTTTTTCCAAAGGCGGTTGGCGATGACGAGGGTGAAGCGCGGATTCTCCTTTGAGGCCATCCACTGGGCGTAGGCATCTATGGGCTTCTGGTCTTCTTTGACGATCTTGCCGTCTTTGGAAAAGGCTGCGGGGATGACTGGCGCGATCTCCTGCTTGGGTTTGGCATCGCTGTATTGGTAATCGTGCGGGAGGCGTAGTTCCTTCGTATCTGTCTGGTCGAGCACGGTGTTGTAGCGCAGTGGGCGCAGGATTTCGCTCATGGCTCTGCCGAGGTCTTTGCGCTCAATGCCCGCAGGCAGGTTGGCGGTGAGTTCGGAGGTGTTTTTGCTCTTCTTAGTCTTCGAGCCATAGCTCCCGAAGATGCCTGCTAGCACTGGGTTGGAGAGGCCGTTGGTGCCGGTCATGCCGTAGCTGTGCGCGGCCATCTGGTAGTAGTCCATCTGCGTCCACTTATCGAAGGGATGGTTGTGACACTGCGCACAGACCATGCTGGTGCCGAGGAAGACCTGCGTGGTCACGGCCATGTTATCCAGCGGCATGTTGTAATCCCGGATGTAAAAGCCGACGGCTCCGTTTTCATAGGTCTTGCCATCGGCGGTGAGCATCTCACGCACCATCTGGTCATAGGGTTTGTTGGCGCGCAGGGCTTCGCTGAGCCAGAGGCTGTAAGCGGCACCGGCAGGCTGGCTATTGCCCATGGTGAGCTGTGATTTCACGCGCAGGATGTCGCTCCAGTAATTGGCGAAGTTTTGCACATAGCCCTCGGAGGCTAGCAATTCATCAATCAGCTTCGCGCGCTTATCAGCAGTCTTGTCAGCAAGAAACTCGGTCGCCTCTTTCAGAGTCGGGATACGGCCTGCGATGTCCAGATAGATGCGGCGCACGAAGACTTCATCGCTGACGGGCGCGTTGGCGTGTATTTTTTCCTTCTCCAGCTTGGCGGTGACGAGTTTGTCAATCTCCGCCGCTTTGGCGCGGAGTTCATCGGGGGACCAATCCTTCGCCGTGGCAAGGGCGAGCGGCAAAAGTAAGACAGCGAGGGTGAGTTTCATCTGGGGATATTGGGGGCAGGTTCCGGGCCAGAACGTGGTCGTTCTGTTCATCTTTCATGGCTAGGATAGCTTTCAGACGCTCTGCCGGAACAGGTGGCTGTATGTGTCCATCCACTCCTGCGGCAGACGCAGTGGCTTCCCCTGCGGCATCTGCACGAGTGCCAATGACTGCCGACAGGTGATGAGCAGCGTGTCCTCCCCTGCCCTGCGGATTTCAAAGGCGACCCAGAAACGCACGCGCTCCATGCTTTGGAGCCGTCCGCTGACGATGAGTTCATCTCCCAGTGTGGCTGGTTTCCGATAGTCTATCTCCGTGCGCACCACGACGGGATATATCTGCGTTTGCGCCATCTCGCGGAGCTTCATGCCCATTTTGGCCGCCAGCCGCGTGCGCGCTGTCTCGATCATGCGCAGATAAGCGATGTTGTGGACGACACCGCCGATGTCGGTATCGAAGAACATGACTTCCTCACGGGTCTCAATGTTGGGGGTGTCTTCTGGCATTAAAGAGGTATGGGGGCTGGGGGTATGGCGGGCAACAGGTTTGCACGTCCGCGATTCCACTGCACAGGCAGGTCACTCAGGGCAGCCTCACGCACGCGTGCTCAGCGTCACACCCTCTGGCGTCACCTTTGCCTTGCGCACTGCTTTGAGCACTGTGCCCAGCGGCTCTAACTTCCGGTAGGGTGCGATCCAGGGCCAGATTTCCATGCCCGTGATGAAGCCCTCCGGCACCACCTTCCCAGGCACCTTCACATCCACCACCTTCGCGTCCACGCCCTCCTCATGCACATGGACATAAAAGGTCAGCGTGCCGATGAGGTAGCGCAGATTCCCCTCCCAGAACTTCAGCTTCTTCATCGGCAGACACACCTGCGTGATCAGGGCATCCTTCGCCGGGGCCGTCCCCGTTACCCGCACCATCTCTGCATAGGTACCGTAACCCGTATCCGGGGCCTGAGTGATGAGGGCATTGAGGTCCGTGATCGTCAGGCTCAACTCCGCCGACAGCCCAGCCCGGGCCGCTGTGGCGAAGTCCCCCAGCCGCTTCTCCAGCGCTGCCCGCGCCTCTGCTGACATCTCCACCGCTGGCAGCTTCACCAGTTCATCCACCGTGATCTTCGCGATCTCATGATCCTGTTTTAGCAACGAGTACACGCTCCAGCCGATGATGCCGCCAAAGGTCAGTGCGGCCAGGATCATGATAGCGCAGCCATAGAAGGGGTTAAATGGTGCAGTGGGGACTTTTTGGATACGGGCCATGAGTTTGAGGAAGATCGCATCTTTCGCGCAATCCCCACCCGCCGCCAAGGACGTTGTTCGACCACAATGACAGAGACCTTCCCCGTAACGGCAGATGTCGGTGTGCGGGACATGGCACGAGTTTTCCAACTCGTGCCGCATGGATCTGGTGGGGAAAGCCCGATTTTTCCATGAGAGCTTGCGAGACTACACGCGGAAGTTCACCCGTGACTTTGGCGGGCGGTCAGGCTATGAAAAATCCATTCACGAACTGATTGAAGGCATGTATCAAGCCGCCAGATCAGATGCCTTTTCTTTAGCATTCCAGAAACGAATGGTTGACTTATTGGAGTTATTCACGTGAACAGCGAGTTGGGCACAGTGCTGTCAAGTCGCATTCTTCTAAAATTATGAGAGTTTCCGAGCAAAATCAGCCTCGCAAATCTGATAATACCTCCTCTTTTTGCAAAAATCAGCCTCCCCGTTTGACTGCGACGGCAAAACTTTTTAACCTCAGGGCGTCTGTCGAGGGCTTGTTCCTGGCAGGCCACGATGTTGCAGCTTCCTCAGCTAAGACTTTCGTGCCACGGTCCTCACTGTTGTTGGTTGCTGGATCGCCAAACAGACCCTCCGGCTCCGCATGCCGGAGGGTCTCTTTGTTTATCAGACGACCACTGATGGCTTCATGATGGTTGATCGCATCTCCAACATGGGCTGCACGAGTGGCTGGTGCCGAGGTCAATCATTGAGACGCGAACCGGGATACATCCGTGCCAGTATGCAGGAGAGGCAGTCATTGATGAGATGCTGCGCGGATCTGGAGAGCATCTCCGGCATGGTGTTCTTTTCCACTCCTTCACTCCACAGTCTGTCCACCCCATTTGCATGTTCGTTGAGCACGTCTTCAACAAGCCGGTTCCAGTGGGCAGGCTCGGTGCTTTCCTGCCATTCACCACGACCACGACCGAAGTGGGCCACTGCTAGGTACGTCAGCAGCGCCAGGCGTGTCTGCTCGCGGAAGTGCTCGCGCGACCAGTGCAGACGGTGGTCGCCACCGCGCACGAGGTTATAGCTTTTGATCAGCGCATACGCCCCGAGACCGGCGGCGATGCCGCCGAGCAGCGCGCCACCACCAAAGGTCATGCCGCCCATCTTTAGATCAGCGATGAGGCCGCCCATAGCGCCGCCCGCCACGCTACCGAGCGCGCTCCAGATCGCCTCGGGCACATGCTTGGGTGTGTGGAACTGCTCCTGCGCCAGGCTGCCGAGGGCGTGTGCCGCCTCCCCTTCCAGATTATGGAGAGCGATGATTTCATTGGTGGCCCGCACTACACGATCAGCGAGTTGGGTAGCGAGCTTTTCACGGGCATCGTGATATTCCTTGTTCAGCTCCGTGCGGCCGATGCCTACGCGCTCCCACAGCGTCTCTGTGCGCACCTCAATGCCGTCGAGCACTGCGGCGGTGAGCAGCTCTGCCAGCGCGCGACTGGACTGCTGGAAGACTTCCCGATTACGCTTGTGCCAGGCGCGTTTGAGCTGCTTGAATGCCTCTGCCTTGGTCTCGCTGAGCAGCGGTGTCAGCGCCTCCATGAGGTGATCTTCCTGCACCCAGCAGCGGGCAAAAGCGTCCATCCGTATCACGTCGCGGACCAGGGGAAAGGTACGCAGATGCTCACGCCACAGGAGGGTCTCTGCCTCCTCAATGGCGGCGTCTTGCACAGCACCGGTCTGGTTCAGCAGCACCAGCACCGGCTTGCCCGCCCAGCCTAATATCTCCATCTCTGGCGTGATGTGGGCGGCGACCTCCGGCGGCTCGGTCGCATTGACGAGGTAGAGCACCACATCTGCCTCACCGCGCACATTCAGTAGCGCCTGCTGACTGCACCACAGGGGCTTATCCGTCAGCCGGTCCCAGGTTTGGGAGAGGAACCAGAGCACGGGGTTCTTTTCCCGCAGCAGCCGCTTCAAGAGCCGCGCGCTGTCGCCAAAGCCGGGTGTGTCCCACAGGCGCAGCAGCCGTGCGTCATGCTCTAGGAGCGTGTAGGACTGATTGAAAAGCGTGACATGGGCGGCATCCCGCACCTCCCCTACATCTTGCCGCAGCAGGGTGCGCGCCAGCGTCGTCTTCCCCGCATTGGTGTGGGAGATGAGGCTGAGTGTGACGATGTCTGAGGCTGGTGGGGTGATGCCTGAGGGAGCGGGCATGAAGGGAATTTAGAAGAGCTGAGAGAAGGACGAAATCCGAATGACGAAGGCAGCGGTGGACGAGGATATGCACCGACAGCACCGACCAGTAGGAAGTTCATCATTCGTGTTTCATCATTCTCAAGCCACCCCTTTCTTGGCGGCGATGATGACCTCATCGGCCAGACCCTGCATCATCTCCGTCCACAGCTTCTCCCGTCCAGCATGCTTTTCAGGAGACCAGCGGTTGCCAATGCTGGTAGCATCCAGCAGCACGACCACCTCCCCCTCACGTTGGCGTGCCAGCAATGCCTGGCGCACATCCTGAACGAAGCGCCGCTGCACCTCCATCTCCGGCGTGGTGGCGAGATTGAAGACCACCACCACCCGTGCTGTCTCAGGCCGCCAGGCTGCAACAAAGTCATCCTCATCCCCCAGTGCTACCTGGATCATCTCCGGCTGCACCATCGCGCCGAAATGCCGGTGGATGCCGCGCGTCCACACCTCGCGATGCGCCGGTTTAGCGTCAGTAGCGTGGATGAGAACGCTCACGCTCTCCCCCCCGCCCTCCACAGCGCGCAGTGCGCGCACCAGGTAAGAGCGCCAGCCTAGTTTACGCAGCCTCTTTTCCAGCACCTGGCGCGCCCGCAGCAGGGTCAGCCCCGCCAGCCCTGCACGCGGCACGATCACCAGCAGCAGGAGCGTTCCTGCATAAAGGTGGATCCAAGGCAGCGCTGGTGCTGCCACCATCGACCTGCCGCCCGTGCGGTGCATCACCTCCAGCTCGGTCAAAGGCAATTCCAGACGCAGCACGACCGCTGCTGGGGCAAACAGGGTGCCAAAGAACCGCTGCGCGCTGTTCTCTGACTGCAGTATGCTGCTTTCCCATACCGCCCGGTACTCCCGCGACCAGCCGCGTGCATACAGCCCCGCCAGGCTACCCAGCGCCAGCAGCGCTGCCGCGATGTGCATCCACGCGCGCAGCCGCCGCTGTAGCCGCTCTGAGGCGGGCGCACTGGCCAGCAGAGCGAATCTTTGGTCCACCGTCAGCCCTGTCAGCGTCTCGCTATCTGCCATGCGCTCATGCGGCGTCGGCGCGACACGGGTAGCCAGCCACTCCAGGAATTCACTGCCCCGACCTACTTTTGCCGCAGGCCACAGCTCCCAGACCAGCGCTGCTGCCATGATGATGCCATTCCACAGCAGCACGCCCACCAGTGGCAGCGCCAGCAGGTTCAGCTCTGCCTCCTGTCCCAGCCCTGATAAAGCATAGCCTGCCACCATTGCAGCAGCCCAGCCTGTGATGGCCCACGTCCAGCGCCCGTCCGCAGTCACCAGCCGCTCCATCACCCGCACCAGGGGGCCGCCGCAGCCCACTACCTCACGCTCCAGCCACTCGGCACGCTTTTGCAGAAAGCCCATCTCACGTGCGCTGACCGGATCGCCCACCACCGCATCGGAGGTCAGCCCTGCGCGCGTCCGCGCCGTGGCCTCACGCCGCCGCTCCTCCGTGAGGAGCGCGCCGTCCGCGTCCCCCTCCTCCAGCGCGCGCCAACGCAGGATGCGCAGCCAGTCAGTCCAGTCCATGCAGTGTGTGGTCAGCCATGCTTGAGCCTTACGTCCTTAATTCCAGAGTTCTTCAGCCGCGCCTGCAACCGTGCCAGGATGCGCGGGCGCTCCATCGTCAGCGCATGGTTCACGGAAGGCTGCAGCACCCGCACCATCAGCACCCCGCGCTGGATCGAGTCCGGTCGCGAATGCTGAAACAGAAAGTCCCCCACGATCTCACGCCACGCAGCCTGCACCTCCTCCAGGCGCAACCGGTCGCCTATGCCCGCCTGCGCCACCACCTTTCCCACCAGATCTGCCACTGTGCGCACGGGCATATCCAGGATCGGCCCCTCATCCACCCCACGCCACGCCGAGATCAGCGCATGGCGGTGGTGCTGGTAGGCAGTAGGCTGGCGTGAAGACATGAGGAGATGATGCGCAGGAGACTGGGGGAATGCGAGAGAGATTTATCAAACGTCACGCCTTAGACAAACAACACACTTCCCGCCCGCAGCGTATGTGCTAACCTCCGCCCATGCTCAACGCCGTCCTCGAACATCCCGTGCTGCGCCAGCAGATCATCCCCATGAGTGTGTCCACCTATCAGGCGCTCGGACAAATGGGACTCGTCGAAGAGCGCACCGAACTCATTCGCGGCTTCGTCCTTCCCAAAATGTCCAAGTCTCCCCGCCACTCCATTGTCACCCAGCGTCTCCTGAACTGGCTGCGCCGTGTCTTTCCCTCTGGGTTCAGCATTCGCCAGGAGCAGCCCATCACCTGCTTCGACTCCGAACCGGAGTCGGATGTGGCCCTGGTCAAAGGCGCTGACGAAGACTTCGCCTACGCCCACCCCACCACGGCCGCGCTGGTCGTCGAAGTCGCCGTTTCCAGCCTGGAGCGCGACCGCGCAAAGACCTCCATCTACGCCGAGATCGGAGTCAGCGAATACTGGCTGGTGAATCCCGATGCTGGATGGATCGAGCAATACACCGGCCCCAGCCCGGACGGCTACCAGCAGTGCCGCAGATTGAAGAAGACCGATACCCTCGTCTGCGCCACCTTCCCGGACATACAGATCAGCATCAGCGAACTGCTTGCTTGATCAAAAGCAGCCCCTCACACCTATAGGCTGACAGCAGCGGTCGTGGGGTTAGCCCACCTCCCCCTCGCCCCTTGCCAAGCGGCCCATCCGCTCCACTATTGCCGCCCCCCTGCGGCCAAACCCGCCTTCCCCATCATGTTCGACTGGATCATCAAAAAAATCATCGGCACCAAGAACCAGCGCACAGTCAAGCGCCTGCAACCCGTCGTGGCCGAGATCAACCGCCTCGAAGCCCAACTCCAAAACGAGCCTGATGAAGCCCTGCGCGAACGCTGCGCAAAGTGGAAGTCCCAGTTCCACGCCTTTCACACCCCGCAGTTCCTCGGCGGCGTCTCCCTCCGCATCGCCACAGAAGATCAGGTGGAAGCCTGCCTGCGCCACATCGCTGGCTACTTCGGCGCGCTAAAGCAGCACTTTCCCTCTCTCGATGACGCTTATCTCAATGAGAGCGCCTGGAACGGAGCCGCAATGGATGACAAAAAGGCCCGCATTGATAAAGCCCGCGAAGCCTGGAACGAAATCCAGCCCAAGTTCGGCCCCATCGTCGCAAAGATGCTCAACGACATCCTGCCCGAAGTCTATGCCGTGGTGAAGAACGCCGCCCGCCGCCTCTGCGGTCAGGAGCACATCGTCTGCGACATGCCGCTGAAGTGGAACATGGTTCACTTCGACGTACAGCTCATCGGCGGCATCGCCCTGCATCGCGGCATGATCGCCGAAATGGCCACGGGGGAAGGTAAGACTCTCGTCGCCACCTTGCCGGTCACTTTGAACGCCCTCACCGGACGTGGCGTGCATGTCATCACCGTCAATGATTACCTCGCCCGCCGTGACTCGGAGTGGATGGGCTACCTTTTCAAATTCCTCGGCCTCAGCGTCGGCTGTATCCAAAACGACCAGCCCAGCCACATTCGGCGCGATCAGTATCAGTGCGACATCACCTACGGCACCAACAGTGAGTTCGGCTTCGACTACCTGCGTGACAACGGCATGGCCAGCAGCAAGGAGCAGCAGGTCCAGCGCGGCCATTACTTCGCCATCGTGGATGAGGTGGACTCCGTCCTCATTGATGAAGCGCGCACGCCCCTCATCATCAGCGGCCCCGTCGCCGGGGCTGATAGCACCCACCAGTACGAGCGCTACAAGCCCCTCGTCGAGCAGATTGTCCGTCGCCAAAACACCCTCTGCAACAGCCTCGTGACCCAGGCCAAAGACGACGCCGCCAAGGGTGATCTGGAGACCGCAGGCCGCAAGCTCTTCCAGGTCCGCCTCGGCCAGCCAAAGAACCGCGCCCTCATGCGCTGCATGGAGGATGCCGAACTCCGCCGCGCCCTGGAGAAAGCCGAACTGCGCACCTACGAGGACACGCAGAAGAAGGAACTCTTCGCCATGAAGGAGGAGCTTTACTACTCCATTGAGGAAAAGAGCCACGATGCCGACCTCAGCGAGATGGGGCGCACCTTCCTCAACCCCGACGAACCAGACGCCTTCGTCCTGCCCGACCTGGCCACCCTTTACTCCGAAATTGACGGCGACCCCACCACGACTGAGGTCCAGAAGCAGCAGAAGAAAACCGAACTCCAGGACCGCCTCTCTCATCAGGGGCAGCGCATCCACCAGATCAGCCAGCTCCTCCGCGCCTACTGCCTTTATGAAAAGGATGTCGAATACGTCGTCGAGGAAAACAAAGTCATCATCGTGGACGAGCAGACTGGCCGCAAGATGCCCGGACGCCGCTGGAGTGATGGCTTGCATCAGGCTGTCGAGGCCAAAGAAGGCGTGCAGATTGATGCCGAAACACAGACCCTCGCCACCATCACCATCCAGAACTACTTCCGCCTTTATGAAAAGCTCGGCGGCATGACCGGCACAGCGGAAACTGACGCATCCGAGTTTCATGACATCTACAACCTCGACGTGCTCAGCATCCCCACCAACCGCGTGGTAAAGCGCCTCGACCAGAACGACAGCATCTACAAAACCCGGCGGGAGAAGTACAACGCCGTCATCACCATGATCCACGAGCGCCATGCCAAAGGCCAGCCGCTCCTTGTCGGTACCGCCAGTGTAGATGCCTCAGAGACCGTCAGCCGCATGCTCAAGCTGCAAAAAATCCCCCACTCCGTCCTCAACGCCAAGTACCACCGCCAAGAGGCCGAGATCGTCGCCCGCGCAGGTCAAAAAGGCTCCGTCACCATCTCCACGAACATGGCCGGTCGTGGCACCGACATCAAACTCGGCGAAGGCGTCGCCGAACTCGGCGGCCTCATGGTACTCGCAACGGAGCGGCACGAATCCCGCCGCGTGGATCGTCAGCTTCGCGGACGCTGCGCGCGTCAGGGCGACCCCGGAGAGAGCAAATTTTTCCTCAGCTTCGAAGACGACCTCATGCGCAACTTCGGTGCCGCTGACCGCATGACCAACATCATGGAGCGCTTCGGCATGGCCGAGGGCGAGGAACTTCAGCACCCCTGGCTGAACCGCAGCGTCGAAACCGCCCAAAAGCGCGTCGAGCAGCGCAACTACGTCTGGCGCAAGCGCGTCCTCGAATACGACGACGTCATGAACCAGCAGCGCGAGGTCATTTACGAATGGCGCAACGACGTGCTGGAAAGCAACGACCCGCGCCTCCTCATCAACGACGCCGTCGAAAAAGGCATCAAAGAGCGCGCCGCCGACTTCCTCCCCAAGGAAAGGGGCAGCGACATAGAGCCGGACTACGACAACCTGCTCCAGTGGGTCAACACCACCTTCCCCATCGGCCTGCGCGAGTTTGATGACGCCTTCAAAGCCCTCGACTTCGATTCCCAGGTAGCCTTCATCCAGGACAAGGTCACCCGCGCCTACGACCTCAAAGTCGGTGGGGCCAATCCCCAAGCACTCCAGGAGATCGAGAAAATGATCCTCCTCAACGCTATAGACCGCCTCTGGCAGGACCACCTCTACGCGCTTGATGCCCTCAAAGAAGGCATCTCCCTCCGCAGCTACGGCCAAAAAGACCCCCTCATCGAGTTCAAACAAGAAGCCTTCACCATCTTCTCCGAGCTTATGCGCAACATCAACGGCGAAGTCCTCGGCAACCTCTTCAAGAGCACCCAGCAGCTTGCCGCCTTTGAGCAATTCCTCGCCCAGCTCGCCCAGATGCAGCAAAACCCCGCCAACAACGTCCCCCCCCTCAAGACTGCCGCCGAGCCAGACAAACCCAAGCCCCATAACCCCAGCAGCGACGGCCCCAAGCTCATTCTCCCCAGCGCCGTCTCCCCGAAAAAGCCCACCGCCAACGTCGGCCGTAACGACCCCTGCCCCTGCGGCAGCGGCAAAAAGTACAAGAACTGTTGCGGCAGGATCGCTTGAAACCGCTTCAACCACTGACTGGCACTGACCGTGATCATGCCGATAAAAAGCCGTCGGCACCATGCGTCCACGCAGACTCACTGCGGCGGTTTTTTCTCCAGAGAAAGGTGTCACCCCTGTTCACATGATTATAAGGCCGGACACTCGACATGCGGTTCGCCAAGCTCTCATTGAACCGGCCGATGTGGGGTTGAAACATCCCTGGAAAGCATTAAAAGTATTGTCGGGTTAGAGCGGGTGTGGCAGTCTCTTAACACGATGAACCAAGAGCAACTTCAGCAACTAAGGACGATGGTGGAAGGCGCGGGCGACCTGACCGAGGAGGCGCGAGCGGAATTGCTCAAGCGCCTGGCGACCACCCAGGAGGAAGCGCAGATGGAAACGAGCGTGCCCCAGGATTACATGGGTAGGCTGATGACTTCTGTGGAGGAACTAGAGGCCGCACATCCCGAGGCGACAGCCTTCATGAATCGGGTGGCGACGGCGCTCGGAAACATGGGCATCTGACGGCGGCAATTAAAGCCGTGCCCTATACTGATCACGAAGAGGTGATCCATGTCAGCCCGGCTCAAAGATGAAGGGCGTTCATCGTGCGCTGATCTTAAACCCCACGCGGCAGAACCTCAACCACATCGGCCAGGACGCGCCCGTTGCCATGGCGCAGTTCATTGCAGCGGCCAAAGAGAATCTGCCCGCTCGTCGCCCCCAGCAGCTCGGCCAGCCTGGCGTCCACGGCGATGCGGAAGAAGCCACGCGGATGGCTGCTGTGTGGCACCGCAAATTTCTCCAGGATGGCACCGAAGGGCATGCGACCTTCGAGGACAAGCTGCTGGGCCTCATCCGGCAGAAGATCGAGATGGATGCCGATGGCGCCGAACTCAATAGGCCTACCATCACTGTGGCGATGCAGCACGGAGGCGCGGACGAGGTAGTTGCCGATGCGTGCCCGCGCTGCTACGTCGAGATCAATCTCACAGCCGTGGAAGTCCCGCAGGTGCGGCGTCATGTCACGCTCATGAACGAGGAGATGGCGCTCCTGGTCTGCGAGTGTCTCAGGCTCGACAAACGTCACCCGTGGGCGGGTGCTGCCGATCCCATAAAAAAAAATCAGCGGTGCCAGGATATCCTCGTCCTGACGGGGTGCCTCATTCATCGTCTTCGTCATTCGGATTTCTTTATTCCACTCAGGTGTAGCGGGCATACTGGCGGTGCTGGGGCAGGAAGAAGTCATGCAGCAGGCGATCCACCTGTAGCAGTCCGTCGCGCGTGAGGGTGATGTGCTTGTCCGTAAGCTCGGCAAAGCCCTCGCTCTGCAGGTACTTCAACTGTGCGCCAAAGAACTGGCGCGGATCCTCACCGAACTTGTTATGATAATAGTCGAATTCGCTGTGGCCCAGCTTCAGCTTCAGGATGAACTCGCGCACAAAGCGCTCCTCATGGCTCGTCTCATAGGCGCGGAAAATCGGCAACTGGCCCGCATCCACAGCCTGCATGTAGGGGCCGACCTCGGCCTGGTTCTGATAATGCACGCCGCCCAGATGCCCGAAGGAGGCCACACCGCAGCTCAGCAGGTCCGCCCCCTCCCAGAGTGCGTCGCGGTACACGAATTTGATGCGCTCCGGATCCTTCACCACCGTGTAGGCGCTGGTGACTGTATAGCCCGCTTTCACAAATTCATCAAAGGCGTAGCTGACCCAGTCGCGCTTCGTCTGCCAGTCGGCCACTGGCGCGGTCACCTTGCCCTCGGCCTTCATCTGTTGGTACATGGTGGTGTTGTAGGGTACCTCCATCTGATAGATTGTCACCGCATCCGGGCCGAGAGCGATGCCCTTGGCCACCGTGTCCTTCCAGTTCGCCTCCGTCTCGTTCATCATCCCTGAGATGAGGTCAATGTTGATGTGCTCAAAACCCAGCGTACGGGCGAAGCGGTATGCCTTTTCGATCTCGCCGCTGCGGTGCGCGCGTCCATTGCTCTCCAGGATGTGGTCGTCAAAGTTCTCCACGCCCAGGCTCAGGCGCGTCACGCCGATCTCGCGGATGCCTTCCAGCTTCTTCTCATTCAGCGTGCCAGGCTCCGCCTCGAAGGCCACCTCCGCCGCGCCATCCCAGCTCACCAGATCCTTCATCCGGCTGGTCAGATCCCTGAGCTGCGGCACGCTCAGATAGCTCGGCGTCCCGCCGCCGAAATAAACGAAGTGCGCCTTGCGCCCGGCGATGTAGGGCTGCCTGGCAAAGCGCTCCATCTCCCGCATCCCGGCGTCAATGTAGGCTTTGATCTCCTGCGCGTTTTTATCGGTATAGACCTTGAAGTAGCAGAAATGGCAACGCTTCCGGCAGAAGGGGATATGGAAATACACGCCTAGGGGGATGTCTGTAGGCGCGGGCCTTTGCAGCACGGCCTCGACTACAGGAACCTGGTCAGGTTGCCAGAAAGAGAAGGGCGGGTAGTTCGAGACGAAGTAATTTCCCACCTCGGTCTGTTCGACCTTCTTCTCAGCGGCGGGTGGTGGGGCTTCCAGGGTAATGGGCATGGGGATAGGATGGAACGCGCGGGAGAACCAACTTCTAAATGAGAAACAGCCAAATGGCGAGCAGTAAGGCTGATAGTCGGCCATCGTCATCGCCGCACATGCCAGAGAGAGCAGATCCAGAAAGTCAGTGTCAGCTAAGAATAAAATCAGCCGCAGTGATTGACAAAACAAAGCGAACCTTTAATCTCCACGCCCGCAGCCAAAACTGCACGGCTCCCAAGCCACTGCACCCCTAGCTCAACGGATTAGAGCATCTGACTACGGATCAGAAGGTTTCAGGTTCGAATCCTGAGGGGTGCGCCACTCATAATCAACGAATTACGGCGCTTCGCGGTCGGTGAAAAAATTTCACCTGTGCATTTTCTGTGCAGTTTTTCGGTTCTGCCCGCCTGTTCGATCCGAGGGAACTCTCCACTTTTTGGATTAACCCGCCTCTCGGGCATCAATGTGTCGTCAAGGTTGCCATAAGGTATCTAAAGGTTTTAGGCTCTGACTCTCCAGCTTCCAAGCTCGCGCAGGCGTTGCCAGATGGCGCGGGCAGTGTCGGGCATGGGTTCATCTCTTGGAATCTCGTTGCTGACTTTGGAGTAGTGCCATGCACGGGCGGCTCTCACGTCGGGATGGCGTAGCAGGCGGCTCATGCTGGCAGCGGCAGCGCGGCGGCTTTTCGCGGCTGGGAACGCCTTCAGATAGGCGTCGGTGTAGGGCGGTATTCGCCACAAGAAACTGCTCCCGCCCCTGATAGCTGAATAGACGGAATGAAAGGCGAAATTCCAATGCCGGATGCGGATGGGGCGCTCGATCTGCCAGCGGTAAGGCGGGAGTTTT
>Ga0247834_1004034_pt1 | contig 19134 bp, 20 predicted proteins | sample LaCruzMarch2015__8_FD_187118 | JGI IMG/M metagenome (GOLD analysis project Ga0247834, IMG submission 187118) | Freshwater microbial communities from meromictic Lake La Cruz, Castile-La Mancha, Spain - LaCruzMarch2015_12m | ecosystem: Environmental > Aquatic > Freshwater > Lake | place: Spain...
TGGTTAAAATACCAATTCTTTTTGCCATTTGCTTACCCCTTACTCAGCTTTTTATCTATTTTTTGTTGACGCTGGAAAATCATGCTACGAATCGTAACATAAGAATCTGACGATGTCTCGTAGATGTCATCCAAACTGTTAAGTAGGCCAGCACGAATATCAACAATATCCACTGCAGTAACACCCCAAAGCCAATTTTGAAACTGATGATGGTTGTTATGATGACTCTTTGAATGACGTGCAAAGTAGCGTGCTGGGTCGGCAAACCAATCAAATGCATAGCCAGTTGCGCCTCTGAACGTTGTGGGCCCAAGAATCGGCAACATAATGTATGGTCCTGCTTCAACACCCCATGTTGCTAAGGTTTCGTTAAAGCTTGTTAGCTCTTCTTTGATACCAATAAAATCAGCAAAATCAATTAAGCCAAAAATCCCGAATGTTGTATTTAAAATAAACCTAAGTGTTGTTGTTGTTGAGTGCTCAACACGTCCTTGAAGCAAGTGATTTATACAATTAATGGGTCCATGAATATTTTTTATAAAACTTCTAGCGCAATATTTAACATTTTCCGGTGTTCCCATGTCATAAGCAATTGCAACGTGTTTAATAATTGCTGCATCTAAAACACGGTTAAAACCGTACATATATCGGTTAAACGTTTCTAACGGATCAGGTTCGTGCAGCGTAAACTCATCTTCTTCTACTTTTTTACTTTGGGTATCTGGTACAGAAGAACAGCCACATAAAGTCAGTAATGCTAAAAATATCCAACCCCGAAGCCGCATAGAACTCTTAATTGTGTTAATTCTTTAAAACTTTAACAAAAATTATGTTAAAACCCAAGATGTATAGTAAACAAAACCGTGCTAGATTTAAGGTTGTGGAGGATCCATGAGTAATTTCGTGTTTGATGAGCGTGCATTGCAAGCGCTGAAAACCTTACAGCAAGCTGGTTTTGATAGCTGGTTTGTTGGTGGATGTGTGCGCGATTCGCTGCTCGAGAAACCTTTCACAGACTACGATATCGCGACCACAGCTCATCCTGCAGATTGTATTTCTCTTTTTCAAAAAAAATTTGAACTTGATCTAAAGGGAGAAAAATTTGGTTGTGTGCGTGTTAACTATGAAGACTTATGGCTTGAAATCACAACACTTCGCAAAGACGTTAACCCAGATGGCAGGCACACAAAAATTACGTTCACAACAGATGTGGCAGAAGACGCTAAACGCCGAGATTTTACAATTAATGCTCTGTATTGGAATGAGAAGGCTATTATTGATTTTTTTGACGGACAAAAAGATCTGGAACAGCATGAGATCAAATTTATTGGCAAGGCTAATGATCGGGTTCAAGAAGACTATTTACGAATTTTACGCTTTTTTCGTTTTTCAAGTGTTTACGCGAATGAACTAAATCAGGAAGGGCTTAAAGCTTGCGTAGATCATCAAGAAGGGCTTCGTTATTTATCAGGGAATCGCATCTGGTCTGAATGGTCAAAAATACTATTTGGAAAAAATACTTTAAGAGTTTTGCAAGTTATGAAAACTAACGATATTGATAGCACTTTATTTGGTGCAAAAATCAGCATCGCTAACTATTTGGCTTATAAAGGTAGAGACGCCTTATTGCTAACTCACTTGCTGTTGCCATCCATTCATATTCAACATTTGGTGCATAGATTAAGCTTGAATCAATCACAGCAAGAATGGTTAGAATCTGCTAATGCCTTGTTGATTGGTCATGATTTTCGCATAAGCTATCTGCAATATGGCGAAAGTGCCAAGGAACTTGTGTTGTACTGGGCATGCAAATACAAAAAAAACGCTGACGAAATTTTTGCACAAACTTTTTGGAGTATCTCAAATCCTATTTTCCCCCTTGCTGGAAAAGACCTGCTAAAACTTGGTTGCCAACCTGGCCCAATTGTTGGAAACTATTTGCAACGTGCCCATCAATGGTGGGTGGAAAACAACTTTAGCCCCAGCCACCAGGATTGTTTGTGCTATGTCGAATCCATACTTAACAAATGAAGCGCAATTGCTTTACGCCAAAATTTTACATGATATCGCTGCCCCTTTAGGGGCTTTAACTTTATGCATGGATGATATTAAAAATGCTCTGCCAGAATCAGCGGAGCTTGTTGAACTGAGTATTGAAACATTATCGCAACGCATTAGTTATTGGCGATTAATGGTGACCGGAAGTGCGCAGTCTCCTAACTATTCCGATGCTGCAACTACAATACGTGCAATGGCCAAGCTAAAATCAACGGAGGTTACTTTCGTTCATGCAGAAGATTACCAAGGCGAATACGTTCGGCTTATTCTAGCGCTTACACTGGTTTGTTTGGAAAGCCTTCCACGTGGCGGAAAAATCATTATTGATGCTGACCAAGGCAACGTAATAGCTTCGGGCGAAAAATGTTATATTTCAAAAGAAATTCAAGATGCTGTAAATGGAAGTGTTGATGCGCCTTCCAGTCGCCATTCTCTTGGAATGCTTATTTACAACTGGGCAAAAAACTTTGGAGCCGCTGTTAACCTTGAACACGAGCCAACAAAGCTTGTGCTTGCGTTAGTGAAATTTTAAAGCTTAATTTTGACTAATATTTTGTAAGAGAAAAACATGATAAAGACGGTATGCCAAAAAGCTACAAACAAAACCCCTTATGTTGTTAATAAAGCAAACGTTGTTCCGCGTGACACAGGTTATGGTGAGCGGATATATGAACTCGCGGGGCCTATTGACGGCAATATTCACAAACACTGCATTGCAATTGTTGATATTGATCCAGGAAAAAGTTCAAAAAATCACTTCCATCCTGAAGTTGAAGAAACGTATTTTGTGCTAGCAGGTAGCGCACTTGTCACTGTTGATGGAGTTGATGTTGCCCTTGGACAAGGGGATCTTATTGCAATTCCTACTGGTGCGCATCACAAGGTAACAAATTATTCTAATACTGAAGTTTTGCAACTATATGTTACCTGTGCTGAGCCTTGGACGCCTGAATGTAGCGTGTTTTTAGAATAGCATTGCAAATGTTAGCTCATTAACTCAGCAAATGAACACACTTTTCCGCTATAGGAAAAACGGAATTTTTCACAACTTTAAAGATTAAAATTCAAAAATCTTTTTGGTAGCTCCTAACTTTTATGGCATAGTTCGTTCATGTCTTTGCTTAATGTAAAAAATCTTTCTGTTCGATTCGCACCACCAGGGCGCCCAGTGGTTGAAGCTGTGCAAGGCGTTAGCTTCACCATAAAGTCCAAGGAAACATTGGCATTGGTTGGTGAAAGTGGATCAGGAAAGTCAGTTACTGCATTTTCCATTTTAAAATTATTGCCATACCCCATGGCCAGTAACCCGACTGGTGAAATATTTTTCGATGGTCAGGACCTTTTAAAATTTTCTGATAAGAAATTACGCGGTATTCGTGGTCGTCGCATTGGCATGATTTTTCAAGAGCCAATGACAGCCCTAAACCCATTGCACACCATTAGTAAACAGATTGCTGAAACAGTTCGCTTGCATCTAGGGTATTCAAAAAACCAAGCAATGGAACGGGTCAAAGAGCTTCTTGAACTGGTAGAATTCCATGAAGGGTTAAGCCGTTTAGATGCATTTCCACACCAATTATCCGGTGGGCAACGTCAACGCGTGATGATTGCTATGGCTCTTGCGTGCGGCCCAGATTTACTAATTGCGGACGAGCCAACCACAGCATTAGATGTAACCATTCAAGCTGGTATTATTAAGCTATTGCAAAAATTGCAAGCAGACCTTGGCATGTCAATGTTGCTGATCAGTCATGATTTAAGCATGGTCAAGCATTTGGCCCATCAAGTGGCTGTTATGAATCATGGAAAAATTGTTGAATCGGGTAACACTTCAGAAGTTTTTGGCAATCCCAGCCACGAATACACGCAACGGCTTATTGCCTGCGAACCCAAGGGTACGCCAGAACCTCTTGCAAAAAATGCAGCAACCATATTGCAAGCCACTGACATGAAAGTTGCTTTTGAAAATAAGTCACTGTTTAGCTTTAAAAAGCTTCCCCCTAAAATTGCGGTGAATAAAGTTTCTCTTTCCTTAAAACAAGGGGAAACGTTAGGGGTAGTCGGGGAAAGTGGTTCAGGCAAATCAACCCTAGTTTTTGCAATTTTGCGTCTTGTAAGTTCAAGCGGTAAAATTGTCTTTATGGGCAATGAATTGCCTAGCACTTTAAAGCTAATGCGCCCCCTTCGAAAAGATTTGCAAATCATTTTCCAAGATCCTTTTGGATCATTGAATCCTCGTTTTTCTATTTTAGATGTTGTGTGTGAAGGCCTTAAGGTTCATGAAGCCAATTTATCAGCTGATGCATTGCGTATTCGGGCTGAAAAAGTTCTAGAGCAAGTTGGCCTTAGTGCTGAATTTCTATATCGTTACCCCCATGAATTATCAGGTGGTCAACGCCAAAGGGTGGCCATTGCTCGTGCCCTTGTTCTAAACCCAAAGATTGTTATTTTGGATGAACCAACATCGGCCCTTGATCGTTCTATTCAAGCAGATATCTTAGACCTGCTTCGCCAATTACAAAATGATTTGCAGCTTTCATACATCTTTATCAGCCATGACCTAAAAGTGGTTCGTACCATGGCGCATAGAATGATTGTTATGCACCAAGGTCAAATAGTAGAGCAGGGCAATGCTCAGAAAATTTTTGAACACCCTCAGCACGATTACACAAAAACTCTTTTAAACGCGGTTTTAGAGTAATTCATGTTGTGCGGACTTTTTAAAATTTACAATTTTTTTAAGCGCCATTTTTTAAATACATTCAGAATTAAAACTGTTGGTGTACGCGCGCTTATTTTTAAAGATAACAAAATTTTGTTAGTTCGCCATACGTACATTGATGGATGGTATTTGCCGGGTGGCGGCGTGAACGCTCATGAATCTGCACATCAAGCGGTGGTTAGAGAAGTGCGTGAAGAGGTTGGAGGCATAGCCTCAGAACCAGTAAAACTATTGGCTGCTTACTTCAACACAAAGCCGGGTTGGGATGATTACGTTTTGTTATTCAAAGTCGATCTTCTTCAACAAAACGATTTCTTTGATCGTGAAATTGCTGAAATTCGTTGGTTTGACGTTGATCAGTTGCCGCATGATGTGACAATTAGCACTAAAAGACGCATTGAAGAACATGTGTTTGGGGCAATTCTGGAAGATTGCTGGTAAATCTACTTAAAAATAATATTGCAATCCATGTAATTTTGTTTTTTGCTGAAGGACCAATGTGAATTTCAGGCCATCTAGATGCTCTTAAAGATTTTTCTTGTTTTTGTTACTTGTTTTTCAGCAAGCGCGATGGATTTTGTTGAGTTTTATTCTTTTCTGCCTGACTCTCCAAAACTTAGTAGTCAAAGAAAATCTGCACCAAATTCACCAACAAAGTCACCTATAGTCAGAAAGTCAGTTAAAAGGCCATCAGAACAAGAAAAAACGCATGTTGATATTGAATATCAAAAGTTAGAGGAAGCTAATGGGAGATTAGAAGGGGCTACTCGGGATGATAACCCAAATTTGTTTTTATGTTTTGATGGTCCGGGGTACATAAGCGCTGTTTATGTTGGGCCTACGTCAGTATCTTCACCACCCGAAGAATCATTAGCTGAAATAAATCAATCATTAAAAATAAGTAAAATGTTTTATGGATCCCATGCTATTGCCAATACATTTTTTCTTAGCGGTGCATTCTACCAATCAAGTGATCTGTTGGGCATTTCTGCTTTGTATTTTTGTTGGTGTGGTGCTGTTTATGGTGCTTTTAGTATAGATACTAATAAAAAATGTTTAAAATCTCAAAATTTGGAATCACAAAATATTCTAACTAAGTTGATCTCTTTTCAACGTACACAAGCATGCCTAAATATGTTGGTGAGTGCCAGTTTTATAGGAGATGGCATTGCAGAAACGCCCATGATTAGCTACACACTTGGTGGTCTAGCCTTAGTGGCTGCTGTTGGAAATAGTGTTTTCTTTGGATGCGCTAATTGATTTTTTCAAACAACTGACATTGCAATTCTTGTGATTTTGTTCTTTGTTGGTGCATAGAAAAATTTTTCAAAATTTCTTTCATGCCCCTTAAACCCTTTCTCCAATGCTTTGTTTTTCTCTTTTTTTCAGTGTTTTCAGTGGGTGCCTCAACACAAATGGAATTATGGGATATTGAAAACCAAATTATCCCAGGAAACTACAGAATTAGCTCAGACGCATCTGTTGATGACGTGAAGCAGGAAATAGATACATCCATACTAATTGGCAAGGCTCATACTTCTCTAACTACTACGTGTGTTAGTCTGCTCCTCCTTTATTATGACCGAAAAGATGCCATTCCTTTGGTTGCTTTGTATCTGGGCTATTCTGCGCTGATCTATTTCGCATCAAGCATTGATAATCATGAGACGTGTAAAACTCTTCAGCATCCTGAAGCAAAAATCGCATTGGAAAGATTCATTTTTCATCAGCGTAGCCAATCAGGTTTTTATAGCTTAAGTAGCATGTGTTTTTTTTGTGATGCGTTTGTTGATCCCTCACTTGATTTTCCATTTAAGTATTATGGGGCTCTCTTTGTAGCAGGTGCTGCAGTAAATAGTTTTCTATTTGAATAACTTAGTTTTTTGATGTTATGACATTGCAATTTTTATGATTTTAGTTTTTTATTGACTTATAAATGAAATCTATCTTGGCATTATAAATGCACTTAAAAATTGTTCTCTTGTTTTTTTTGTTTTTATTTTCAATTGTTAATTCAGCAGAAAATGGTGATGCCTTAGCAGAAGAGAGCGTCATAGAAAAATTACACAAAGCAAATAGTGTCGTTTCTATTGCAGTTAGTAATGCCTTAGTTTCTGATCCTATTGCTGCTGCAACTACTATTGCTAACTACGCCCTTTTCTGTGGAGTTTTAAATTTGTCTGAACACCTTTTCTTGAGGTGTCAAAAAAAAGAAGAAACAAATGCTTTTCATAAACTTGTGCAGGCAAGCCTTTATTTTGCAGCAAGTAAATGCATAACTGATATAGTTTGCGGTCCTTGTCATTCTGCCCATTTATCGATGTTTTATGGATCAACATTTTTAATACTCGCAGGTTTAAATGGCTACTGCAAAATAGATGAGGCAATTCTTGAGTTAGCTCAACGAAAGGTAGATCAATCTAAGATTAGAAGGATGGGTTTTCGAAATGATACCTTTGGTTGGCTAGGAGCTGTATTTTTAGTTTATTGCGGGGCTGAACGCTATTTGATGGCATCACTTCTTGCTCAATACCATTATGTTCCAGCTCTTGTAACCATTAATGACAAAGTTATCCAAAGAAAAGCGAAGAATGGCAGTTAAATGGGAGTGTTGTTCAAGTTTCAACTCAAAAACCTTGCAAAAAGTGCCCAAATTTTGTAATACTAAACAGATAGATTTAATTTTTTGGTAGGCATGTCCAGCGTGGCACGAGCTAGTTCTTTTGAAGATAAAACAACCCCCTTCGGAGCATATAACCGTGATGCTTTTCTAAAAGCGTACGAGCAAATGGTGCTGATTCGTCGTTTTGAAGAACGAGCAGCGCAGCTTTACGGTATGGGGCTTATTGGTGGTTTTTGCCATTTATACATTGGACAAGAAGCTGTTGTGGTTGGTATTCAATCCGCTATGCAACCTCAAGATACTGTTATTACCTCATACCGCGACCATGGGCATATGTTGGCATGCGATATGGACCCACGCGGCGTTATGGCCGAATTAACTGGTCGTTCCGGCGGGTATTCAAAAGGTAAGGGCGGTTCAATGCACATGTTCAGCCGTGAAAAAGGTTTTTACGGCGGTCATGGAATTGTTGGGGCTCAGGTTCCAATTGGTGCTGGCCTGGCTTTTGCTCATAAATACAAAGGTGATAAAGGCGTATGTGTAGTCTATTTGGGTGACGGCGCTGCAAACCAAGGTCAAGTATACGAAACGTTTAACATGGCAGCCTTGTGGAAATTGCCGGTAGTGTTTGTTATTGAAAATAATGAATACGCCATGGGTACTTCAACAGCCAGGGGAACATCTAACGCTAATTTTGAAAACCGTGGAGAACCATGGGGTATTCCAGGGCGTGTTGTTAACGGAATGAACTTAATTCAGGTTCGTGAAGCTGCTGACTGGGCACTAGAACGGGCACGCTCAGGCGAAGGTCCTGCATTGTTGCACTTTAAAACCTATCGTTATCGTGGGCATTCCATGTCTGACCCGGCTAAATATCGTACTAAGGAAGAAGTCGAAGAAGTCAAAACATCACACGATGCTATCGACGCCGTGCGTAACCTAGGTCTTGCTTCAGGTAAAATCACTGAAGGCGAGTTTGAATCAATTGAAAAACGTGTAAAAGACATTATGAAAGACGTTGTTGAGTTTGCTCAAACATCTCCAGAGCCCAATGAATCAGAACTTTATACAGATATTTTGGTGGAGGCGTAAATGGCAACATTAACAGTACGTGAAGCACTACGTGATGCAATGGCCGAAGAAATGCGCCGCGATAGTGACGTTTTTGTTATGGGTGAAGAAGTTGCCCAATACCAAGGCGCTTACAAGGTTACTCAAGAGCTTTTGCAAGAATTTGGTGAAAACCGTGTGATCGACACACCAATTACTGAGCATGGTTTTGCAGGAATTGGTGTTGGTGCTGCATTTTTAGGGTTAAAACCAGTCGTTGAATTTATGACCTTTAACTTTTCTATGCAGGCAATTGACCATATTATTAACTCAGCTGCTAAAACTTTGTATATGTCTGGCGGGCAAATGGGGTGTCCTATTGTGTTCCGCGGGCCAAATGGTGCGGCATCTCGCGTGGGTGCGCAGCATTCCCAGTGTTTTGCTAGTTGGTACGCTCATATTCCAGGTCTAAAAGTTGTAGCACCTTATAGCGCCGCTGATGCTAAAGGACTTTTAAAGTCAGCCATTCGCGACCCAAACCCTGTCATTTTCTTAGAAAATGAACTTATTTATGGTTCAAGCTTTGATGTGCCAGATGATGAAGACCATATAGTGCCAATCGGTAAAGCAGCCGTTGTGCGCGAAGGGTCAGATGTGACCATTACTGCATTTTCTATTTGTGTTCGCCATGCCTTAGAAGCAGCTGATGCATTATCTGAAATGGGTATTGAAGCTGAAGTTATTGACCTTCGCTCTATTCGTCCTTTAGACACAGAAACCATTTTGGAATCCGTTCGCAAAACGAACCGTTTGGTAAACATTGAAGAAGGTTGGCCATTTGCAGGGATTGGTGCGGAAATTTGTGCTTTGGTTTGTGATCAGGCATTCGACTACCTAGATGCACCACCTATTCGTGTATGTGCAGAAGATGTACCATTGCCTTATGCAGCGAATTTAGAAAAATTAGCCTTGCCTAATGTTGAAAAAATTATCCAAGCTGTAAAAACCGTTTGTTATAAGGACTAATATGCCAATCCAAGTTTTGATGCCCGCCCTAAGCCCAACCATGACCGAAGGTAACCTGATTAAATGGTTGAAAAATGAAGGGGACAAAATCAAAGCTGGCGAAGTTATTGCCGAAATTGAAACCGACAAAGCAACTATGGAAGTTGAAGCAGTAGATGAAGGCACCCTTGGAAAAATTGTTATTCCAGCTGGTACTGATGCCGTTAAGGTGAATTCTCTTATTGCCCTTATTTTAGAAGACGGCGAAGACGTATCTGCCATTAATATTCCCGTTGCTGCTGTGCAGTCTCAACCAATGGCAAAACCTGAAACTGCTCCAGTTGAAATAAAGGCAAATATTGCTACACCATCAACTGCCCCAACTCAAGGTACTCGTGTGTTCGCAAGTCCATTGGCTAAAAGAATTGCTACGCAAAAAGGAATTAACCTGAACCAAGTTCAAGGTTCTGGCCCCCATGGTCGCATTATCAAAAGCGATGTGGAAAACACAAGGAGCCCTTTAACGCCCGTTACCTATTCTGACAGCGAATTTGAAGACATTAAACTTAACGGTATGCGCAAAACCATTGGCAAACGCCTAACAGATGCCAAACAAACCATTCCACATTTTTACCTAACTATTGATTGCGAGCTAGACGAATTGCTCAGCTTTAGAACAAAGCTAAACGCAATGCCGAACGCTAAAACAAAATTATCGGTTAATGACTTTGTGGTTAAAGCAACAGCACTTGCCCTTATAGATGAACCTAATGCAAACGTAACGTTCCATGGCGATTATGTTCGTCGTTATACCCAAGCAGATGTTTGTGTTGCAGTTGCTATTGAAGGCGGACTGGTTACGCCCATCGTTAAAGCTGCAAACTTAAAATCACTAAATGAAATTAGTCTTGAAGTGAAAGACCTGGCTGAAAAAGCTAGGGCAGGGAAGTTACCACCAGAAGCTTACCAGGGTGGTAGTTTTACTATTTCAAACCTTGGCATGTATGGCATTAAACATTTCGATGCAATCATCAACCCTCCTCAGGCTTGTATTTTGGCTGTGGGTGCAGGTGAACAACGTGCCATTGTGCGTAACGGAAACATTGTAGCAGCGAACCTGGTCACATTGACTTTATCGCTTGACCACCGTGCCTTAGACGGCGCTGTTGGTGCGGCATTTTTGAAAGCTCTAAAAGGTTACATTGAAAATCCGCTAAGCTTGCTAATTTTATAAACTTTTTACCATATCTTTTGTAGAATCAGTGTAAATTCGAAAATGTTTGTGTTACGCAAATGTTCCATTTTCTTTGCTTATTCAGTCCCCAAAAAATAATTTGTATTATAAAAATTAACAACCATATTAATAAAGGTAAAATTTAATTTTTAAAAATGGAATAATAATGAAAGACTTAAAACTATTAATTATAGCAACATTGCTTTATGGATCCATGAGTTGCGAGGCTGTAGCAAGCTTTGATCTTGAAATAAAAGACAATAAAGAGTTGACGGGTGCATGCGTAACCCTAACAAATACACGGGATGAAGCGAATCAATTTAAAGTTTCAGACAACCGAATTACCTGCATGCTTTACGATTTATCGTTTGTCTTAGAAAGAGTAACATCTGAAAATTGTGATATTTGGAAAACATTTTCCATGAACCAGATTCATAGAGCTCAAGAAGTTCGTGCGAATAATCAGTATACTTCCAAATCATATGAGCTAAGGGGCAAACTTAAAGAGCTGAAAAAAGAAAAAGCTAATTATACTGACGAAGTTTATCAATTGGAGTTGGATAATTTGGAAAATCAACTGGAAGAAATTGCAAAAAAAGCTCGAAAGTTCGGAACGCTAGAAAATACCGTAACAATTTTTGGTGATTTTATTGGTTCTGCAATGAAAAGTAAGACAACAGAATGTTGGATTGCTTTTGCAACTCGTCAAGGTTTACACGGTACCAAAATTCATGACGTTATTGATTTTGAGCAAATTCAAATATGTTTCACTGTTAACACAACTTTAGAACCTCCGATAACTGAGTACATGGAAACATTTAGATCTATTTTATTATGCCGGTGTGTTCCAGTTTTAGAATTTCCTATAACAACACATATGGGGATATTTAAAACAGTTCAATCTTTTACCGATCCTAAACCAATACGTTTAAGTAAGCCTTTGTCTATTTATTTACACTCTTTTGCTGGGAAGGCAATGCGATCAATTCATCCTGACAAAGAAAGTATGTACACGATGCCTGTAGGAGAAATGTTTTATATTTTGCAAGACAATTTACCAAAAGAATTTTTTTTAGCTGATAACGAGAAAGATCTTTCAAATTTTATGCAAGCACAGGAAAACTTAATAAAATATAAATGTCAGAAAGGTATTGAATATGAATATTTAGCCCCTGATTATTGGTCAAAGATTGGAGGACTGTCAACAGTGCTTCTTGATTTGTATAAGCTTGAAAATTTTTGGGATGAATCGCACAGAAAATGGTTGTCTACCAAAGATAAAACCTCTGATGAATAATAAGAAGCTTTTGATGCGCATGGTTATATTATAGTAACTCTCCCCGTTCTTAAAGAACGGGGATAATTTTCAAGTATCTATTGAATATTTTCAACAACTCCATCTAGCCCCATCAAAAGAGTATAAACTTTTAATTTTGGAAATTCTTTTTTCAAAATTTCTCTTGCTTTATCAAAAACAACTTTATGAGAATGCGTTTCTTTTTCCCTTGTGGCGGCATGTTCTTTGCCCTGTAAAAGCTTATAAGCTCCACATCCACGGTGATCTAGGAAAATTACTCGTTTAATATTATGCAATTTTTCTATAAGGCCAATTAGATCTCTAACAGTTTTGCTCCAGTGTGGATACTTAGTTTGCACAAGTGCTAGCGATGCACCAGGCAAAGCAATTTCATCGTAATCATCTAAAAGTGACAAGCATGATTCCATTAATTTATCTGTTTCGTCTCGCAAACGAAAATCAACACAAGAAATTAGCAGTGTTGATGCTTCATGCTTTTTCTCAAGATCTGGACTGCTAACAGGCACTATAATTGTGGATTGTTGAATTAGCTCATCAAAAGTTTTGTTATTAACAGTTGTATCAGCCGAGCATCCAACCAGGAATAAGACGGCAATCAATTGAAATATATACATTGTATATGTTCTGTTAGAGTTTGATATTTTAATTATGCATTTTTTTTATTAAGAAACTGTTAATCTGTTGGGTCATGAAATAAATAATTTCTTGAGCAATTTCCCCGAATACGCTACCTATGACTTATAAACATAGCTATGGCTGATCATGGAATTTTACAAGCAACCAAATTATTCACGAATCTCACCATGCGTTATTGTTAGCGATGTTCAAAAATCAATTGATTTTTATGTCCAAGCTTTTGGGTTTGAAGTTTTAGAAAAACATGAGCACGAAGGCATGGTATGCGGTGCCACCCTAAAGCTAGGGGAAATTACATTTATGCTTTTTGCAATGGGTGCAAATGGTGACAATGTGAAAACCCCAGCTCAATTAGGCATCAGACCCGGCAGTAGTATTTATGTGTATTGCCCAAATGTTGATGAGCTTTATCAACAAGCCCTAAACCACGGTGCAACATCATTAGCTGAACCTCAAGCTTCCTTCTGGGGAGATCGCTATTGCCAATTACGCGACCTTGATGGCTACGAATGGGGCTTTGCTACTTATAAGCAAACGGCGTAATAATTGCAGCCACAATCCTACACCACTGCGTGCGGAAAAACCGTTCTTATTCAGCGAAAGCTTTTCCTGAAAAAGCTAACCTTACGTTTTTCCAAAAAACAAAAGGCTTTTGTAGTGTCTGCGCCAAGCTTGCTTTCCTTTTCAAAAATTACCAATTTTATAGATAGTGCACATGCTTGGTTTGCCAAAATAGAAGCGCATCAACCCAAATTTTCACCTGCAATTGCCCCAGGTGACAGCATTTCAATTTTGGGAAAAGTCGTTCGCGTAGATTTTATTCAAAGCCCCAAATCAATGGTAGTGCTGAAAGATGCTGTGCTTGAAGTGCATGGAATTCAGTCAAAATTTGGGCAGACACTAAGTAAATATCTTAAAGATTTGGCCTTTGAGAAATTCTCCCACTACAGCCATGAATACGCAGCAGTGCTGGGCGTTAAAATTAACCAAATTGTTATTAAAGACATGAAAACTCGCTTTGGTAGTTGTTCATCCTTTAGAAACTTAAATTATTGCTGGCGTGTGGTCTTGGCGCCAGAACCAGTGCTGGCTTATTTGTGCGCCCACGAGGTTTCTCACCTAAAAGAAATGAACCATAGCAAAAAATTCTGGGGACACGTTGAACACCTATGCCCTGATTATAAAAACTTACAAAAATGGCTTAAACAGCATAGCAAAGAACTATTTGTACACTTTTAGTCTCTACATTCATTCATCAGCACAGGCCCAACCCGAATTGGCTCAATTGCAATTGCATGACCATTTGGTCCACTTTCAATGAACACACCGCACACGGTTCCCTCACCAGATGCTGGTTCCTTGTTTTTTGGCTTAGGAATCTTTTTGAAGAAACTAGCAAAAGCTGTTTCTGGTTTTAACCCAATTACAGAATCGTAATCACCACACATGCCAGCGTCACTTAAATAGGCCGTGCCGCCTTTCATAATGTGCGCATCTGCAGTTGGTATATGGGTATGTGTACCAACTACAGCAGTAATTTTCCCATCAAAATATTTAGCCAACGCCATTTTTTCAGATGTTGCTTCCCCGTGCATATCCACAAAAATAGCAGATATTGACCCACCCAGCGGATAGCGCTTCAAAACATCTTCCACAGCCATAAATGGACACTCTAAAAACGGTTCCATGAACAGCCTTCCCATGGCATTTATTACCAACAGTGTTTTGCCATTGCTTGTGTACAGGCCAACCCCTTTTCCAGGAACAGCTTTAGGGTAATTTATGGGACGTAAAATTTTATCGGTTTGGCTCATTAATGAAATAATTTCATTCTTATCAAAGCTATGGTTACCACCGGTAATAATATCAATTCCCATTGATAGAAAATCCTTAGCCATATCAGGTAGCAGACCAAATCCATGGGCGGCATTTTCCCCATTTAGAATCGTAAAATCAGGTTTGTATTTCTGTTTTAGCGTGGGTAAGTGTTTGGCGACAGCATCACGGCCACTGCGACCAAAAACATCACCTAAAAAAAGAATGCGCATAATTTTGTTATATCTATTTTGGGCTGAGTATAGCCCATCTTTGCTTTTTAGGTATAAAAATAAAAGCGCAAACCCTCTTTGCTTTTTGCTAATCCTTCCCTATCATGAATTGCATGAGCACACTATAAGGATCTGTGGCAACAATGAGCCCAGCAGACGACAACAACGATAATCCTTGGGATGTAAAAGGCGATAACGCTAACTCAAGTAAAAAACCAAAAAAAACTGAAGACTCAGGACCTTTTGGTCGTGGGCCCTCTGGAAATCAACCCCCTGAATTTTCAAAAGTGATTCATGAGTTTCAACGACGATTCAAGGAAACGCGAACTGGCGGCGGAGGAGGGGGTGGTGGATTACCACCTCAGAGTCAATGGACAGTGTTTGCAGGAATTTTTGGGTTGATTCTTTTGGTATGGGGTGCATCTGGCTTTTATAAAGTCGAAGAGGGCGCTATTGCCGTTGTTTTACGATTCGGTAAAATGGTAAGAACTGCACAGCCTGGTTTGCGTTATCGTTTGCCGTCTCCAATTGAACATGAAATTGTTAAAAAAGTAGCTGTAGTGAATCAAATTGATAGCAATGCTCACGATGGTGATGCCGATCAAAGCCTTATTTTAACAGGCGATGAAAACATGGTGCTTACAAACTATACAATCATGTGGAAAATTAGTGATATTACCAATTATTTGTTCATGGTCCGCAATCCAGAAGCAACAATTAAAGCCGCTGCAGAAAGTGCTTTACGTGAAATTATTGGTCAAACAACGGCTGTAAAAGCATTAACAGATGATCGTGATCTTATTGGAAACCAGATTCAGGATCTTCTGCAAAAAATTCTTGATAATTACAATACAGGTGTTCAGATCACTAGCTTCCGTTTACAAAAAGTGTCACCGCCAGCACAGGTTGTTGATGCGTACAATGATATGCAAGCTTCGCGTATTGACGCTGATCGTTTAAGTAACGAAGCGCAAAGCTATAGTAACGATATTTTGCCAAAAGCTCGCGGTCAATCTGAAAGTATTTTGCGTGGTGCAGAAGCTTATGCAGCAGAAGTTGTGGCACGTGCCGAGGGTGAAACTTCAAGATTTACTCAGGTTTTGAAATCAAATAAGAAAAACCCAACAATTACGCGTATTCGTATGCACCGAGAACTTATGGATCAATTAATGAAAGAGTCAAATGTAACTGTGGTAGATCATGATTTGTCAAAATCGTTGCAAAATTATAATCAGTTAACACCAATTCCTTTATTGAATAAGAAGGAGGGTGCATAAATGTTAAAAAATATCCCTATGTGGCTTCGATATTCGCCCCTTTTTGTTTTTGTTGTGTTGGCTAATTCATTATTTATTGTCAATCAAACAACCCAAGCAATCGTTCTGCGTTTTGGAGAATATCGTCGTATTCATACCGAACCAGGTCTTAAGATCAAGCTCCCATTTATTGAGGATGTGCTGTTTTATGAAACACGTATTCTAGACCATGACTTGCCTCCAATTGAATTGTTGACTCAAGATAAAAAGCGTTTATGGGTAAATACCTACACGCGCTATAGAATTTCAGACCCTTTGAAATTCTTTCAGTCAGTAACGCCTGCATCTGAATCTGGTTTGCATTTGCGTTTAGAAGCAATTATTAGTAGCTCTGTGCGTAACGTGCTTGGTAAGGTTGAACTTGGAACAATGCTTCGAAAAGAACGTTCTGATAACATGCATCAGATTTTAGAAGAAGTGCGTGCTATTGCTGAACCTTTAGGGATCAAAATTATCGATGTTCGTATTATTCGCGCTGAACTACCTACTGAAAACAGAAATGCAGTATTTGCTAGAATGAATTCAGAGCTTGTGCGATTCGCTAAAGAAAGTCGCGCAAAGGGTGAAGAAGCAGCTATTGGAATTCGAGCCAAGGCTGACAAAGACAAAACTATTATCTTAGCTGAAGCAAATAAAAAATCAGAAGAAATCCGCGGTGGAGGCGATGCGCAAGCAATAGAAATTGCAGCTAGCGCATTTGGTGCTGATCCAGAGTTTTATGAATTTTATCGTACTCTTGAATCGTATCGTCAAAGTATTAAGCCAGGATCTACGTTTTTACTTTCTACAAATAATGAATATACTAAACACTTAACGAACTGCTTGCCAAAGAAATGAAAAATTTTACTAAAATGAAAACTAAATTTTCAGAGCCCAGGGGAACTATGCGATTTTTAGCCATACCACTATTTTTACTTTGTTCATCACTGTTAGTAGAAAAAGCAGAAGCATCAGCTTCTACTTTTGATGTTAGTAAAGGTTTTTCAAGTGTAGTTGATAAACTTTTACCTGCTGTTGTTAGCGTTCAGGCGACTCAAGTTGTAGAGCAGCGTCCAAATGAAGGTGGAGTAATAGCAATGCCAGGTCTTCCACCTCAAGGTCGTATGGGGGCAGGTAATCCTTTGGAAGAGTTGTTCCGTGAATTCATGGGGCAAATGGATCGTCCACGTAAAATGCAAGCAGTAGGCGCTGGTTTTATTACTTTTTGTGATGGTAAAATTGCATATGTAGTTACGAACCACCACGTCGTTTCTGAAGCTAAAACTTTAACGGTTGTGCTGGAAGATAAAACTGAAATACCAGGAACATTGCTTGCTTCTGATGAAAGAAATGATGTCGCTGTTATAAAGCTTGATTTGTCATCTCTTCCAGCTGACAAACGCAATCTTCCAACCGTTGACTGGGCAGAATCTGATAAAGTTAAAACTGGTGATTGGGTTATTGCTATTGGAAATCCATTTAACTTTGGTGGAACTGTTACAATTGGTGTTGTTTCCCATAAGGGACGTTATGTTCCCTCAGGTATGCAACAAGACTTTGAATTTATTCAACATAGCGCTCAAATCAACGTAGGCAGTTCGGGTGGAGCACTATTTGACGTAAATGGCAAAGTTATTGGTATTAACAACGCCATTATTACCAACACAGGCGGAAACATTGGTATTGGGTTTGCTATTCCTGCCAATGTTGCTCGTCAAACAGTTGATCAGCTTGTTAAGTACGGTAAAACGCGCCGGGGTCATTTGGGTATTCGTATTCAAGCGCTTGATGAGGATGCAGCAGAAAGCCAAGGATTAAAAGACCGAGGCGTTATTGTTGGCAGTGTCATTGAGGGTGGTCCTTCAGAAGGCAAGCTTGAACGAGGGGATATTATCCTTGAATTTGAAGGCAAAAAAGTTACTGAATCTTATATTCTTTCAAGAATGGTAGGAGAAACAGAGATTGGTAAGTCCATCACATTGAAAATTTGGCGTAAAGGAAAAACAACTGAATTTAAAATTAAAGTTGAGGAAATGCCAGATGTTAAAAAAGATGATCACAAAATAAAATTAGCCGCAGATGGCAGCTCTGCGACTGTCAATATAGCTGGTCTTGAAATCAGTAAGATCCCTGCTGACCTTAAAGAGCACTTGAAAGAACTCAATAAGGAAACTAAGGGAGTATTAATTCTTCGTGTAGACCATAACAGCATCGCTGGTGATCAAGGGTTGCTAATGAAAGGTGATATTATTGAAGAAGCAAACCACAAAGCTCTAGAATCACCTTCTGATTTTGAGTCAATTGTGAAGCAAGCTAAAAAAGAAAAGCGCAAAAATATTTTGTTATTAATTTCTCGAGATGGTAAACCAGCTTATTTGCCATTGCGCATTGAAGAAGAAGCGCCTGCAAAGCCTGTAGAAGCAGTCAAGGAAGAAGCTAAACCAGAGGAAAAAAAAGAAGAAGCAAAAAAAATTGAGCAACCAAAAGAAGTGGTTCCTCCGCTTCCAGAAAAAACAGAGCGCGTGCATGCTACCGACACAACTCCCGTTCATGAAGCAGAAGAGAATCATGAAAATGAAGAAATCCATGAACTTCAAGATGCCGATGAGGATGATGCAAAGCCAGTAAAAGAGGGCATTTCAGACAATACTCTTGCCAAAGACAGTAAAAGTGCGCTACAAGAGAATGGTAGTGATTCTTTAACTTCACGTGTAGTGAATAAGTTAAGGTCAATATTTGGAAGAGGTTGATGTTTATTCAAACTGAAGAAACTCCAAATCCACAGACTTTAAAATTTATACCGGAAAATCCGGTATTGACTGAGGATTTGGGCGTAAAATCCCTTGAATTCAAAAGGAACCAAGACGCATCGGCATCGCCGCTTGCTAAAAGGTTGTTGTTGGTTGAAGGCATTGAAGGCGTTTTTTTTAGTGCTGATTACGTTTCCATCACCAAGCAAGAATCGTTTGATTGGTATGTTTTAAAGCCAGTCATTCTTGGGCTTTTAATGGAACATTTCATTAATGGACTTCCAATCTACACAGGAAATACCGAAGAGGCTGTGGATGAATCAGACCCACTTATTAAGCAAATTCGAGAGATTATTGACACCCGCGTACGTCCATCAGTAGCTATGGATGGTGGC
>Ga0247834_1004038_pt1 | contig 19128 bp, 12 predicted proteins | sample LaCruzMarch2015__8_FD_187118 | JGI IMG/M metagenome (GOLD analysis project Ga0247834, IMG submission 187118) | Freshwater microbial communities from meromictic Lake La Cruz, Castile-La Mancha, Spain - LaCruzMarch2015_12m | ecosystem: Environmental > Aquatic > Freshwater > Lake | place: Spain...
GGGGGGCTTGAGCCAGCAGTGAGAGACCACTCTGGAGGAGCTAGAATTCTAATGGCGATCCTTGAATCAGGACGCTTGACAGTTTCAGGTGGGCAGTTTGACTGGGGCGGTCGCCTCCTAAAAGGTAACGGAGGCGTGCAAAGGTTCCCTCAGGCTGGACGGAAATCAGCCGTAGAGTGTAAAGGCAGAAGGGAGCTTGACTGCAAGACCTACAAGTCGAGCAGGGGCGAAAGCCGGCCTTAGTGATCCGACGGTACCGTGTGGAAGGGCCGTCGCTCAACGGATAAAAGTTACTCTAGGGATAACAGGCTGATCTTCCCCAAGAGTTCACATCGACGGGAAGGTTTGGCACCTCGATGTCGGCTCATCGCAACCTGGGGCGGTAGTACGTCCCAAGGGTTGGGCTGTTCGCCCATGAAAGCGGTACGTGAGCTGGGTTCAGAACGTCGTGAGACAGTTCGGTCCATATCCGGTGTAGGCGCAGGAGCATTGAGAGGATTCTTCCATAGTACGAGAGGACCTGGAAGAACGCACCTCTGGTATATCAGTTCTCACGCCAGTGGGAAACGCTGAGTAGCCAAGTGTGGAGTGAATAACCGCTGAAAGCATCTAAGTGGGAAGTCCACCTCAAGATGAGTGCTCCCTATGAGATCCCGGCAAGACTAGCCGGTTGATAGGCAGGAAGTGGAAGGCCAGTAATGGTTGCAGCTGACCTGTACTAATCGATCCATTGATTTTGACCTTTAACCTATCTTCAATGAAATTTAAAATAACATTTAATACCAAATAAAATTGATTCAGAAGATAATTCTGGACCAAACAGACAAGGCTAAATTGAAGAATATCCATTTCATTTTTCAAGTTATATTTGAGAAATGAAGCGGTCTCCGTATCTTATTGTCTTTATGCTTTTATAAAATATAAAGACAATAAGATACTTTTTTCTGGTGTCTATACTTGCATGGACCCACACCAACCCATCCCGAACTTGGTTGTGAAACGTGTAAGAGGTGACAATACTTGTGGCGAGGGCCGCTGGGAAGATAATCTGATGCCAGGAAATTTAAAAACCAAGTTTACCACATATCCAGCTTTAGACGGTGAGTATTGATCGTTTTTGCCATTAAATTTTTAAATAGCTAAACAAATACCTAGTTATAGTGTTGTTCAATATGCCAGTCTAAAGTAGCTGATGGGGTCTTTCTATGCTAAAATATCCGATTTATGCGGAGTGCGGCCAAATAAAATAATTTAGAGAGAAAGATATATAGTCAAATACCCGTAAATTTTAATAATATTATTATTAATAAATTTATACTAATGTTTTTGTAATTTTTTTACTTAAATAAATGTCTGGTCAATTTAGTTAGTTCTAAATTTTATTAATTGATCTTACTCTTAAATTGAAAATTTAAGAGTAAGATGAAGACCATTAAAAATTTAAGAGTAAGGCTAATATCCATCTTAAATGAAAAATTTAAGATGGATATTAAGATCAGAGTGAATACAAAAAATTGAACATTTTAGATTACAAAAATTTAAATTTCTATAATTATGGGAAATATAACTCATATTTAATTTTTTAGAAAGTAATATTAAAATTCAAGAGGTGAGTCAAACCCAGGCAAAGGCTTTATAGGACTTGTGTTTAAAATCGATTCTTTCAATTCTAATAATGCATCTGATTCTTGAAAAAATACCGGAATTTCGTCGAAAGGGAAATGACTTTTCTTTATCGCAATTAAATTTTGTTCCATAGTTAATCTCATAATGAAAAATGAATAAATTTCAATATCTAAACGTATTAAATCTATAAATTTTTGATGAAAGCTTTTAGTATCTTTCAATTTTAGACTACCCATAATCGACTCTTTTATAAACCCACGATAACTATCTAAAAGCTCGAGTAAATTTTTATATTCTTGAATGATTTCTTCAAAAACATTCAATAAATTTTTAAAATTTTGACGCTGATCGGAATCTAATTTTCTTTTTAAAGAATAAACTAATAATTCATTATTCAATTCATTTACTTTCTTAACTATATTCTTTTTTTGTAATTCCATATAGTTATTCATATCAAAATTTATTGGTTCTCTCAAATATTTTTCGAAATCTAAGTTATCCATAAATTAAACTATTTTTATTTTTATTTGATAAATTTACCAGAAACTAGGCTATTATCATTTAAAATATAATAGACGTTACGTTGCATTATTTCAGCGCGAGAGGGAAGTCCTGGGTTATCAAAAGATATTGTATCTGGAGCTATAACAGTGTCACTTGGATCAAAAATAACAGCAATAGTTGGATCAATTTTAGGGTTATCATCTAGCCTAAATGTTGAATAATCCATATTACTTATAGATTTAGCTTCCTCTTTTAGTTTGTGATATAATTCTGGAACTACTGTTTGGTGTGATGCGACTTTATTTATTTCTTCATCTAGTTGAGAATAAGTAGAATTCAGTAATTCTTGTTGAGCTATTCCAGAATCAACACAACCTGGCCCCGCACCGGGAGCGTAGCAAAATAAACTAGTCGAAAAAACAAAGTTTTTATTTGATACTTGATCTGTTTCCGCCTGTAAACACATTTCATATGCTTTCAAAGAAAGCTGTTTGCTATGAGAAACAGCCGAGTCTACAATATTTAGTAAACCTGTTATAACTTTTATTTGTTCATTTAAAATATTTTTTTGAATTTCTATGCCACGTAGATACCGGTCAACGGTATCAAGAAAACTATAATTACCCACTATATTTTTCTTATTTATGTATTGTTTAATTTCAGTTAAATCGCTAATACGTTCATGCGGATTATTTAATATAAATCTGGTGACAACAGAATTATTTAATTCCTTAAACATATCGAGATATTCTCGAGCATCGGTCTCTGTGAGACTAAAATCTTGCTTATTCGCAAACGATGTTTTAATATTATTCAGTAATTCCCTATTTCTATCTAATTTGTTTTGCACAAATTCATACGTATGTTTAATATTGATTAAGTTTTTGTGCATATATGTGAGCTTGGGATTCTCAATTCCCTCTACCACCACCGTCTTCTCATCGTCCAAGCTGACGTATCTGCCTTTAACGAGAGCGTGTGCAAAGGCACTATCTTCAACTAAGTAACGTTCAAAAAGTGTCGGGTCGTTTTGAAAGTCCTTTTTAGTCAAAACTTTTTGACTTTGACTTGCTTGATCAAGCAAATCTTGTTTCAAAACGGTATTGATTTCCCGTTTTAATTCGGGTTGATTCAAATGTGGGAATTTTTTTATTTCTGTTTTAAGAGATAACGAAGGTTTTGTATGAGAACTTATATTTTTCAATGCTATTAATTTATGCCAAGCATCGTTTTGTTCTTCAATTGAAGTTGCTTTATTTAGTTCATTATTCGTAAAATCCCGAATCATTGTAAAAAATTCTCCTACACGCTTCCCATCTGGTCCGTTATTATAAAATTTTGTTAATTCTTGAAAGCGCTCGTTGCTAGATTTTCGCACAACAAATGAAAAGTTGCCCTTAGACGGATCTTTCACAAAAAATGCTGATTTTTCGTTTATCTTTAAAGCTAATTCATTTGGAGTTAGAATAATAGGTACTTGGGTCGTAAGACAAGCACTTAATAGAACTTCAGGAGGTTGTTGAAATGATTGAAAATTTATGATCAATTGATCTTGATAAGAATTTGACGCTCTACCAGTCACACAGCTAGTAAATCGGCGTCTCATAGAAGAAGATTTTTTAGTCTTGACATTGAAATTGACTAAAGCTTGAGAACTAAATGGTTTATTGAAATTTTCAGAACTTTCCATTTCTGAAGAAAATGCAATTCCAGGTGTTTTGAATATAGTTAGAGCTGAGCCCATTCTTAAACTCGATGGAGCTGCTAGAGCGTTTCTTAACGACCCAAAATAAAATAATAAAATTATTAGTAGAACAGATAGAGATTTATTAAAACTGAATTTAAAATTTCTAATAGAAGAAAAATTATTAATTTCATTATTTTCGCCTAGAATTTTATTAGGCGTATTCGGATATAAAATATCTAAAATATAATAAAACTGCCATTCTTCCGAAAAAATTAGATCTTCTTCGGAAAAAATAAAATTAAATAAATTCATAAAGTTTTGTTCCTTTAAGTTATTTATCGTTTAGGATACGTGTAAGAGTTAAGACAAAATAAAAAAAATAGGTATTACTTTGTAAAAACCGGATATATTTCAAATCTTTTATTAAATTTAAATAATAAGCATTAAATTCGATTTGAATACAAACTTCCATTTGTCTTTGATGATCAATTAAATTCTCGTAATCTAAAAAAAGTGATTCCAAATCGTTTGAATTTTTGAATTCCGAATTATCATCTAGATAGGTTAATATTTTTTGGATCGATTTTAAATTTTCCATAAATATTTTAAAAAATGTAAATTCTCAATAAAGTTTGTTAATTTTAGTATATTAATTACGTATGTCAAAATTCATTATATATCTGATATATTATGATAATGAAATAAATTTGTGGATCAATTCATAAAATAATTAATTAATAAAATTTTATGAATTAACTAATTAAATATATTTTTTTATATGATATCTTATTCTTTAATATTTTATACTTTTAAAGTGCGTAATGGGTTAACTAGTATAAACTTTATACAATAATAATGAAAAATCTATTAAGAATTTAAAATTATCAGAACTTAATTTTATTATTTCATTATTATTTAAATTACCAATAGTTCATTTTCATCAATTTAGATATTTCATAAATAAATTATTCTGTATAAAAAGAACAGAATATACCATTGCAAAATATTATATCACAGTTTTTTACGTCATCAACCTTTTTTTTTGATTAATTTTATATCTAAAAATATTTATATATTTTTTTATTGTATAATCTATTAAGATTTAATCTTTTAATTTTTCTTCGTAAAAATCTTTTTCATTATTTACTTGTGCAGCTTTATCTCCTATTTTTTTGAACCGTATGGATCCTAATTTATATCTACTGTATCTTTGAGTTGTTGCAAGTGATTTATGACCAACCATGAGCGAAGTCTCATAGATGTCAGTAATGGATAATGTTCTTGTGACATAACCAATTCTTAAAGAATGAGATTGTAAATTCAAATCTATATCCAGCTCCTCGCTTAATCTATTTAATGCGGTATTGAAGGCCCGAATCCAAGAAACTTTATTCATTACCCCACTTGGATCTTTTTGACTGCTTGCAAGATATTTGAAATTATTAGTTTTAAAAATAAATTCAATATCGTCCTCGATTTGATCGAATAATTCAATTAACTCTTTACCTAAATAACATAATCTTGGCTCGTTTACTTTGGAGTGAAATAATCGAATTCTCTCGGTTTTCTTTATGTTTTTTAATTCGTCGTACTCTAAATGACGTATTTCATTTATTCGAGCACCAGTCGTAAATAACACAACAAATGCTATCCTGAATTGTGAATATGCAATAGAAGATTGCTTTTTCAGGTATAGCTTCCTAAAATTTATTATCTGATCAAATATTGGTCGTAAAATAGGATCGCGTAATGGTACATGCTTTTTCTCTTCTGATCTTTTACGAACTCTTTTCTTCAAGTTTTTAATTGTGCTTTGCACCGTATCCATTTGTTTGGACATTGTAACAAAATTTGCATCCGACAAATGAGCCAATTTTTTAGTTTCATTTTGAATAATCTTCTTGGTTTGTTCCAAGATGAATAATTCATTTGGCGACAAATTTCCTTCTTTTTGTATAGATTTGAGTTTGTTAAACTTTTCTTGTGCAAGTTTTTTATATTGATGAACTGCTATTCGATGTTCAATAAGTGAAGTTTCGTTATTTCGGGCTGCAATTACTGAAGGTTCACCAATAATATCATATGTTGCTTCAAGAACATGATGAGATACATTTGGAAAAGCGTTATTATGCGAATGTATATGCTTTTCATTGTAGTGATGAATTGAAGTTTTAACTATAGCGTGCAGTTGATGAGCACTTTTTTCTTCAATTTCTAATTGACTAATGCAATCTTTTAATTGAATAAACTCGTTAGATTCTAGTAGCTCTTCAACTCGTAAATAATTAAGTGTGCGATTTAACCTCTCGGATACTGCATTTTGTTTAGGTGAATGAGATTCACTCATTGACATTTGAATTTTTAACGGAAACTCTTCTTGAAGAGATAACCTTTTTTTAGAGCAGAAATGGTTATCTCTATCAGTATGAATTATTAACCTCGAATTTTTATTTTCAAAATAATGGGTTTTAATAATTAAATTTCTCATCATTCTTGTAACATTACGAGAATCCAGCTGATTTGTAGTTATGATAAAATTTATGATTTTACACGATGCTAGATCTATAACTAAAAGCACAGAAAGTTTATGTTCTGCGTTTTTAAATGGAAGTTTGAAATCATCTAAAAACCATACTTTATTAAGACTACTAACATTAAACCGACTGACAAGCAAATTTGGTAGTATACATTTTTCTTTTGTTTTCAAACAGCAATCCTCCTAGAAATAATGTTATAAATGATGTTATTCGTCACGTTTTGTTTATTAGTTCATTTTCATAAATTATCAAATTCTATTAACTCTTCATCTTAAATTTTTAATGTAAGATAAAGAGTAATCAAAAAGAATTAATTAATTTTATATAACTTACCTAAGTTATACCTTTTTTTTCGGTGAATGTTATTTTTTAATATAACGATGTTGTTTTCAAACATTTTAAAAAATTCGACTAATTATTAATAAAAATACCGAAAAGAATTTTTTTATTGGATTCGGTATTTATTATAATACCAAATATTTTAATTGGTTACTAAAAGATGACTATAAATTTAATGAAGATCGAGTAAAAAAAACAATTTAAGTCTTAATTAGCCCTTGCTTTGTCAATCTTAAATTTATTAAAAAAAAATTTTACGTTTAAAGATAAATTTGAATATAATTTAATTTCATCACTTAACGTGAATTAAGATAATCGCTTGGTCACATAATATTCAATTGTGGTATCTGTCTTACACAAAATTTTTAGTTTTGGGACAAATTAAAAATTTAAGATTAAATTTCATTTGGGACAGAGCAAGGATATTTTGTTAGCTGATTTTTCTTATCATGTATTTATATCTTGTAACTTAAATAAAAGTTGAAAAAGTTCACTGAAAAGACCTTGAGTATCTAATAATTTCATGATAAAATGATTTATATATTTGTATAACTTAAATCCCCGTGTTTTAGACTTTGGCTAAAACTTTTATTCAACGTTAAAGACTCACATTAGATAATTTGACGTTAATATTTAAGCACATCCCTTACTTAACGCAAATTAAGGGAACATATATCTTCGATGGACAATACTCATCAATTATTTCACAAGCTCTTTCTTGTTTCAATAAGAAAAGAAAGAGAATTCTTAAAAGTTAATTAAATAGATCATTATAATTCTCATAATGACGTGGCTTCTCACTTAACGTGAATTAAGGGCTGATACGATGGGTTGTTATATATTTTAATGAGAACAACTTTTATCAAATTCCCTTTAGGCCCTGTCTTAAAATTTAATCTTATTATCTCTCTTAAATTTTTAATTTAAGACCAATAATAAGACTAGATTGAATTGAAAATTTTGTGCGACAGTCAAGTGGTCCCCTTCATTTACGCTAAACTAAGGATCTTTCAATCACTAGTCTGTCTTACATAAAATTTTTAATTTTGGGACAAATTAAAAATTTAAGATTCAATGAATTCCCTCACTTAACATGAGTTAAGGGGACCATATGATCTCTGTCAATTAATATTATTTAAGATCCTGTGTATAAGATGGTTGATTCACAAAGAAAAGGAATTTATAATTTTATGAGCGTTTCTACAGAAACTAAAAATATTGGTCGTATTACACAAATTATTGGTCCGGTTTTAGATGTTGTTTTCACACCAGGAAAAATGCCAAATATTTATAATGCATTAGTTATACGTGGTAAAAATGAAGCTGGGCAAGAAATTTCTGTAACGTGTGAAGTTCAACAATTATTAGGTGATCATTGCGTAAGAGCTGTAGCTATGAGTGCAACTGATGGCTTAATGCGAGGTATGGAAGTATTAGATACTGGAAAAGCTTTAAGTGTTCCTGTAGGTCAAGCAACATTAGGACGAATATTTAATGTTCTTGGTGAACCAGTAGATAATTTAGGGCCAGTAAATAGTAAAGACCAACTAACTATTCACCGTTCAGCTCCAGCATTTGTTGATCTTGATACTAAATTATCAATTTTTGAAACTGGTATTAAAGTTGTAGATTTACTAGCCCCATATCGTCGTGGTGGTAAAATTGGTTTATTTGGTGGTGCTGGTGTTGGTAAAACAGTACTTATTATGGAATTAATCAACAATATTGCGAAAGCACATGGTGGCGTTTCTGTATTTGGTGGTGTTGGTGAGCGTACTCGTGAGGGGAATGACCTTTATATGGAAATGAAAGAATCTGGAGTAATTAACGAATCTAATCTTTCAGAATCTAAAGTTGCCTTAGTTTATGGTCAAATGAATGAACCACCAGGAGCACGTATGCGTGTAGGTCTAACTGCTTTAACCATGGCTGAATATTTCCGTGATATTAATAGACAAGATGTTCTTTTATTTATTGACAATATTTTCCGTTTTGTACAAGCAGGTTCAGAAGTATCAGCACTTTTAGGCCGTATGCCATCAGCAGTAGGTTATCAGCCAACTTTAGCAACAGAAATGGGTGGCTTACAAGAACGTATTACCTCAACAAAAGATGGTAGTATTACATCGATTCAAGCGGTTTATGTTCCTGCGGATGATTTAACAGATCCAGCTCCAGCAACAACGTTTGCCCATTTAGATGCGACAACTGTATTATCTCGTGGTTTAGCTTCAAAAGGTATTTATCCAGCTGTAGATCCGCTAGATTCTACCTCAACGATGCTTCAACCATGGATTGTTGGTGAAGATCATTATAATTGTGCGCAAAATGTTAAACAAACATTACAACGTTACAAAGAATTACAAGATATTATTGCCATTTTAGGCCTTGATGAGTTATCAGAAGAAGATCGATTAATTGTAGCTCGAGCTCGTAAAGTAGAAAGATTTTTATCACAACCTTTCTTTGTTGCAGAAGTATTTACTGGTTCTCCAGGTAAATATGTAAGTTTAGCTGAAACTATTCAAGCTTTTGGTCTGATTTTATCAGGTGAATTAGATGCCCTTCCAGAGCAATCTTTTTATCTAGTAGGTAATATCGATGAAGCTATTGAAAAAGCAGCATCACTTCAGTCATAATTATATTCTTTTTAGAATTGTTATTAAAACATAATTTTCCTCCCTTAACCTGAGTTAAGGAGATCCCTCATTTAACTTACGCTAAGTGAGTTAAGGAGATCGCTTGTTATCTGTTGATTATTTAATCTGGTCACTCTGGTCTTATTCTTGTTCTTAAATTAAAAATTTAAGAGAGATAATAAGATTAAATATTATTTTAAGACCATTATTGTTATTAAATTAAAAATTTATGATAGATAATGGTCTTACACAAAATTTTTAATTTTGGGACAAATTGGAAATTTAATAGTTATTAAATGAATTTTTAAGACAATCTACACAAAATTGAAAATTTTGGGACAGATAATTGTAGTAAATTTTTAATTTACGATTGATAAATTGTCAAGTTAAGACAGATAACAAGAGATGGATTTAATACCTAGTTGGTCTTAAATTAGACATTTAAGATCAAATACAGTTTGGGGTCGTGGGGGGATTAAATGCCATTTTAGAAAGAAAAAAAGTTTTTTTATCTAAAATAGAGAATAATGAAATTAAGAAAGTGACCGAGTTTTAAATATACATACAAAAACAACAAAATTTCTCCATACTTTGACAATATACTTTCAAATTTATATCTTAAAGTATGTCCACTCTTTTTTCTTTTTCAAGAAAATATGGAACTACGCTGACCATAATTGAAGATTATGCAAGAGTAGACCCTAACAAAATAAATCTTTCTACTTATAAAAATTATGACGTTGCAAGTTTGCATTATGACGCCAGATCGTATTTTTTGGAATGATCAGGCTGAAGAAATTATTCTTCCGACCAATACAGGTCAAATGGGTGTTTTAACAAATCATGCACCTTTAATTACTGCATTAGATATTGGTGTGACGTTAATTCGTTCAAAAATGGATTGGATTCCAGTAGCACTTATGGGTGGTTTCGCATTAGTAAAACAAAATCAAGTAACAATTCTTGTAAATGAAGCCGAATCTACAAAAACAATTCAACTTGAAGAGGCTGAAAAAACTTTTGAAGATGCGAAACTGAGACTTGAACAAGCTGAAGGAGAAAAACAACGCGTTGAAGCTACTTTTTCCTTTAAACGAGCTCGCGCTCGTTATCAAGTTGTAAAACAACTAACAGGCTCTTAACTTAGTTCTAAATATAATTTAACCCTTGTATTGTCTGTCTTAAATTAAAAATTTAAGATTAAATATAATTTGACCCTTAACTCACTTAACTCACGTTAAGTGAGGGATAGTCCCAGAATTTTTGATTCTGTGGTCAAATAATGGGATTGTAAGACCTTTAACTTACAGTAAAATAACTCTTTTTTTTATTTATCCCCTTAATAATCATATTCAAGCCCCCTCACTTAACGTGAGTTAAGGACAATGACTAATGACTTACTCTCTGATCAATCTTAAAATTTAATTTTAAGATAAAAATTCAATCTTAAAATATTAAATTAAGACTAATATCTCGCTTCAAACACAATTTTGAGGGTGAGTAAATATTGTTTTAAGACAGATGATACAAAACCCATTACATATCCCATAATTTTTAATTTTGTTTCTATTGAGGTAAGAATAAAATTAAATCTATTTGGTTTATCTGATTGGTCCCAAATGTTTTTACTCACCCTTAATTTAAATTTTGGACTATCTTAAAATTTTAAGATAATCTTATTATTTTTGATAATAATACTAAATTGATTGAATTGTCTTCCATTTTAAATTAATAATTTGAGAGCAATTTATTTCATTTGTTATGAAATTTTATTCTTTATGAAATGATATTTTTTTTAATAATATTATTGAAAAATTAGTTTCATTTTAAAATAAATTATATAGTAAAATACTAATTAGTTCGTTTTCTGTTTTTAATAATCTTCAATGAGTAAAAAAACGTTCATTTTGCGGAGTATTGAAGAAAAAAGTCTTTTGATTAGACTTCCTTAAATAAAATAATATTAAAAAATGAAACATCTTAGTCTCATAATTTTAAATTATCTGTTCTGAATATAAAAAAATGATGTTTCAAAAATTAAAAAAATAACATAAAAAAATTTTATGGCTCGATATCGAGGTCCACGATTACGTATTATACGTCGCTTAGGTGAATTACCTGGGCTAACAACAAAAGAATGTACAAGAAATTTTCCACCAGGCCAACATGGACCAAAGAAAAAATTAAGTGGAAATCAAAAATCAAAAGAATCGCAGTATGCAGTTCGATTAAAAGAAAAGCAAAAATTGAGATTTAATTACGGACTCAGTGAAGGACAACTTATAAAGTATGTTCAAAAAGCACGTCGCATTACTGGTTCAACTGGTGAAATATTACTTCAACTAATAGAAATGCGATTAGATAATATTGTTTTTCGTCTTGGTTTTGCTCCAACTATTGCTTCTGCGCGTCAATTAATTAGTCATGGTCATATTTCTGTAAATACTACAAATATTAATATTCCAAGTTATATTTGTAAAATTAATGATAATATTTCTGTTCAAGAAAATTCTCGTAGTATTATAAGAAAAGCACTAGATCGAACAGGTAATAGTATGTTACCGATGCATTTAGATTTAAATAAAGAAAATTTAACGGCAGTTGTAAATAATATAGTTCCTCGGGATTTAATAGGAGTACAAATTAATGAACTATTAGTTGTTGAATATTACTCTCGAAAAGTATAATAATAATTTATTATTTTATTTTTTTACAAAGTTGTATTTATTCTCGCAAATTTTATTTAGGATGATTTTTTTATTATGTGCCTCCCATAATTGAAAATTATGTGATTAAATTATAGAATAGTATTTACTGTTACATTGAAAATTGATACAACTTTGCAAAAAAGTAAAATAGATGTTTAATTAAATAATTAATTATTTTTTGCTTAAAATTTTTAAATAGTTTAATAAGGTACAAATATAAAAAATTAATAATACCCTCACTTAACTCACGCTAAGTGAGTTAAGGGCCAAATCTAGTATTGAGTATCATTTTACGGTTAGTCTATCTCCAGGAAAGATGTCCGAGTGGTCGAAGGTGTAGATTTGGAATATCTATATAGTCTAAAAGCTATCGAGGGTTCAAATCCCTCTCTTTCCGTTGGTTTTTTTATTATTGTAGATAGTAGTTAATTTTTGCAAATTTCAAATAATATCGATCATACAAGACTAAATTATGATAGCATCCATGGCGGAGTGGTCGATCGCACTGCACTCATAATGCATTTCCTTCGGGACGTCGTTGGTTCAATCCCAACTGGATGCAGAAATTTATAGTAGATTTGGAATACAATCGTTTTAGTTTTAGCTTAATTGATGACTATCTGTCCCAAAATTTTCAATTTTGTGTGGACAATTTTAAAATAATCCACACAAAATTGAAAATTTTGGGACAGATAAAGTGTCTTAAAGTTTTCATTTAATCTTATTATTTTTTCTACTTTTCTAGTAAGATCAGATTCAGTAAATAAAATCTTTTGGGAAAATAAATGAACTTGCGTAACAATTTTTGTTCATGAAAAGGTAACTTTATTTTTTTCGTTTTTTATTTTAGTCTTATAGTTTGATAGTTTGATATTAAACAAGTTCGCGATCACGAACAGCATACTGAAACAGAAGTTTATTACGCTGGAAAAAATAATATAAAAATTTTTTTATAAGATCTTCGATATTCCACCATTAATATGTAAGTGTGGAATGATGCATGGAATTTTGATTATTACTATTAAATACTTTGAATGTTGTGTTGTATCCTAGCCTAATCTATTATTTCCTAGCTGATAGTCTAATCTTCGTACTAAATGTAGGAATAGGTTTAATTTTTATTATATTTGCACAAAATGTTTTAGTTTTATTAAGTAATAGAAGATTTTTAAATACAAACAATAATTTTTTAGTTAGACTTCCAAATTTTGATCATCATGTAGGTAAATATCTAAGATCTTTCGGAGAATTCTTTTTATTTCTATTTAAAAAAAAGCCATAACTATTATATATTTGACCTTGAGTTAAGGTAAAGTTAACCTTTTTCTTTAATTTAAATTTATTTAAATATATTATTGCATTATTCTAATTTTTTCCAGTTAAATATATCAATGTTTGTATCTACTACGCTCATAAAGTAATTTAATGGTGAATGGATTTTTTATAATTGCTTTTGTATTACGTAAAAGAATTATCATTTTAAGTGGTGAACAAGGTAATAACATAGACTAATAGTAAACTGACAACTTGAGTTTGTCCCGAAATTTTTAATTTTGTGTGGTTTTGTCATAAGTAATAATAAGATGAAATTATCTACAGTTCGATGTTCAATTTTGCGCTTTTAATACCGCCGGGTACTGCATTACATGAGCATTTTATGTGGGACTGTTAGTCCCACATAAAAAAAAAAAGATTAAAGTTTATCAATAGTTTCAAATTCAAATTTAATTTCTTTCCAAACTTCACAAGCGGCAGCTAATTCAGGGCTCCATTTGCATGCAGCACGAATTACATCACCACCTTCACGAGCAAGATCACGACCTTCGTTACGAGCTTGTGTACATGCTTCTAAAGCTACACGGTTTGCTGCAGCACCAGGAGCATTACCCCAAGGGTGACCTAAAGTACCACCACCGAACTGTAAACAAGCGTCATCACCAAAGATTTCTACAAGAGCTGGCATGTGCCATACGTGAATACCACCAGAAGCTACTGGCATAACACCGCCCATAGAAACCCAGTCTTGTGTAAAGTAAACACCACGACTACGATCTTTTTCAATGTAATCATCACGCATTAAATCAACGAAACCTAATGTTACTTCACGTTCACCTTCTAGTTTACCTACAACAGTACCTGAATGTAAATGATCACCACCAGATAAACGAAGAGCTTTTGCTAAAACACGGAAGTGCATACCATGGTTTCTTTGACGGTCAATAACTGCGTGCATAGCACGGTGAATATGTAGTAATAAACCATTATCACGACAATAATTAGATAAACTAGTGTTTGATGTAAAACCACCAGTAAGGTAGTCATGCATAATAATTGGAACACCAAGTTCTTTTGCACATTGTGCACGTTTCAGCATTTCTTCTGAAGTACCTGCTGTTGCGTTTAAGTAGTGACCTTTAATTTCACCAGTTTCTGCTTGAGATTTATAAATAGCCTCAGCAACAAATAAGAAACGATCTCTCCAACGCATAAATGGTTGTGAGTTAACGTTTTCATCATCTTTAGTAAAATCAAGACCACCACGTAAACATTCGTAACAAGCACGACCATAGTTTTTAGCTGAAAGTCCTAATTTTGGTTTAATTGTACAACCTAATAAACCACGACCGTATTTATTTAGTTTATCACGTTCAACTTGAATACCGTGTGGAGGACCTTGGAAAGTTTTAACGTATGCTGGTGGAATACGAAGATCTTCTAAACGTAATGCACGAAGTGCTTTAAAACCAAATACGTTACCTACGATAGATGTAAATAAGTTAGTTACTGAACCTTCTTCGAAAAGATCCATTGGATATGCAACATACGCAATAAATTGATTCTCTTCACCCGGAACCGGTTCAATATCATAACAACGACCTTTATAACGGTCTAAAGTAGTTAAACCATCAGTCCATACTGTAGTCCAAGTACCTGTTGAAGATTCTGCAGCTACTGCAGCACCACACTCTTCTGCTGGAACACCTGGTTGTGGTGTCATACGGAATGCAGCAAGAATGTCAGTATCTTTTGTTTGATAATCTGGAGTATAGTAAGTTAAACGATAATCTTTAACACCTGCTTTAAAGCCAGCAGACGCTTTAGTTTCTGTTTGTGGAGCCATTTTAAAAAAAATTTGTCTAGTTTACGATCTTGCAATCTGCCCGAAATTGTTAGAGTTTTTATAAATATACAATTAGTCCATACTAAAATTAATCCATTCACTTAACGTAATTTGGAAACAAATATTTTTGTTGAATCTTAAAATATAATTTAATTTTAAGATTGATTACACAAAATTAAAAATTTTGTAGCCTTCATAATTGACAATTATGTGAGGTAAATGATTCTCACGTTAAGTGAGAGGGTTAAACTACTAAATGTTCTACTCTATTATTCTTCTTGACACTATAAATTTTCAGAAAAAAGAGTAGTCCAAAATTATTCTTTTACAGTAAGTAACTCCTCGTTTAAAAATTAAAATAGAGTATATACTAAAATTTTATATAAATTATATAAAAATTTTTGTGTTATTATAGAAAGACTATCATACTTTTATTTTTTTATCAAGACCCCTAGAAACTCTCTCGTCAAGGCCAAAGAAATTTTTTTTTTAATTGTAGTAATATCTAATATTGTATAATACAAGTAATAAAAGCTTTACCAACTAGATTTAGTAATACCCGGTAATAATCCTTGTAATGCATATTCGCGAAGTATATTTCGAGATAGTCCCAAATCTTTATAATAACCACGTGGACGACCTGTAACACTACAACGATTATGAAAACGCACAGGTGAACTATTTTTTGGAAGATTTTGTAATTGTCTATGTAATACCAATTTTTCTTCCATTGACACTGCTTTATTTATTGCGTTTTTTAAAGAAGTTCGTTTTTCAGAAAATTTTTTAATTAAAATATAACGCTTTTTTTCACGTTCAATCATACTTTTTTTAGCCATAGGAATAAAATATTGAAAATTTAATAAGTTTTGTTATTAATTGAAAATAATTTATAGAGGTCTTTTATTCGTTAATAATATCCACTCAAAATGTCTTACTTAACACTCCAAAATTAAATTAATCTATCTCTCTTTTCCCAAATAATATTTGGCCCTTGCATTACTGCAAGTGATGGGATTAAATTTTTAATTTAAGAACAATAATAAGACCAAAGTGATGAAAATAAAATTTTAAGACAGTTCACAATCGATTTAATCCACAATTCTATTGTGGACCGCACCACGTTAAGGGAATTTAATACAAAATTGAAGGATAAATTTCCCTATTTTTTATATACGTTGGTGTCTTGTTTTTTATAAAGTATCACCAGATTTCGGCAAGTGTTATATATTTATATATACGACAATTTTTTCTCCCTAAGAATAATTTTTGATCGTATACGAGTTTAAAGAATAAATAGAATTTTATACCAGAGCAATTAATATTAATATACTGTTTTTATAAAAACTGTATATATAAATAATATACGAATATTTCTAAAAAATCAACTCATATCAAAATTTTCCTCTCTCTGAACTTTATAAAAACAATGCATCAAATTGAAGCATTTTACAAGCTTCTAGATAGGTGAAGTTCGCAGTTCCTGTTTATAATTACAATTTTGATGTCTACAATTATCAAACTAAACAGCGAATTGCAAACTATTATTGCATCTACCACACGTAGAGTCGATTGAAATTACTTATCTCTTCAACCTTATCATTTGACTGTCCTATTCGATAGAATTTTCAATTTTGTTTCCATTACTTAGCCACAAAATTAAAAATTTTGGGACAAAGTCAATCTGGTCCAAACTCTAATTACTCCGCAATGGAATTGCGGACCAAATTAATGATATTTAGGACCAACCAAACAGTACTACTAAAATTATGAAGGTCATTGAATTAGATTGCTAATTTTAATTATAACTTCATCAGCACGCTCTTATTTATGTTTGTTTTAGTTATTCTTACGGAGAGAGAGGGATTCGAACCCTCGGTATGGGATTGCCATACGACGCATTAGCAATGCGTTACCTTCGGCCACTCGGTCATCTCTCCAAAACAAGGATATAATTAACATTCTAGCCAAAATATGATAATAAATCAATAAGAATATTAGTTTTCTCTATTCTCCCAAATTTCTTCCTTTAATGTGAGTTAGAGAAATGTGACACTTGTATTACTGTCCCTCACTTAACTCATGCTAAGTGAGTTACGGGCCATAATTTTTCTTTATGTGGTCAATTAATAAGAATTAAGAATTTTTTGGGCAGACAGCCAATTTAATTTCGTATAACCATACTCTTCCCAAAATTTAATATTAAGATAATCAATGCTTATATAATTAAATATAATTTTGTGGTGAAAAGACTTTCTAAAAATTAATATATTATTATAAATCATACTAAATCAAATTATTTTGCGTTTAACTAACTAACACCACTTATAGATAAGTATATAAATGGTGTTAGTTAAATAAATTTTAATTATTCTTAAATTTAATATAATAAAAATTTAGTTTAAGACAGACTGTCTTAAAATGAAATTGGTCTTAAATTAAAAATTTAAGATGAAGATGGCAAGGTCCTTAACTCACTTTAAGTGAGGACCAAATAAAATTAATCTAATGGACGCATTGATAAACTTGGTTCATTATCACGATCAATACCTTTTTCGAATCCTGCAGCTGCTGCACGAGCTCGACCAGCATGCCATAAATGACCAATAAAGAAGAAAAACCCTAAACAAAAATGAGATGTTGCTAACCAACTTCTTGGTGATACAAAGTTAACTGCGTTAATTTCTGTTGCTACACCACCTACTGAATTTAATGAACCTAATGGAGCATGAGTCATATATTCAGCAGCTCGACGTTCTTGCCAAGGCTGAATATCATTTTTCAATTTGTTTAAATCTAAACCATTTGGACCACGAAGTGGCTCTAACCACGGACCACGGAAATCCCAAAAACGCATTGTTTCACCACCAAAAATAATTTCTCCAGTTGGAGATCTCATTAAATATTTACCTAAACCGGTAGGACCTTGTGCAGATGCAACATTAGCACCTAAACGTTGATCTCGTACTAAGAATGTAAATGCTTGAGATTGTGAAGCTTCAGGCCCAGTAGGTCCATAAAATTCGCTTGGATATGCAGTTGTATTAAACCAAGAGAAACAACAAGCAATAAAGCCCATTAATGAAATAGATGCTAAACTATATGATAAGTAAGCTTCACCGGACCATACAAAAGCACGACGAGCCCATGCCCATGGTTTTGTTAAAATATGCCAAATACCACCAAAGATACACATTGTGCCAATCCAAATATGGCCACCAATAACATCTTCCATGTTATCTACACTACAAATCCAACCATCACCACCAAATGGTGATTTTAAGATGTACCCAAAGATTACACCTGGGTTTACTGTTGGATTTGTGATAATTCTTACGTCACCACCGCCAGGAGCCCAACTATCGTAAATACCACCAAAGTACATTGCCTTCCAAACTAATAACCACGCACCAAGACCTAAAATAATAAGATGAATACCTAAAATAGTTGTCATTTTATTTTTATCTTTCCATACGTAACCAAAGAAAGGGAATGATTCTTCTAATGTTTCTGGTCCTACTAAAGCATGATAGATTCCACCAAATCCTAATACGGCTGAAGAAATTAAATGTAATACACCAGACACAAAGTACGGATATGTATCTAAAATTTCCCCACCTGGACCTACTCCATATCCTAATGTTGCAATATGAGGTAAAAGAATAAGTCCTTGTTCATACATTGGTTTTTCTGGTACAAAATGAGCTACTTCAAATAAATTCATAGCTCCAGCCCAAAACACAATTAGTCCGGCATGAGCAACGTGTGCACCTAATAATTTACCAGAAAGATTAATTAATCGAGCATTTCCAGACCACCAAGCAAAACCTGTAGACTCTTGATCGCGTCCACCAACAACTAAACTACCATTAAAGAGCGTTTCCACGTGGTAATACCTCCTCAGGGAATACAAGTTTTTCATGAGGCTGATCTTGAGCAGCCATCCAAGCACGGATACCTTCGTTTA
>Ga0247834_1004039_pt1 | contig 19127 bp, 15 predicted proteins | sample LaCruzMarch2015__8_FD_187118 | JGI IMG/M metagenome (GOLD analysis project Ga0247834, IMG submission 187118) | Freshwater microbial communities from meromictic Lake La Cruz, Castile-La Mancha, Spain - LaCruzMarch2015_12m | ecosystem: Environmental > Aquatic > Freshwater > Lake | place: Spain...
ATCAACAACGAAATAGATTTTTGGCACAAACAAAAGCTTACTGGATCTGCACAAGCGCTCTAAAATGCTACTGACTAATTTTTCAGCGCGCGCATCAACAATAATGCTGTGTTGCTTGAATTCGGCGGAAATGTGGAGGTTAAGGCTTAAGAAAAAGACGAAAAGTTTGAAAAGCTTCACTTCAAGGTTTCTTCTGAGAAAATAGGATATGTTCTAGGGTACAAGTCTTTATCATCGGGTTCAAGCTTGCCCTTACGCCCGCAGGCAGACAGGAATAACATGGCGATGATAAGGAAAATGGTGGGTGATGAAGGGATTGAACCTCCGACCCTCTCGGTGTAAACGAGACGCTCTACCGCTGAGCTAATCACCCAATTAAAAAAGGCATGACCAAGTTGGCCATGCCCCTTTGTAGCAAAAAGAAATTTACTTTTCAACTGCTTCTTTCAATTGCTTTCCTGGACGGAACTTTGGAAGACGCTTTGCTGGAATTTTAATTTTTTCGCCAGTACGAGGATTACGACCCTCAGTAGCTTTGCGGTTAGCTGTTGCAAATGTACCGAAACCGATCAAACGAACATCGTCACCTTTTTTAAGAGACTTTGTAATTGTTTGAAAAGTTGCGTCGATTGCACGCTCTGCATCTGCCTTAGTTAGACCTGATGCTTTTGCGACGTTTGTTACTAAATCACTTTTATTCACGAAACCCACTCCTAGACTAATTTAAGTTAATTACAGTTTTATGATAATGGCGGTTTTATTAGACGGTCAAGAGGGTTTATGAAGCTTTACTAGAAAAAATAGTGATATATGCAGCTTTTTTACCACTTTTATTGTAAAAATGGCGAAATTCTTATGATTAGAAAGATTTTTAATTAACCTTTATTAAAAATCTAGCTCGCATACCCATACCAATAAATGGCCACAAAAAGGAACAACCAGACGACATCGACGAAATGCCAGTACCATGCAGCGGCTTCAAAACCTACATGATGGTCAGGCTGAAATTCACGTTTCATATTACGTAATAAGCATATGAATAAAAAGATGGTACCAATTAAAACATGCGCCCCGTGAAAGCCGGTTGCCATGTAAAAGTTCGATGGGTAAATGCCGTCTTTCAAACCAAAGGCAGCGTGGGCATATTCAACCCCCTGCACCACAGAAAAAATTAACCCCAATGCCACGGTGATTGATAAGGCTTTGGTAACCTTTGAAAATTGACCTTGCAACAATTCATGGTGCGCCCAGGTAAGGGTTGTGCCGGAAAGCAGCAAAATAAGCGTGTTCAAATAGGGCAAATGCATGGGGTCAAACGGGACAATGCCCTTTGGTGGCCACTGAAATGCCGCATGGCTTGCCACGTTAAGGCTGGCATGAAAGTACCCCCAAAAGAAGGCTGCAAATAACATGACTTCTGATGCAATAAACAGAACCATGCCAATTTTCAAACCTTTTTGAACGGCTGAGGTGTGTACGCCTGCTGTGTTGCCTTCCTTTAAAACATCTAACCACCAACCCAGAAAACACCCTGCAAGCAAAAGCAGCCCAACAATAAACACCCAATGGTCAATATGACGCATAAATAAAACCGCCCCAACAGCAACAACCAACACCGAAAGAGACGATGCCAACGGCCACGGGCTTGGATCAACCAGGTGGTAGGGATGGTTTTTGTGATTGCTCATACAATTGTGCGCTTAAAGGTGTTGGCCAATTTTACCATAAATTAGCGCTGTGGCAGTTATTAAAAATATTTAAATAAATACAATACAAAATTAAGACTTTTATTTTATTATATTTAATAAAAATTTAATGTTTTCTTGTAATGATGATTATTATTGATCATTTTTATTACAGGAATAACTCATGAAAAAAAATACTATATTTAAATACTGCACATCCTTGGCTTTAGGGTTGGCATTAACTTCTAACCTTTGCGCTAGCTACGATGTAACAACCGTTGCAGGTGTTGCTGGTAGCTTTGCTCATACCGATGGAGTTGGATCTGCAGCACGGTTTAAAAGCCCAGGCATGATGTCAATTGATCTTTCAACAGGTGACTTACTTATCGCAGATACTGATGATAGTGTCAGAAAAATGACTACTACTGGTGGGACCTATACTGTTTCTACATTATTTTATACCTGGCTAGCATCAGCTATTCCAACAGGGGGAAGTGGAATTTTAGCAATGGACGAACTCTACAGGCTTACCACGTGGATTAACTCAGGTGGGACTTATGTCTATAGCGGTGATGATTTTATTTGGACACCTGGAACAGGTGTTGCTCCTCTAAAGGGACTTGTTATGGACACTACTGGTAACATTTTTGTATCCGATACTTCTGTAAATGAAATTATAAAGGTTTTACCAGATGGTTCATACTCTGTTTTTGTACAAAATAGTGCACTTAATGGACTTACAGGTATTACTATAGATAGTTCAAACAATTTATATGTTTCAGCTACTAGCAATAATACAATTTGTAAAATTACACCTGCCGGAGTGATCACTACCATTGCAGGTACTGCAGGATCATCTGGTTCTACTGATGCTGTAGGTTCTGCAGCACGGTTCAATAGCCCTATAGATATTGATATTGATGCAGCAGGTAACCTTTACGTAGCCGACCGCGGTAACAACTTGATTCGCAAACTTACTAATAGTAGTGGCACCTATACCGCATCAACTATTGCGGGCTTAGCTGGAAGTACTGGCTCTGCCGATGGCACAGGTTCAGCAGCACGATTTAACGCCCCTACTGGCCTTGCTGTTGACGCATCTGGAAATATTTTTGTAACAGATACTGGAAACAATACCATCCGTAAATTGTTTATTCCCACCACCTCTCTTACCATAGAAGTAGATGGTACTGATAGCGCAACCATATCAGCTCCATTAGCAGCGACCACTGTTCACAAAACTGGTGCTGGTACAGCTGTGCTTTCTGGGAACAATTCAAGTGTGTCAACGCTTTCTATAGATGCAGGACTTGTTCAAGTTGCTGCTACTAATAACATGGGAGCTTCTCTTGCATTTACTGGTGGAAATATGGAAGTCACCTCAGGAACAGTTGCCGTTCCAGCCGCTGCAGTTAATGCTGCTGCTACCATCACTACTGATAGTGGTGCCGCTGTTTCTTCTATTGCAGCACCATCAGGCACATCTTTACTTACTTTAGCTGGGTCTGGCGTGGTTACTGCTGGTGACATGAGTGCAAGCGCTACTCCACTTTCTATTCCGGGCATTATGCATGTTGGCGCATCAAGTGCTAGCAAAATGCCTACGGGTGTTGCAACTGTTCCAAATGGTGGATTAGTGAAAATCATGGGCAACACTGCATCTAGTGTTCCAGGTGCTACTCAACTACAAAGTGGTGCTGTTCTAGAAGTAGCTGACAGCATAGCTGTTCCTGCCCATACAGGCGCTGATATTTTTGGCACCCTAAAGTTTGATAGTGGATCAATGTTAAAACTAGGTGCTAGCTCAACTTGGGCACGTAACATTACTGTTGGTACTGCGTTGTAGTACTTATTAAGTTTGATTGGTCCCGCGGTCTAGGCCGTGGGATAATCAGCCCCTACCCCAAATCAGCCAATGCATCTTTTAAAATGCTGAAGGTTAACAGCTCTGGCAGGATTTTGTGATGTCCATTGGGATATAACAACACATACAACGGCACACTGCTGCGGCCGTATTGTTCCAGCGCTTTGGTGATAGATGCGTCATAGGTAGTCCAGTCGGCTTTGACCAATTGGACGTTTTTGTCTTTAAACAATTGATGGGCTTTAGAAGTATTCAATACCATTTGCTTATTAACCTGGCAGGTGATGCACCACTTGGCGGTAAAATCAATTAGAACTGGGGATTTTTTGCGTAAATTTTCAACCATTGTCGGGTTGTAGGCAATCCAAGGATCGGCACTAAGGGCAGAAATAGGTTTGGTGGCATAGACATACGCGGCACTAGAAAGTGCTAGGGCTACAACGGTTGCGAGCAAACGCAGATACGGTGCTCGATTAACTCCGCCCCAATAGCCATAAATCCACGCGGCAATGCTAAGGGCAAGCAAGGCCACTAGAACATTTAAAAATACGGCGATGGAAACCTGGTCGGCCAGCACATGCATGAGCCACAGCACAGACGCGGCCATGCCAAAGCCCAAAATGGTTTTGAAGGTGTTCATCCACCCGCCTGGTTTTGGCAGGAATTTGGCAGTATTGGGATTTAAGCAGATTAATAAATACGGCGCTGATAACCCAAGGGCAAGGCCTGTAAAAATGGCAAAGCCGTGAAAGGGACTTTGGGTTAAGGCAAACCCAACCGATGCGCCCATAAATGGTGCTGAACATGGGGTGGCGACAATACAGGCGAGCACACCGTGGAAAAAGCTGCCCATTGGGGTTGAAGAATCTCCGCCTTTGGATGAAAGCTTGGAAAATGACGTGCCAATTTCAAACACGCCGAATAAGTTCAAGGCGAAGGCGAAAAACACAAAAATAAGTGCAGTAACAACGGCTGGGGATTGCAGCTGAAAGCCCCAACCCACTTGGTGTCCGGCGGCACGAAAGGCTAGTAATAATCCAGCTAATCCCCAAAAGCTAACAACGGTGCCGGCTGTAAAAAATAGGCCGCTTGCCCTGAGTTTTTTGGGCTGTGCGTGGTGGGTAAGGGTCATGATTTTTAAAGACAAAATGGGCAAAACGCAGGGCATTAGGTTTAAAATAATGCCACCGATTAGGGCGAATAAAAACATCAGCGCCATGTGGAAGCTGAAAAAGCCCAGTTCGGTGTGGGGTTTTGGCAGGGCGTTCCATTGAGCCACGGGGATAAAGCTAAGGGTTTGGGTGGTTTTTTCTGGGGTGCAAAGCTTATTACATACAGTGTAGCTGATGTGAGCTTTGATGGAACCCAGATCATGGGGGGAATCGTTGGTTATGAAAGTGCCGTGGACGTGGACTTTGCCCTCGTATGCTTGGAATTTGTGACCATGCAGGCTCAAGCTTTGAAGGGGGGGCCATTTTATGTGGTCAAGGGTGACGCCTTTGGGTAAATGCCATTCGATATTGGTGGGGGAATCTTCGCTATCGGGGGCGTAAATGTGGGCATGTTCAGGCAGGTCAAAAACCAAGATAAAGGGGATGTTTTGTTTTTGGTGATTTTCGGGCGCCAGAAGCTGCACGTTTACGGTGTTCGCCATAAGGGTGGTGATGGTGAATATGCACATAGCGAAGAAGCGGAAAAGCATGGGGTTATAATCCTTGGGTCAATGGGTTGATTTAAAAACAGATATCATACACTGGATCCCGACGCCCTAAAGGGCTCAGGATGACGCAGCCTCTCCGTCTTCATGAGGAGCCAAGGGCTTTGTGATGATCCAGTGAGTAATGTCCGAATTCTATAGACAAGTGAGGATTGCCGCGCTGCGCTCGCAAAGACGAAGGGGGAAAATAAAAAAGAGGAATTCATGCCGTATTATACCAAAACCAACTCCCTTAAATTGTACCCCACAATTTTTCAAAATTCCATGTGGTGGTTAATGGGTATAAATTTTGCTGTAGGCATCAGCATCAGAAGCATGCAGCCAAGCTAGGTTTTCGTACCAATCTGCAATGAGTGGATGTTCATGATGAGGGCCATTCCAAGCCAAATACCCTGCATAGAATAGAATGGTTTCAAGACCTCTTCTGGTGAACATAGTCGGATCAGCAGCAGAACAGTAACGTTCGCGCACTAGCTCACGACAATCGATTCCGTCTTCCACCCAATCAGCAAAAGGACGACATGTAGACAGCATTTGACCAACTAACCCAAGGAAATTTTCGCGTTTATGCGCATCTGCTGTTAGTAAATATTTGTAAATAACATTTACTAATTCATGAGGGCCAGCGTAAATATGCTGATAGAAATACTGAAGCACAGCGTTAGTTCCAGCAAGTCCATTCTGCACTGAGTAATAATCCCATGCAACATAGTATGGTGCATTTGCTGCAATTTCTGTTGGAACGTTCCAAAAATCTCTATTTTCGTATTTTATAAAGCCAGAGATGCTGACATTTTCACCATCAAGTGGATGATCAGATAGAGCTGTAATAGTGCTTTTTTTGAAATCTTTAAAAATTTCTTTTTTTAGAAATTCGTCAAAAGTATATTCTACTTCAACCACGGCATCAGCAGCTGCCACGGCCAGATCACCTAAAAATTCATTGGCAACATAGGAACTGACTTCTTCTAGGGCTGTTTTTTTACCGTCTGGACAATGAGTGAAACGCCCAGCTAGCGGCGCTATTGCTTGCGCATCTGTAGCATAATTTCCACCAGCACGGTCAAAATACGCAAATATCAGGAACGCTTGTTCGCATAATGCTATTCTTTCGGGGGTGAAAGCTGCTTGATCTGGCATCCAATTATCCCATAGAAGTCCTGGTTCTACTGGGTGAATTGCAAGATCAGCACCAAAAAGTCGCACTAAGCTTTTAATGAAATGGTCATGAATTTTTTTATAGCTTTGTTCAAGGTCTGCCTTAAATTGTGCATCTTTTGTTGGAAGGTCTGCTACTGTTATTGGAAATACTCGAATAGCTTCTCTTCTTTGCATAAAACCTGCATCCGCATCGTCTGCAACACCCTGCACAGCAGCAAGAAATGCAGGATCAGCTCCTGCAAGTGCTGCTGCTTGCTCTTCACCTTCAAAACTAATTGCATTGTTGGAATCCATTGCATCTACAAACATTGTTGAAAGCGGCACCAGATCAACATCTAAATTGGCAGTTAAAGATGCTAATAAACCATCAGGGTATATGTGCGGTTTTATTTTTGCATTGTAAACACCAATACAATAATCCCCAATGCGCTGCCAGTAAGCTTGGTCAGTTTCTGCAGGACCCTTACGTAAACCGGGGTGTGCATTAAAAACATGATTTTCAAAAATAGCGCCTCTATCGATTGAAGAGAATTCTCTGATTTTTTCCATGCGGGTGTACACATGGCTTGGGGTAGCCAACTGGATTTGCAATACTATCTCATTGTTTGGAATACACGCAATTAAACCAGCAACAGTATGAGAATTAGGTTCCACAGAAAGGTTATGCAAGATAGTTTCGACAAGATTAACTTTCAAAATACGCCTAGTTACAAAAGAATGCTCTAGACCGTTGATGTCATCGAAACGATTTTGAAGCGCCTGGCGCACATGTGTAAAATCTACAGCTACACCTTCAGGTTTATAATTAGTGGTCCAATGCGCTACTAAGAAATCTTTTAATCTATTTTCAAAAGCAGCAACTTTTTCATCTAACGGAGGCTGTCCTGCTATAGCTTGTATTACTGCGAAATTTCTGACCTCTGTTACATAATCTTCTGCAACGATTGGAACAACTACATGATCAGGACTAATTAATTCCCGTGGTGGAGTAATGGCGTCAATTTTACTAGCGATAATACGATTAATTAATTGTTCACGAGCTTCATTAAAGGCTGTTCTTATAGCGCGTTCATCTGCTGAGGGCGGTATATTGGGAACCATCATTCTTATTTTATCAATTAATGCATTGTAGTGAATGTCGCGATGAACATCACCAAGGTTAGCAATAGCTGTTAAACACGTTTGAAGTGGAATGTTTTCCAAAGCGGCTATTTTTCCAGGTTTTAAGGCTTTTTGAATTGCTCTTTGAATATTTCCCGAAATTTCTGGCTTATTATTGATTGCTTCAATTAAAGCTTGAATAGCTGGCACTATTTCTTTTGCTGCGTCAGGGATAAGAGGGTTAAGCTTTCCAAACAAAGCATTCAAACAGATTTCTTTTTTAATCGCAGAAAAATCAGGATTTTCAAGAGCAGCCAAAAAAGCTCTGAGAGCATTGCGTTGCGGAAGGGTGCTGCCTGTATGGTCTAAGCTTTGAATCTGTCCAGCAGGGATCACACCTATTAAATGGATAACTGGGGTAAGGACACGCTCTTCAATATTTTTAATGAAATCCTTAGCCTTTTCTATAGTGTCGCAAAAAGTTTTTATATATACAAATGCTTGGCCCACTTCGTAATCAAAATCGTTTGAAGCTTTACTTTCATTGAACACATCTATAATTTCTGCTTGTTCAAAGTTTGACAGCGAAGAAAAAGTCAAAATAAAAGATTTTGTATGGGGATCAGCTAAACTTAGCTGAGCTTGGTACATTAGTTCAGCTGCTGGAGTACCAACAAACGATGCACAAATTTCATGAAGAGTTACCTCAAGGTTTTTATAGCGCTCACTAATTTGTGGTACATATTCAAAGTAAGGTTCTGCAGGAGCTACCAGAGATAACCTATTTAAGGTATCAACATGCTGATTGGTTGCTCTAGAACTAAGGTTTGCTGACCATATTTGATCAGGTGAAAAATTAAGGGCACGACTATGAGCAGCAGCTTTTTTGATGACTCGTTCTATTATTGCCCTTTCATCAACACTGGCTTTTAAGCCTGTGGTGACTCCATCGGAATAGCCATTACCAATCATCATACCTAATGCATAACGCGAAAATGTAATGGGGTCGACTCTATGGTTATCAAAATCGTCCTCGACAACAGCCAGTGCCCCGACTACGTCTAAGCCTGTATCTAATATTGCTTTTTGAGTGTTGATTTCTTGCTTCTTCATTTCACGGAAAATAACAATTTCTTTATTGCTTGCAAGAGCCATGGGTTCACTAGCAAGGTGAGTGACCATAGAAATGGCCAACACTGCCTGAATACACTTGAAATAATGACGAAAAAGTATTTTCACTATTAAATATTAAATCGAAAAACTATAATTATTTTATATTTTTTATATTAAAAAACACTTAATGGGTGGATACCCGCTTTCGCGAGTATGACGAAGAAAGCGGATGGCATAGAACTGGACACCGCGGTCTGAGCCGCGGTGAAACTGTGGAGAGGGCTTGCTGCTTCAGACAGTAAAATCAAGCAACCAAGCGTAATTCGGTTTTCTTCTTCTGCGCAGCTGGGGTTTCTTTCAAAAGCCAGATAAGCAGAGTGCCGCCCAAAAGACCTATGGTTGCGGTGTAGATCATTACTCCGGTTGCACTGCCGCCCATAAGTTGAGTAAGAGTACCGGTGATTAGCGGTGTTAAGCCTGCAAAAATGCTAAGCCCTGCTGAAAAGGCAAAGCCCGATACTCTGCCCCTAATAAGCACAGGCACGTTAAGTGAACTTAAGGGGTGAACTACAGAGTATGCAAGCGCTGCAGGCAAAACCATGATTAGCTGGAATAGGGCGAAATGTTGCTCATGCAATAACATGAATGCTGGGTAGATACATATTAATTGTGTAATGCATGCAGCAAACATGGTGCGTTGCAGGCCAACCTTGTCACTTAACCAACCAAATATTGCCGTGAAAATGTTATGGGCAATAACCGCTAACACAGTCATTTTAGCGGCTATGTGTAGGGGGATGCTCAAAACTTTGGTCATATAAAATGAGGTGTAGCTAAGGGGAATCCAGATGAATACCCCAGCAACAGCGCCTACGCAAAAGGCACGATAAACAAACCGGCGATGTTCAGGACTTAGAAGCTTAAAATCTTCGGCTGAACGAATAGCTTGTTCAGTTCTAAAGACAGGGCTTTCTTTGACGAAGCTACGTAGATAAAAAGCAATAACACCAAGGACTGCTGCTATTATAAAGGGTGCTCTCCATGACCAGTCGGGCATTCCAGGGCGCGTAGCAATGGCCACACAAGCAATTGCTAGCAAGCTGCCCATGCCTGCTGAGGAATTATAAAGCCCGGCAACGGTTCCGGCGCGTTTCCATCCGTAGCTTTCAATCAGAAGAATACCACCGTTAGTGAATTCTCCACCCATGCACATACCCTGAATAATACGACAAGCAATAAGTGCAATGGGGGCTGCAATGCCGACCTCAGTATAAGTGGGCAACAAGCCAATACACAAGGTTGGAATTGCCATACCAAGAACTGAAAACATTAGGCTTTTCCGGCGGCCTTTAAGATCTGCCATGCGTCCGAAAATGTAGCCACCTAATGGGCGCGCTAAAAAGCCGATGGCAAAAAAGAAGCCACTAATAACGGCATCATGTACCGGGCTAATGGACGGATAAAACTTCGGCGCTAACAAGAAGCTAAAATGAGCAAAAATAAAGAAATCAAAATACTCAAGCAAGTTGCCGCACATAAGGGCAGCTAATAAATGCTTGGGAGGTTTTGGAAGGTTGCTCATTAAGTACCCCTTAAAATGGTTAGCTATACTTTTATAGTATGTAACGCATGCAAAAAAGTCGCAAGTCATTTTAGGAAAAATAAAAAACCTTATTTTAAGCAAATATTAACAAAAAATTGCGTATACTAACTTTGGAACGCGTAAATAATACAGGCCATTATGCTTTATGTAATTTACTTCGCCATTCTTACTACCATGGGTTTGCACGCATCTGGACCCAATGAAATTTCTTCAGATGAAGACTCACCCTTACTTAAAAGACCATCTCTTGAATACAACAAGTTTCGCGATGAAACGATGCTGGTAAATTTGAAAACAGACAGCGCATTGTGGAAGCTTTTGCGACGCAACAAATTGTGTGTGCTGCCTTCTGATGCCGACAAATCTTTAGCGTGGGTGCACCAACAAGCAGAAATTTTGAGAGCACAAATTGACTTAATTGATGCACAAATGCAGGAATACAGCGCCATTGTGTGGCTTGAACCATTTGAAACTACGAAAGAACAAATAAAAGCTATTAACCACGCGATGCATTCAATTAAGAAAGCTGTTAGAAGCGATGAGAAACGTTCAAAATTAGCGACGATTAGGCACTGGAGAACAGCAGCACAGCAAAAACAGAAACTTGAAAAGCTTGTTTTACACTTGGATGCTTTTTATGAATCAGAAAAATTTTAAGTGAATTTTAATTAAACACTGGTTACGCTTAGAACATAGATTTAAAACGTGTAAAATGCCATGTTATTCGCAATTTTATTTATTGTTCTTGTGAGTTTTCAAACTGAAGTGTTTGGTGCTGATGATGACACAGTTGATCGAAATGTTAGCACTTCTAATGCTCAAGCTGACGAGTGGCCATGGCAAACTGCAGGGACCACGAATAGCGCAACTTCACCACAAAATGTAATTATAGAAATACTTCCTTGGGCTGTGAGTAAGCATATTGAGAAATTAGCTAAAGAATATGTTGAGCACTGCGAGAAAACTACAAAAGTAAAGATAAACAGAAATCATGGATTTGGGCATGCTCTTGGCCTTTCAAAATCTCATAGACATAAGAATAAAACAACAACAAGAACACTTGCATGGATTGCTGAAAAACGAAATGAAGCAGAAATTCATCACAACGCTCTCACTGCAGAACATAGTGAGTATCAAACACAGCTAGCTTGCTATGATGAGATTCAGGAGCTAAGTGAAAGCGGTACATATATTAGCGATGAACGTGCAGATGAAATTTTACAAAAAGAACTTGCATTTATGGAATGGAGAAGTCGAATTCTAAGACAGGACATTCCAGCGATTAGAGCCTATGCAGCAAACTTGGAAGTTATCATTGAACCACAGGCCAAATTTTTAAAATTGTTGAATAATTTTCATGCAAAACGACTTGTTACTTCTAGGGAAGGCGCAATTAAGTTTGTTCTGCAAAATGTTGAAGCACCACATGCGGATTTTTTTGCAGCCCATAGAGCTGCCATAGAAGAATACATTACTGACACATATTATCCTGATGTGGAAGACGATGCTGCAACCGAATAAAACTATTCCAGCATTTGCCCTGCTTGAAGTAGCAATTGCTTTAAGTATATTGGGGGTGGTTGCCTATATGGGTATGCCGCTGCTTGGCAAATTGCAACATTGGCAGCAGGTAAAAGTAACGAATGCACACCAGGAAAAAATTGTAGAATCACTGGCAGGCTATGTGTTAATGAACAAGCGATTGCCCTGCCCTGCGTTAAGTGCAAATGGTGAAGCGCAAGCGGTTTGCACGAATGACACCAAGTCAGGTTTTGTGCCCTATAAAACCTTGGGCATTGATGAGAAAACCGCTAAAGATGGTAACCATCATTGGATGACCTATGTGGTGGAACCGAATCTGACATCGTCACGGATTAGTTTTATATACACGGACCCAACGCTTGCTATTGACCCTAAAACGGTGTTTTGCAAAGCACCTAGCGGTGGAAACTTGAATGTACAAACAGCTGACAAACAACCATGTGTAGTAGCGCCAGATTTTGTAGCGGTGGTGTTAATTGCCCATGGCAACAGTGGTGGATACGCCCTTGATAATGGGACGATTCAACCGGTAGCAGATGGCGATGTTGATAAAATTAACAATGCAGCCCGGGGAGGAGTTTTCATAACCAAAACCCAGCAACGAACAGCGCCATCTATTTTTGACGACACACTATTATATGTCAGCCGTAACAACCTAATGGCTCAGTGGGCGAAGTTTCCTTGTAGGCGTTAAAATGCTAAATCACCTTTATTTTTCATCAATTTGTTTAAAATTAGTCTATATTTTGTGATTAATTATTTTTTAAACATTCTCGGGCCACAATACTTTTGTTGATAACTTTCATGAGGCCCCAAATGAACAAATTTACTTTTTATGGCAATTACTCAAAGGCATTAGCGCTAACATGCATGCTACTTGCAAACAATGGCTATAGCGCTGAAGAAAAAGACTCTTTTTCTGATGACGAAGAAAGCAGCATAAGACGATATGTTACGACTTCCGCTCAAGAACAACGATTACAAGAAGAAGCCGCAAACGCAGCACTAATAAGGAAAATTGAAGCAGAAGATAGGGAATTCCAGGCATATCAAGAAGATGTGCGAAGGAGAACAGAAGAAGCACGCCAGTTGGCAATACATCGGGCAGACGTGAAGAGAGCAGCTGCTGAAGTACCTTTTGCAGAGACGGAAGCACAATTAGGTTTGCTTTTGGAAGCAAAAAGAATTAACAATTTTGGTGAAGTATCGCCCACATTTTCTGGCCTTGCTGACTTCTTTGAAGGGGAAGCTGGAACAAGAGCTCGACTTTTTAGTATTTATCAGGAGCTTTATAGTCAGCATAGAGACAGCGATTCTGCCATTGCCACAATGGCAACTGATTTCAGAGATGGTAGGCTAAATACAGGACTACCAGAAAGTGCTGAAGAAGTGTAATGAGCAATATAATCAGATAATTAAGTTTAAACTCTACTAGATAAAATCAATAAAACTCTGCGGGAGAATACTCTCGTGGAGTTTTTATTTCGTATAGATTACGCTATTTTGGCAGCACCAAATTTGCTGAATATTGTGCTCAGTTTAAATGGCATCACAAGTATTCAATATAAAAATATCCAAAAAGTTCTTAACATGAAAAAAATTTATCAATACCATATAAATAAGAAAAATAAAGTTCTCTGAAAACTTAAATGAGGTCATATGAAAAATATATTTAAAGGAATATTATGTGTAGGTTTTCTTCTTGCACATACGCAACTTACGTTAAATGCCATGGATAGCGCACAAACACAAGAAGATCTGTGTCTGCTTTTAAATAAAAAAAGATTTGATACTTTTGGCAATCTAAACCCCTTTATTTCTGGCATGGCTAGTTTCTTTGAAATAGACACTGCTGCGAGAGCTGAGATTTTTCAACGTTATAATGTTCTTCGTGAGCAAGGCAGACTGACTGATGATTCTGCCATTAATAGTTTAGCAACTGATTTTTGGGAAGGACGTTTTTGTGATCCTGCGAATCTGGATCAACGTAGATTAGCTAGCTTTATTGAATGCATAGAAAACCGGAACATTTACGGGGCAAGCATCATTATTTCTAAGGAATATAGACTTATCAAAAAATATGCATCCATTTCATGCTCATGTTTTGTGGTCTGCGCGATCCTCCTAAACGATTTAAAAATGGCACAGGAGTGTTTAGAAAACGGAGCAAATGCTAATCTGCCTTTTCATGCTGGATATACAAATTTAATTCAGCACCTGTTAGATTTTAATCCAAGTTTATTGCCCAATGAATTACGACTCCTCGCAGCAACGTCAGATGGTGCATATCCATTTCTAGATTTCGTGAGAAGACCTGGTTCGGATGACCATATAAGTGTAGGGTTGGGCATGACTTCAAAAACAAGCATAGATAGCAAACGAACTGCAAATGGATGCACAGCCTTATTCCTCGCTTGCTATCAGAATAAACCTGATTTTGTAACTATGCTACTTTTTTACGGAGCAAATCCTCTGCAAGCAGATAACGTAGGTGGCACTCCTTTACATGCGTGCAGTTCGTCACCTGAAGCACAGACCGCTCTTAATAGAGGGCTGGAGCAGTTTGAAGAATGCAAGGGGCCCTAAAACACTATAAAAACTGAGCAAAAGACAAAAGAGCTTTTAGCAATCGATTAAACACCCAAAAAAAATCTTGAAATAGGAATAATGATTACTATATGTACAAATACAGCAATAAAAATGTTGTGAACTTTCAGATAGGAGTTACTCATGGGAAATATAATTAAAGCAGTATTATGCGCAGGTTTTCTACTTGCACATACGCAACTTACGTTAAATGCCATGGAGGAAGAGGACGTTGGTGAAAGCAAGACTGAACAGCATCAAATTAATAGTGATGCACAATTACAGGACCTTTTGAGATGCATGGACCCAGAGATCTCTCATGCTGATCAGATAACAATGTATGCAATACTTAAAGAAAACCCACATATTATCAATCAATACCCAGCGTATAGCAGAATCTTTTTAGCCTGCTCAATTTTAGCGAATGACTTAGAAATGACAGCGCATTGTGTAACAAATGGAGCAGATGTTAATTCAGCCGTGTGTTTTAATTACCCCTATTACACGACTCCCCTTGAGACTGCGGTTTACTTTAGTAAAAATGAAATTATAAAATTTCTGTTAGATTGTGGAGCAAATGTATTTGCTGAAAGACACGATGGGGAAACAATCTTATACCATAGTTCTTATGGCTACGCCGATGATTGTGTAACCATGCTGGTTCGCTATGGCGCAAATCTTCTAGACAATAATCAGAGACAAGCCCTTTTGGATCGAGCGTCGACACCAAAAAAACAAGCAGCCATTCAGAAAGGACTAAGACAGGCAGAAAGATATGTTTGTGAGTGGCTTAACAGTGATTATAACCTTGACACAGGAAACGTGATAAGAAGATTACCACCATTTTTTTCATCTATGATTGGCGGATACATCTAACTTTAGTTTACTATAAGGAAGCTCATATAATTTTTGGGCTTTCTTATTTAGCACCCTTGCAAAATAAATATATTCGATATATTAAATTATTATTAAATATTATTCTGCTATAATTTTATAATATTTAATTTTTTGGTGCTAGCAATGAATGGGACTTCTTTTTACAACAGTTTTTCAAAGCTATTAATACTTATTTGCCTGCTGTTTACAAGTAATGGCTATAGCGCTGGGTCAGTGGAAGAGCTGTCAGCCATTATACAAAAACGTGTAAACGATACAACAGAAGGTCAGACTCGTTATGTGATATTCGATCTTTTTTCCTATTTTGAAACGGCAGATGCAATAACAAAAAATAAAATTTTTCATGCATATAATAATATTTTTAAAAGAGATGGTGGGTTTACTGCGATACTCAGAATTGCAGTTGCTCACAATGAGAGACGGCTAAATGCACTTTTAGAAGAATATGGTTATCCAGCTCCAATGGCCTATGGTGACGGTCATCAAAAACTACCCGCAGATAATAGCTATGGAAGACAATATCCTTCTGCTGAAGAAGCACTACGCGCACAACGTTATATAAAAAATCCGCTAGAACATAATGAGGTAAAACCAGCTGCAGCAGCTTATGGCTATGATCGTTGGCAAGAAACAGCAGACGAAAGGTTAGCACGAGAATTTCAAGAAGAAGAGGCGCAAAGGGAAAATCAGCGATTGCAAGAGGAAGCTGCAAGCGCAGCACTAATAAGACAAATAGAAGCAAAGGATAGAGAGAACCTAGCATATGAAGCAGATGTACGCAGGAGAGCAGAAGAAGCGCAAAGGGAAAATCAGCGATTACAAGAAGAAGATGCAAGAATAGCGCGACAACTTTATGAAGAAGAAGAGGAGCAAAGGCGTGAAAGACTGCGATTACAAGAAGAAGCTGATGAAGCATACGTAAGGCAAATTGAAGCAGAAGATGCTAGAGCTAGAGCACCAATGCCTCCATATGCTGCACCACCGATTGGAATAGCAGCAGCACCTGAAAACCACGGCATCAACCCTCCATATGCTGCACCGCAGCGCAGAGCAGCTCCGGCTAATGAAACTCCAGAAGCTCGTCGCGAGCGACTTTATTTTGAAGCTGGAGAAGCTTGTAAGCAATTCACTCAAAGGTTTAAGCGAGCTCCTAATAAAGAGGAAACAGTTAATGCGATTATGACGTATTCAAATATTGAAAAAGCTGAAGCCGAAGGAGTGTACTATAATTTAATCAATTTAAACTCAGTTAAATAAAAATCAACAAAACTCCGCGGGAGAATACTCTCGTGGAGTTTTTTTAATGGCTCAGTGGGCGAAGCTTCCGTGTAGAAAGTAGCTTCTTGAGGCAACCATAATTATTCAATTTAATCAGCATTAGTGACAAAAATTACTTTGACATAGATTTAAAAAGACTTTAAAGATTGTTAATTACATTTTATTTGACATAATATAACAAAAATGAATTTGTCTGTTTTGAAGTTTATTGTTTTTTGTGGTTGCATAGTTATTAGTTTTGCTGGCACTGCTTGCACAGCATCTACTGATTGCAAGTGGCCAGATGCTGCGCTTTTAAAGAAAATGGGTGTATCTAGCCCTGCGAATGGAATGACTACGCCAAAAAGAGTTGGATTTAGGAAAAGTGTAGCCGTTGGCATGACGGAATATACGGAATATGACGAAGATCAAGATTGCAAAACCGAACATGTTAACACCACCGAGATTTGCAGACAGTCTTTGAAAGAATTTACTCCGCGTAAAGAAGAAGACGCACAACCAAGAGAATCTGCCTATAATTTTGTGGCATCAATAAATTTCATGCTCTATGAAAATGGCATACCAACAGATGATCATCTAATTCGCGAGGCAATAAAAGACAGGGTTCTAAAAATTGCTAAAGACATTCAAGGGGATTTTTTCGTCAATAGAGCTGTAGCGCAGAAGGAAGGCTCCCCGCCTAGGTTGCATATATTAGAAGAGAATTTTTTAAAAATCACCCCAAAAACCGTAGAAAAAATGCGAGCAATGGGTGGTTTGCTAACTTTGGAAGATTGCCTGAAAATCAGGCACATAGGGGGAGATAATCCCAGTATTATTGCTAAATTAATTGCTGTTAATCTTGAGCGAGAGAAGTTAGATACAATTCAGCAGTTGCATGCAAAACAGATCAGAATCACTGCTGACATGATTGATGCAATTAAGTGCAGACAAAATACACTTACAACCGATGAGATAGATTTATTTTTACACTTTTCAGTCAGGAACCGACTTGTGTTTGTTGAACTGTTAAAAATGGCTCCCCATAGGGTGCAAGACTTTAGAAATATTCTTGCACAAAGCACCATGGAGCCTAAAAAGCATAGAATTTTATTGAAAAGAACTGCTAATGAAATATTGCAAATTGCGAGGGGTTTTACACCCGATGCCAGGTTGTACGCGAGTGATGTATTAGCATTTTCTCTAAAATTCCTAAGTAGAAATGAGCTATCAACCTATGAACTGATTGATTTTTCAAGGGTTTTAATTAAGCGTGAGAGCTGGTGTGCTTTGATGTGGTCCTATGCGGACCATGATACACTTCATGACCTTTGTAATAGGCAGAGATAAACACAGTTGTCACAATATTGCTGTAATGTAATACTATTTCTTGACTTTTTACAAATAGTGCTTACATTGATAAAATCATCTAGAATATTGACCGCATGACCTTTGAAGAAACTGGCTTAAGTGAGGTGCTTGTTAAGCGCTTAGCTGAAATAGGCTTTACGACCCCTACTCCCATTCAACAAAAAGCAATTCCTATTGCATTGCGTGGGCAAGATATTATTGGCATGGCCCAAACTGGTACAGGTAAAACGGCAGCGTTTTTGTTACCGATACTCAATGTTCAAAATGATAAAGCACAAAAATCGAGAAATCCTAGCGTACTGATTTTAGAGCCTACCAGAGAGTTGGCGTTTCAGGTGCAGGAAAGCTTAAAGCGCTTTGACCCAGAAGAGAATTTAAAATCTGTATTGCTAATTGGCGGTGACCCAATGGGCATGCAAGAACGCGCGTTGAAAAAGCCGCATCACATTATTATTGCAACACCTGGACGACTGTTAGATTTTATGGATCGCGGGAAGTTGCTTATGTACGGTGTGCAGCATGTGGTGATTGACGAAGCGGATAGAATGTTAGACATGGGATTCATTCCTGATGTTGATAAGATTTTGGCAGTTTTGCCTAAAACCCGTCAGACACTTTTGTTTAGCGCAACGATGACGCCTGATATTCGTAAACTTGTTGAACAATACATGATGCTGCCTAAAACTGTTGAGGTTAAGGGCGAAAAAAGTAAGGCATCTATCGAGCAAACTGCGGTTTTGGTTAATGACATTAACAAGCGCGAAGCGTTGCGTAAAATTTTGCGCGAGCACCCGAAGCTGAACGTTGTGGTTTTTTGTAATCGCAAGCGTGACATTGACGAATTGAAGCAGTCTTTATCACGCCATAAGTTTTCTGTTGGCGCTATGCATGGTGATATGGACCAAGAGGCGCGTAATAAAAGCTTACAAGCGTTTAAAGCTGGGGAAATTGATATTCTGATTGCAAGCGATGTGTTGGCGCGCGGTGTAGATATTGAAGGCCTTGGAATGGTAGTTAACTTTAACGTGCCATTGCAAGTTGAAGACTACATTCACCGCATTGGCAGAACTGGCCGTGCCGACATGAAGGGCTTGGCATTTACGTTGGTCAATGTGAAAGAACGGACACTGCTTAAGAACATTGAAACGCATTTGAACGCAACCCTGATTAGCGAAACTTTTGTCGAAGAAAAGCGCGCGAAAAAAACACAAGAAAAACCAGCACAAGAAA
>Ga0247834_1004047_pt1 | contig 19083 bp, 10 predicted proteins | sample LaCruzMarch2015__8_FD_187118 | JGI IMG/M metagenome (GOLD analysis project Ga0247834, IMG submission 187118) | Freshwater microbial communities from meromictic Lake La Cruz, Castile-La Mancha, Spain - LaCruzMarch2015_12m | ecosystem: Environmental > Aquatic > Freshwater > Lake | place: Spain...
CGCTGACGATGGCCGAGGCCATCGCGTCTGCCGGCGGCAGCAGCGTCCAAGCCGACGCCGTGCTCGCGTTTTACCAGGGCCAAGGCTTTACCCATTGGGTGCGCTCCCCCGACGTGGGCGACTTCAACGACTTCTCATTTGAACTCATGAACTGGGCGCTGCTTGGCCTGCAGGACATCTGCACCGAGCAGTACCTCGGCGCGCAGTCTGGCTTTGACGGCCGCAACTCGGTGAACGGCCTGCCGCTCGCGAGCTACGTGCGCCACCCGAGCAACCCCGAGTTCTACCCAGACGGCGCGCCCGTTGCCGAAGACGTCCGCGAGATGCTCATGCGCTGGATTCGCTGGCTCATGCTTGAGACCGGCGCCGATGGCTTCCGCCTGGACGCCATCAAGCATGTGTTCCCCAACTTCTACAGCTCGGACTTCGACGGCGACCCCATCGCCTTCAACAAGGTCATCCAAGACACCTACGACGAGCTGAACGGCTTCACCGACGACGACGACAACGACCTCGTCGATGACGCTGCCATCTTCGGCGAGAACTTCACCGGCGAGTTCGGCGCGCTCCGGCCTTATGTGCAGACGGGTATGCGCGCCCTCGACTTCCCGCTCTACTTTCGAATCGCGGGCTTCCAGGGCTCAAACAGCATGTACGGCCGCGGCGGCACGAGAGACGGTACCAACACCGACATCGGCCAGCTGTCGGTGCGTCCGCAAGACATTGGCGGCTTCGGCGGCCTCAACCGCTTCGCGGGCGTTGGCTTCGCCCAGAGCCACGACAAATGCCAAGGCCACGAACTTACCGACGAGAACAACCAATCACCGACGTTCTCGCGCTGCACGCCGGTCGGCGGGCAGCCCGACCTCATCTACAGCTTCGTCGTCCTGAGAGACGCCGACAGCGCCGTCTTCTATGACGGCAACCGCTGGACACCCCAAAGCTTCGTGCGCGGCGGACGCCCTGACGGCCTGCCCGACACCTTCGCCGGCGCACGCCAAGAGACCATCACGCGCATCGTCACCGGCGCCCGCCGCGTCGCCCGCGGCACCCAGGAGAACCGCTTCGTCGGTGCTGACTCCTACGCCTTTGAGCGCTCCGTCCCGGGCCGCGGCGCGGCTGGCCTCGTCGTGCTGCACGACCGCATCGGTCAGAACAGCACCTTCGGCGGGCCTGGCTCGACGAACAACGCCTTCATCGTCACGACGTTCCCCATCGGCACCGAGCTCGTAGAACTCACCGGCAACGCCCTGGAGTTCGGCCGCCGTGTGACGGTGCTCGACCCCGGCGCGCTGCCGCAAAACGAGCAGGAGCAAGTCAACAACGCCCGCGCCAACTTCCAAGCCGCCAACGGCGTCGCCGCTCCCGCCGGTCACGGCATGTTCTTCACGGGCGTGCCCGGCGGGCCGTCAAGCAACTACGTCATCTATGCGCCCGAGGCCGCGCGCCCAGCCAGCCCTGCCGACGTCGAAGACCCCGTCGTGCGCGAGCGCGTCGATGTCGCCACGGGCGGCCTCACGTCCGGCGTCCACGCGCTGCACCTGCGCTTCCGCCGAGAGATCGCCGGCGCCGCCGACGCCCAAGACGAGGTCATCATCCCCCTCTGCGTCGCCGCCACCGTCGCCGCGTGCGGCCAGGTCGTGTCGGACGCGCCCGCCCCGCCTGGCGACGCGCTCGCGAGCGGCCTCGTTGACGTCGACCTTGGCGCCGTCGCTGCGACCATCCACACGCTGCAGACCGCACCGGCGCGCACGCTGCCAGATACCCAGGCGGTCGCGCCGTCAACGGTGCGCGTCGTGCACATCCCCGCTGGCAGCGCCTTCACCGTACGCGTGAACATGTCTGGTGATGTGTCAACGACCGACGTTGGCGTGCGCCTCGACGAGGTTCCGGGCCGCATCAGCGCCCCGCGCTTCAGCAGCACCCCTGAGCGCTTTCTCGACGGCTTCGCCCGCATGCTCGCGCCCGGCGAGGTCCCCGTCGGTGAGGGCGAAGGTGAGGGTGAGGGTGAAGGTGAAGGTGAAGGCGAGGGAGAAGGTGAAGGCGAGGGAGAAGGTGAAGGCGAAGGCGAAGGCGAACCCATCGATCCAACCGCTGACGACGACGGCGATGGCGTCGTGAACGGCAGCGACAACTGCGTCGCCGTCCGCAACGCCGACCAACTCGACTTCGACGAAGACGGCGTCGGCGATGCCTGCGACCGCTGCCCGGACCTTGCTGGCGGCGACGCCACGGGCTGTCCGGCCTTGTCCCCCGCCGAGCGCGCCACCGTACAAGCCATCGCCCTGGCCATCGCCACCCGGGCGGCCCCCACGGGCGCCACCGACATCGACGGCAACGGCCTCGTCGACGTCACCGACCTCGACCTTGCCCTCACCGCCGCTCTCGAGAAGGAGGACTGATATGCGCTTCGCATCCCTCAGCCCGTTTGCCGCCCTTGCCCTGCTGGCCTCCTTCTCGTTTGGGGCCTGTGAGTGCACGCCCCCGGTGGACCCTCCCGTGGTCGTGCCCGCCGCCGGTACCATCAGCGTCGTCGTCGACGGCGCCACCGCCACCTTGTCTGTCAGCGGGTTGCAGCAGAGCCTGCGCTCCCTGCAGGTCGACGTCGACGTCGCCGGTGGCCGCGCCACAGCCATTGACCCCCGGGCTGGCCACGACCTCGTCGAAGGTGGGCTCCTGCCGGCCGACGGCGGGCCCCGCGAGCGCTTCACGGCGGTCATTGCCGACACCCGTCGCCTGCCCATCAACAACGGCGCCATCGCCCGCATCACCATTGATGCGGGGGCCACCGTGACCCTCAAAAACGCCCTGGCCATCGACGAGGTCGGCGATCGCCGCACCCTCACCTTGGGGAGCAACTGATGCGCGCCAGCACTACGGGTGGGATGATGTCCTCCATGTCGGTATTGGTGCGCAGCGTCGTCGCCCTGAGCGCCCTGGCGGCGGCGGGGGGCTGTGGGCTGGAGGCCTGCGGTGCCCTGGGCGACTTCAAGCCCACCCCCGAGGGGGAGGCCATCATCGAGGGCGTCGTCGACGACGTGCCCCAGGCCCTGCGGGACCGGGCCAACGGTCGCACGCTCAAGGCCCGCGCCCTGTCCGTCGACGGCGCCGTCCTTGGCGAGGTCGACACCAAGATCGGTGAGCGTTTCACCCTGGCCCTCGGCCCCGGCCTTGACCACTTCAACGTCCGCGTCGTCGTGCAGGGTGGCAGCTTCATCGTCAAAGACTTCGTCCCCGAAGCCGCCGTCGACACCACCACCGTGCGCGAGGCCATCGGCCAGACCTCCACCGCCGCCGCCCAGGTCGTCGAGCGCTACGCCGTGCGCGAGCGGGCTTCGCTTTCGTCGACGCCGTCGACCACCCTGGCGGCCGTGCGCGACAACGCCTTTGGCGACGACGCCCGCGTCGAGGCTTTCCGCGCCCTCGTCGGCGACATCTTTGAGACCCTCGACCCCACCACGGGCGAGGCCGCCTTCGAGGTGACCTCCTTCGGCGTCGACGCCGACACTGCCACCGCCGCCGGCACCGATGCGGCCGCCTACGGCGCGGCCCTCGAGGCTGCCGTCGACGCCGCCCTCGTCCCCATCGTGTGCGACCCCAGCCAGATCAATGTGCTGTTCACCGTCGACGTCAGCGGGCAGGGCAAGGACGGCAACGGTGCTCCCCAGGTGCTGCGCCAGCCCGTCAAGGAGGGCAAGGTCTTCCTCGGCATCACCCTCGATCCCCAGTCCCCCGTCCCCGACAGCGCCGGCGTGTTGCGGCCCCGTCTGACCCCCAACGACCCGAGCACCGAGCTGTTTGACGAAGGCCAGAGCGGTGACGAAGTCGCCGGTGACGGCGTGTTCTCCAGGGTCATCGGCCTGCCACGGGGCATGCGCGTCTTGTACAAATACACCAACGGCTCCCCGAACGAGGGCTTCACAGCGACAGAAGAGTGGCCGGGCAACGCCCGCATCCTGCAAGTCGACGACGTCCTGACGTCGTCCGCTTCGGGCCAGCCCGACTGTCTGGTCATCCGTCGCGACAGCTTTGGCGACGAGTCCTCCAACAAAAACTTCGTGAACCTCCACGCCCGCCTTGGTGGCGGCAACCTCGGCTACGACGACGACCTCGGTGGTGCCGCCGCCCCCGCCGTCGAAGACGGCCTCTTGCCCAACGCCGGTCTGGCGAGCGATGGCACCCGCAGCGGCGCGCCGTTGACCCCGGCCGGCATTCCCGAGGCCCGTGAGAACGGCATCTGCACCGTGTGCCCGCCGCCCCTGACCGTCAGCGCCGACGACGAAGACGCCCCCCGCTTGATCGCGGCCGCCTTCCTGGCCGTCGATGAGACCCGCGTCGCCTTCTCCGAAGACGTCGACGTGCAGACCGCGGGCCTTGCCTCCAACTACCTCCTCGTCAACGATGACAACGGCGCCGTCCGCGTCATCGCCGCCCGCGTCACCGGCAGCCAGGTCACCCTGACCCACGAGCGGGTGGACCCCCGCCGTCGCCACCGGGTCAGCGTCAAGAACGTGCGCGATGCCTCGTTGCAGCAGAACGAACTCGCCGAAGGCGCCAGCATCGCCGTGGGCCCCGACCGCACCCCGCCCACCGTCGTTGGCGTCCGCGGTGGCAGCATCGTCGAGGTCAACCCCGCCTCCCGCCCCCAGAACCCCGAGACCGGCGAGGTCTTTGTCATCACGTTCTCCGAAGAGCTCGATCGCATCGCGGCCGAGAACGCCGCCAACTACGAGCTCGGCGACGGCCTGACGGTGTTTGCCGCCTTCCAGCGGGGGCGTGAGGTCCTCGTGGTGACCTCGCAACACGACCGGGGCCAGACCTATGCCCTCGACGTTGGCGCGGTCTTCGATGTGGCCGGCAACGTCATCGGCGCAACCACCGTCGAGGCCCGCGCCCTGGCGTTGTCCGTCGTGACCTTCCAGGCCGTGGTCGACTTCGCCTGGACGAGCATCGACGGCACCACCCGCGGCCTGCCCCCGGGCTCCGACCTCTACCTGACGGGCACCGTCATGCGCGACGCCCGCGGCATCGACGGCGCCGACCTGCGGGTCTTTGGTCGCACCGACGTGGCGGGCTTGCCGGGCTTCAAGTTCACGCCCACGGACCGCACCGTCGACGACGGCGTCGTCTACGAACTGGCCCTGCGCCTGCCCGCCGGCACCTATGCGTACAAGCTCGGCCACGGCAACGCCCGCACCGCGAGCGACCCGCCGCCGAGCCTGGAGACCGTCACCAAGAGCCTGGCCACCCGCAACGACACCAGCGGTGTCGCCGTTGATCCCCGCACCCTCCTGGGCGCCGACGGCATCAACTACGCCACCGCCCGCCTGTCCACCAACGGCACCGACCTCCCTGGCGCCGGCGTCATCTTCAAGCGCGAGAACCCCGACAACCTGCTCATTGTCGGCGAGGTCGACCGCACCCTTGAGCCCGACATCATCGGTACCTGGCGCGATGTGCCGTTTGGCCGTGGCACCGACTACGACGACGGCCTCGTTGATTTGCCCTTGCTGGTGGCGGGCGCCGTCGACGACGACGCCCCCCGGTTGTTGGCCGTGCGGGCCCGCGACAGCGAGAGCGTCGTGCTGAGCTTCGACGAAGCCATCGTCGCCGTTGGTGCTGTCAGCGTGGGCATCTCCAGCGACGGCGGGGCCCTGCCCATCGTCGAGTCCGTTGTGGGCCAGCCCCTGACCACCCAGGTGGTGGTCCGCACGGGCTCCATGCAGAACGATACAGCCTACGCCCTCGTCGTCGCCGGCCTCGCCGACGGCCGCGGCAACGCCCTGTCGGCGCCCGTGACCGCGGGCTTCACGTCGCCAGGATCGTTTCAACCCTTCCAGCCCCTCATCGACGACGTCGCTCCCTCGGTGTCCCTGGTGCGGGCCACGTCGCCGACGGAGGTGGAGGTCACCTTCACCGAGCGCCTCGCCGAGGCCACGGTGGCGTTGACGGACTTCAGCATTGGCGGCGCCGCCGCCCCCACCGTCAGCGCCGTCCGGGTGCTCGGCGGCGGCCTGCGGGTGCTGCTGACGACGACGGCCCAGACCCGCCAGGCGGCCTACACCCTGACGGTCCAGGGGGTCGACGACGTCGCTGGCAACACCTTGAACAACGTGACCGTGCCGCTGACGGGCTTCGGCGAGTTTGATGCGCCCGAGATTGCCCGGGTGATCCCCCTGTCGGCGACGTCCATCGCCCTGCTGTGGAACGAACCCGTCACCGCCCAGTCGGCGTCGCGCATCACGTCGTACCTGGTCTCCGAGGTGCAGATCACGGCGGTCCGCTTCGGCGGCAGCGACGAACTGAAGAGCGCGGCCTTCAACGCCACCTTCGCCCCCCTGCGCACCGACATTGTCATCCTGACGACGACGGCCATGACCGGCGGCGGCAGCTACATCGTCACGGCCGAGGGGGTCACCGACCTGTCTGGCAACGAGAGTGCGGCTGAGGCGACTTTCACCGCCGTCGCCCAGGCGCCCACCGTCGACGTGCTGCTGACCTACACCATCTCCGACAGCATCGGCATCGTCGGCGTGGGGGCCGGCGGTGCTGCCGCCTCGCCGTCGCGGGCCCTGAGCCCGGCCACCGTCGCCGCCCAGCGGGAGGGCGTGTTCGTCCTCGGTACGGCTCTCTCCCAAAACGGGGCCACCCAGATTCAGAACCACCCGTTCACCACGGCCCTGGGGGGCTTCCCCGCCGACGGTGCTCCCCTGACCGGCGTCGAGCCCGAGCTCAAGGACGACGGTACCGGCGGCGATCGCACTGCCGGAGACAACGTCTACACCGTGCGCATTCCCGGCGTGCCCGTCGGCAGCACCCTGAGCTGGAAGTCCTTCGCGTCGTTCACGGCGGCCTTCGCTGCGGCGAACCCGAGCTTCCCCGGCGCCGCCTTCGCCGACGCTCCCCGGGGCCCGGCCGCCTTTGGCGACGGCCAGGAATACCCCGGCAACGACAACGCCGTGTTCATCGTCGGTGATGACGACGCCGACGGGGTCGTCACCATCGATTGCCTCTTTGGCGACGAAATCACGTTCAAGCGCAAGACCGGCTTCCCCGCCTTCCACCTGGCCCTCGGCCGGGCTCGCAGGAGCGAGTGATGACAACGACACCAATCATGCCGAGAGTGACAACGTCCCGGGCCTGCTTCGGCCTGATGACCGCGGCCCTGGCGGCGTCGCTGTTGGGCGGGTCGTGCGAGTGCGGCGTGCCGCCGGTGGACCCCGATGCCCTCATCGGCGACGGCTTCGCCGCCGTTGACCCGGTCGACGCCCAGACCGTGCGGGTGCGCTTCGCCGATCCAGTCGAGCCCGACAGCGTGGCCGACGCGTTCTCGCTGACGGACTTCACCTCGGTGCCGCCCCTGGGCTTCGAAGTGGTGTCCCGTCGGACCGCCGAGCGCGAGGTCACCCTGAGCGTGGGCCAGAACCTGGTGGCCGGGGTCAGCTACACCATCGTTGTCGACGGCGTCCGCACCACCACTGGCCGCACCCTGAACGGGACCCTCAACTTCACCGCCGTCGGCGGCGTCGGCGACATCGCCACGGTGCGCATCATCGTTGAGGATGTCGAGACCGCCCGTCGCCACACCACCGGGCTGTCGCTGCTGGTGACCGTCGCCGACGACGGGGCGTTCTCCGAGAGCCTGCAGTCCCGCACCATCGCCGACGAGGGCGACGTCTTCGCCACCACCCTGACGGTGGGGGTCGATCCCGGTCGCACCATCGACCCGTCTGACGACGCCGACGTCGCCGTCGACCGCCGCCCCTACGCCCTGATGCTCGTCGACGGTGCCGGCCGCATGGCCTCGAACCTGGTGACCTTTGTGGCCCCCACCGCCGAGCCCGTCGAAGTCCGGGTGGCGGTGTTGCCGCCCATCGAGATCATCGACGAGCCCATTGTCGACGTGCTGCCGCCGCCGCCAGTGGACGACAACGTCGGCGACGGCCTCAAGCAGGTGCGCCTCGTCGTCGACGACCGCGCCGCTCGCGAACTCGTGCTGCCCCAGCTCAAGGTGAGCTTTGGCGCCGACGGTACCTTCGACGAGTCCTTCCCCCGCACCCTGACCCTGACCCCGATGACGGGGGACGACGCCGGCTATTGGGAGACCACCGTCGCCGTCCGCGTCGACCCCGCCCGGGTCCTCGACGGCAGCACCGCCCAGACGTTCCCCTACTTCGCGTTCCTGGTGGAGGACGGCACGGCCTACGAGGCCCTCGCAGTGAGCGTGGTGGCTCCTGACGAGGCGCCCCAGACCGTCCGCGTGTCACTCGGGAACCCGGCGTTCACGCCCGTCACGTTCCGTGTGGATGCGTCGAGGGCCTATCTGAACAGCAGCGGCAGCGAACGCGGTGTGCGGGCCGGGGAAGCCGTGTTTCTGACGGGGGAATGGCAAATCGCCGTCGACGCCCTCGGCAACAACTGCGGTGATGCCTTTTCGGGCGGTGAGCAGTCGTGTCTGAAGATGCGGGAAATCCCCGGCAAGCCCGGCGTCTGGCAGCGCACCATCTGGCTGCCCCCTGGTCGACCCTACGGCTGGAAAACCGTGCGTTGCGACGCCGCCGCGGGCTGCGGGCCCTTGAACCGCCTGGTGTCGTCGGCCGGTCGGGCATTCGCCACGGTCATGAAGAACCTCGCCACCGACAACGTCGACGCGTTCGCTGACGGCCAGGTCGGCATCGTCGATGTCGTCGCTCCTTCGACGACCCAGGCGGGAGGTCGCACCATTGACTACACTGCCGCCACGGTGTTCCAGGGGGCCCGGGTGGGCAGTGAGCCCGATCCCAGCGGTACCCCTGACGGCGTGCGGATGTTCAAGCAGGAAGTGCCCGACCTGGTGGTGGTCGTCGCCGCCCAACCCATCGTGACCCGCGTGGTGCATGTCGGTACCTGGCGCGACGTGAACCTCGGCGTCACGCCCCAGCAAATCATCAGCGGTTCCCTCTCGGTGGAACTCACCCCCATTGACTACGACGACGGCTTCATTGGCCGCTTCCCCCCTTCGCGAGAGGAGCCCTGACATGCGTCAGCTTCAACAGTTGCTCTGCCTGGCCATCGTGTTGTCATCGTCGCTGCTGTCGACGTCGGCGTCGGCACAGTTCACCGAGCGGGTGACCTTTCGCTTCCGCAGCGACCAAATCACCTACCAGGGGCCCATCACGTCGGCGTTCCTGATGCTCGACCGCGACGGCGGCCGGAACAAGGTCAACGGCGCCCAGCGCATGACGTGCAACACCGCGTCGCCGAAGGAATGCTCCCTGAGCATCGACATTGAAGAGGGGAACTGGCTCTACGTCTACGTCGTCAACGCCGACCAATTCGTCGACTTGAATGACCCGCTGCTGAACCCCGACGACATCCCCGACTCCAACTTCTTCCGCGACCCCAATCCGCGCAACCCCGGGTTCTGCGGGCAGTTCTCGACCGACAACTGCCTGTTCGTCCGCAACCCCAACCGCCCGACCTTCCAAACGCCGAGTTTTGCCCCCGGACATGGCGCGTTGGTGTCGACGAGTGCTGTCACCATGTCGGTGCAAGTCCGTCGCGGCGCCGACAACCGCGCCTTGAATGGCGCCAGCGTGCGGGCGTTCGTCGAGGACAAAGAGCCGGTTGATCTGCGCTATGCGCCGACCATTGCGCTGCCGGCCCCTGTGCTCACCCCGATAAGCGGCGCCCAACTGACGGCCAATGCCACCGGCGGCACCATCACGGTGACCCTCAACAATCCGCCCGAGGGATTCCACCGGGTCTTCTTCGACGTGGCCAACGACCAGGGCCTCGCCGCCGACCGCTTCGAGTCGAGCCTGCTGGTCAACCGCGACAACCAACCGCCGGTGGCCCACGCGGGCATCACGGTCTTCACCGAAATCGGCCAGGAGGTCGTCGTCGACGGCAGCCTGTCGGCAGATCCCGATGGCATCGGCTTCACCGAATACCAGTGGCGCTTCGTGCAGCAGCCCGGCGGCAGCAATCCAAACCTGCGCTGCGTCGATGAGGAACTCGTGCCTCGCGACGGCTTCGGCAAGCCCCTGATTGATGAGAGCGGCAACCCCCGCGGCGACGCCTGCACCCGCGCCGACCTCGGCGCCATGCCGCGCTTCTCGACGCAGACGGCGGGTACCTATCGCCTCGGCCTGCGGGTGCGCGACTACGGCGGCATCTTGTCGCCCGAAGCCACCACCACCATCCATGTCTTTCCGAGCTTCAACCTGGCCGTGCGTCCCCGCGTCGAGGTTGTCATCGACGGCGGCACCATCACCGTCGATGGCACCCTCAGTCAGGGCGGCGGCGTCACCCCGCAATTTGTGGCCGACGACGACAATCCGGCACCGTTGAACCTGACGGTGTCTGGTCTGTCGGCGTCGTTTCCCAAACCCACCGTGCCCGGCAGCTACCTGGTCCACCTCAGCATCGACAACAGCTACCCCGCCACGGCCATGATCACGGTGAAGGCCGACGGCACCGTGCGTGGCTTCGACCTCGCCCGGCCACCGAAGGATTGGAGGACCGAGAAGGTCCTGTACCTCGGCTTTGTGCGCGAGTTCTTCGACACCGACAACGACGGCGAGGGTGACCTCATCGGCATGGTCGACAAGCTCGCCTACCTGGCTGACCTCGGCGTGACGTCGATTTGGCTCATGCCTTTGGCCCCGGGTCCCACCACCCATGGCTACGCGGCGTCGGGCTACTTCGGCGTCGAAGAAGACTACGGCACCGCTGAGGATCTCGAGTTGCTGACCGAGTCCGCCAAGGCCTTCGGCCTGGAAATCATCATGGACTTTGTCGCCAACCACACGAGCGACGGCCACCCGTTCTTCAAGGCTGCCAACCAGAACCCCGACTCCCCGTTGCGCGATTGGTACTCGTTCGACGAGAACGGCAACTACCGGTACGCGTTCACGTTCTTTGCGCTGCCCGACAACGACCAGAACAACCCGATGGTGCGCCAGACCCTCATCGACGTCGTGCGCTGGCACTTTGAACGTGGCATCACGGGCCTGCGCTGCGACATCGCCGGCTTTTCGCCCCCGTCCTTCTGGAAACTGATTCGTCGAGCGGTGAAGGCCGAGAACCCCGACGCCGTCTTGCTGGCCGAGCTGCTGCCGCCCACCGCCGAGTTCTTCGACGACGGCTTCGACCTGGCCTACGACGCCAGCACTTATTTCAACACCCGCGACGCCTTCGCCCAGGGCGGCAACTTCGACGGCGTCGACGGCGCCCTCGAGGACTCCACCCGCTTCATCGAGCGGGCCCAGGGGGAACGCACCCGCAGCAGCGTGCGCCAGGAAGACGTGCTCTTCATGCGCTACATCGACAACCAGGACGAGGACCGCTTCCTGCTTCGCGCCGGCGGCGACCTGCGCAAAGCGCGCGCCGTGGCCAGCGTGTTGATGAACCTCCCCGGCGTGCCCCTCATCACCTACGGCAACGAGGTGGGCATCCAGGAGCTGCGGGGCCGCTACCCCTTTGCCCTGTACAACGAGGACACCGACACCTTCAGCGACGGCGGCGTCGACGCCCTGCGCAAGCAATACCGCAAGCTCATCGCCATCCGGCGAGGCAACCGGGCCCTGGCCCTCCCCGACAGCGCCCTCAATTTCGCGCCGGGCAACACCTATCTGCGGGTGAGTTCCAACGGCGACGAAGGGGGCGGCAACGTCTACAGCTTCATGCGTTTTGGTGATGGGCAGCGCTTCTTCGTCATGGCCAATCGTGCCGACAGCACCGCCATCGGCACCACCACCCGGGTGTTTCCGCCGGCCCAGGTCTTTGAGGACTTCCCCAACCAGACCCTGATCCTCGTCGATCATCTCGACCCCACCGTGCGCATCAGCATCACCAAACAGCAGTTGCTGCAGGCCGGCGGCGTCACCTTCAACGTGCCCGGCTTCGGCAGCCGCATCCTGCAGGTGACCAAGAACGGCATCCCCGACGCCGACAACGACAAGGTCCTCGACAGCTACGATAACTGCCGCGGCGCCGCCAACGCCGCCCAGACAGACACCGACAGCGACGGCGTCGGCGACCGCTGCGACCAATGCGCCGGAACCCTGGTGGGTACGGCGGTTGGTCGTGATGGCTGTGCCGTGGGCGCTGGACTGTCGCGCTCCCGCTACGTCCTCGACGGCCGCGTCGACGACTCCCAATACCGCCGGGCCCAGGGAGACGGCATCTCGCTGTTTGCCTCCTTCAACGGCGCCGAACTCTATGTCGCCACCGAGGCCGCCAGCCGTGCCAACGACGTGTTCTTGCTCGTCACCGACGACACGGGCCGCTCGGTGGTTGCGCCCTTTGCCAAGGCCGGCACCGTCGCCACCAGCGGCATCTTCGTCGGCGACGAAGGCAGCAACGACTTCGTCAAATGGTTCGGCACCACCGGCGAGAGCGTCGCTGGCACCGAGCCTGTGCCGGGCCGCGGCGTCGTCGAGGGCACGCTGAATCTCCTCGAAGAATTCGGTCGCATCCCCGACGAAATCTTTGTGGCCGCCGTCCGCTACGGTCCGAACGACGGCGATGGCATCCTGGCCCAGGCCCCCGCTGGCAACGGCGACAACACCGTCGACGCGGCCGAATTCTTTGCCCTCGACCTGACCACCGAGGTCGACATCATCGTCGGCGAGGGTGAAGGCGAGGGCGAAGGGGAAGGCGAGGGCCCACCACCGGTGGTCTCCCAACCCGGTGACGTCGACGGCGACGGCATCGAGAACCTCATCGACAACTGCCCCGAGCAATACAACCCTGCCCAGGCAGACACCGACGGCGACGGCGTCGGCGACGGCTGCGACCAATGCCCCCTGACGGCCCCCGGTGTTGTCATCGACGGCGTTGGCTGCGGCGCCCGCGACAACGGTCAGCCCGAAGACCTCGACCGGTCCACGCCGCGCATCATCGCTGGCGACGTCGAGGTGCCCCTGCAAGTGGAGTCCTGCGGCTGCACGACCAGCCAGGGGACCTCCCTGTGGTGGCCCATGCTCGGCCTCGTCCTGCTGCGTCTGCGAAGACGTTCTGATGTTCTGTGTTCCCACAGAAAGTGCCCAAGGCCATGAAGCGTCGCTCCCCCTCTGCTCTGTTGGCGGCCCTGACCGCCCTCACCTCGTTGTTGGTCCTGAGCGGCTGTGATGGCTTCACCGGGCAGCAGGGCGACAAGCCCGAAGGCTTCCGGCTCATCCAGGGCCGGCTGCTGGTCCCCGACGAGGACCTCGTGGGTCGCCAGGTCACGGGCCTGCAGATTGCCGCCCTCGGCCTCGACGCCGCCGGCGGCATCGCGGTGTTTCCGTCGGCGGTCTTTGACCCCTCCGCCCAGCGGGCTGAAGCCTCCTTCGTGGCCACCGTCGCCGGCGACCGCGACGTCGTGCTGGTGCTGCAGGTGCCATCGGGCACCCAGCGGGGCGTGGGGTCGTTCCTCGGGCTCTACACGTTTGACGGTGGCGAGTCCCTCGTGCCCAGGGGCGAAGACGACATCGACGTCGGCACCCTGGAAGTGCAGCGCGGGGCCCGGGTCCCCGCCGACACCACCCTGGTGGGCGGCGCCGGCAGTTCGCCAAGCGCCCAGACCGACAGCGACGGCGACGGCCTCACCAACGATCGTGACGACGACGATGACGAGGACGGCACCGCCGACGCCAACGATACCGACGTGGCCGGCGACGGCGTCGACGACGCCCTGCAGCGCTTGTCGGCCTTGCCCGATGACGACGCCGACGGTGTCCCCGACGCCTTGCAGTGACTGATCTGGCTACTCGACGCCGCGCATCACCAGGGTGATGGGGCGGTGGTCCGAGACGTCGTTGCGGTAGTCGAGAAGGGCTTGTTCTTGTTCCAGGCGGGGAATGCTGGCGGTGCCGGCCCCGACCTCGTCGTCAAACGCCCGGGTGGTCACGATGTGGTCCAGCATGGCATTGGTGCTCGACAGGAAGGTGGCCTCCCCCCGGTCAGACAAGGGCTTTGAGCGGACCACATAGCGGCTCTCGTCGAGAAACGGCGTCCAGTTGACCTCGCCACTGGGCTCATCAAGGCGTTCATTGAAGTCGCCCAGGATGACGACCTCGTCGGGACCAGCACCCTGCACCAGGGAGTCCGTGTAGTTGGCGAGCTGCTGAAACGCCGTGCGTCGCCGGGCGGAACTCTGGGTGTCGTTGTTGCCTTCGCTGGCCTTGAAGTGGACGGCGATGGCCGTGAATTCGAAGTCGCTGCCGCCGTTTTGGTAGCGAAAGCGCTGCTGGAGGGGAGGTCGTGGAAAGTTGAAGCCGTCGGAAGCGAAGGGCAGCTGGGGCGCGCCAATGGGCGTGATGCGACCGCAGCGGTAGAGAAAGCCGATCTTCTGGTAGTCGCCAGTGCTGTAGGTGTGGGTAGACAACACACCTTCATGGTCGGGCAGGCGGCGGGCCAGCTCGTTGAAGGCGTTCTCGTCTTCCATCTCCTCGACAGCGATGAGGTCCAGGTTCATCGACGCGATGATGCTGGCGACGGTGGCCACCGTGCCGGTGGTCCGCGGAAAATTGCGGATGTTCCAGGCGGCGATGTCGAGCGTGGCGTCGGAGCCGATGGCGTCGGTCAACGACGTCGACGGCGCGGGGAACCCGGTGGTGGCGCCCGGGGTGCATCCCAGGGCCTCACCTTCGCCCTCACCCTCGCCTTCACCTTCGCCCTCACCTTCGGCGATGGGCTCGGGCACCGGGCACGCCTGCACCAGGGGAAGGAGCAGGCCAAGGGCAAGCGGGGTGAAGCGACGCATCGGCCGAATCCTAGCCGTTCAACACCGGGGCGTCCCGGGGATCAGTGTTCTTCAGCTTCGACGCCTGCAGCAGGGGCCCGCCAGACGTGCGCAACGTCACGAGGACGGCCTCGCAGGGGCAATTCAGGCGAAAGGGCATCCAGTGGCCAAGCCCCGCCGACGTGTAGAGGTGGCTGGTTCCGGCAGCGCTGTCCCGGCGGTAATGGCCGAGCAGCAGGCTCTCGGGGAACAAGGGCTCCAGCAGGGACCGGCCAAAGAACGCCATCTGGGCCCCGTGGGTGTGGCCTGACAGCGTCAACGTGGTGCCAAGCCTGGCAGCCGTCTCGAACGAGCGGGGGCGGTGGGCCAGCAGCACCCGGCAGCTGACGTCGTCGGGGCACAGGCGCATGGCCTCGCGCACGCTGCGGTCGAGAAAGGTCGCTGGACCATCGAGGCCCCGGGCGGGGTCGTCGCTGCCGGCCAGCCAGAGCTGCGCTCCCCGGTGCTCGAGGAGCACGCCACGGTCGCACAGGAACTCGACCCCCTCCTCGGCGTAGATGTCCTCGGCCCGTTTGCGGCCCCGGTAGATCTCGTGGTTGCCGATGGAGGCGAAGGTCCCGAGGGTCGGCTTCAGGGCCTGCAGTCGCCGCAGGGCGCCAGGAAGCTGGTCGAAGTCGTCGGCGATGTCCCCCGTCAGCACAATGACGTCGGGGCGGACGCCGCTCTCCAGGACGACGTCGACGACCGCCTGGAACTGCTCCTCGTGGATGAAGACCCCGAGGTGGCAATCGGTGAGTTGCAGGATGGTCAGGCCGTCGAGGCCTGGGGGCACCGACGCGCTCTTGACCTCGACGGTGGTCAACACCGGCCGGATGCTGGCAGCGATGGCCCCCACGGGCCCCGTGCTGGCGGCGGCGACGGGGACGGCCCCGGTCACCCCCCGCAGAAACGCCCGCCGTCCCGGATCCACCGGCCGGGTGCGGGTGACGAGGGCTGCCGGCCCCCAGGCGAAGGCGCTGACGGCGAGGGCAATCGCCGAGGCAAAGACCATCGACGTCAGCGTCATGGCCAGGCCCGCCTCGGGGCTGTGGGGGCGCAGCAGGCGCAGGACCTCCCAGGCGACGAAGCCGACAATGGCGGCGATGGCGGTGACTTTGACCGCCTTGCGGAGCCAGCGCTGCCAGGCCCCCGGGAAGCCGTGGCGCAGCAACGTCGTCGCCAACCCCATGGTGACGGTGATGATGACGACGGGGATGAGGGTGCGCGCGATGGCAATGGCCGACATGATGCTCGACGTAACATACGGGCCGTGACGCGCATGCCCGGAGGCCGTTCGCCGGCCCCCTGAGGGGGGCGCCCCCGCCAGCGGAGCGGCTTGTGTCCCGGCGTGGGTCGGCTATCGATGCCCCATGCGTCTCCCCGCCGTCCTCGCCCTGTGGTGCGTTGGCCTGTCTTCGCTGCTGGGCTCCGCCAGCGCCGAAGCCCACAAGGGCATCTTCATCGTGCGCCACGCCGAGAAGGCCTCGGGAGACCCCGATGCCCTGCTGTCGATGCAAGGTGAAGACCGCGCCCTTGGCCTGGCCCGCCTGCTGCGAAACGCCGGCGTCACCCACGTGCTGCACACCGACAAGGCCCGCACCCGCCAGACCGTGGAACCCCTCGTGGAACAGAAGGGTCTCACCGCCGTCGCCGTCCCCGCCGCCGACGTGGCCGCCATGGTGAAGTCCCTCAAGGCCGTGCCCAAAGATGCCGTCGTCGTCGTCGCCGCCCACTCCGACACCATTCCAAAGATCCTGCAGGGCCTCGGGGTCACCACGCCGGTCACCATCCGTGACGACCAATACAGCCGGGTCTTCCTCGTCACCGAGTCCGGCCAGCTCATCGAACTGTCGTACTGAGCCGACCACGCCGACAGCACGTCCCTCCATCGCTTTCTGGCGAGGTCAGCACCGTGACGACGACACCGACGACGACGACGACAGCAGCCACGCCGGACGTGCGGGCCCGCCTGCTTGGGCATCTGGCGCGGCTGGTGGCCTGCGATACCCGCAATCCGCCCCGGGCCGGGCAGGGGATTGACGCCCTGTTCGCCATCGTGCGCGAAGCGCTGCCAACGACCTTCCTCATCGAGGAGCGCGACCTCGGCGACGGCTGCCGTTGGCTGCGGGCCGTGCGCGGGCATCCCGAAGGGCGGGTTGCTCCCCTCGTCAACGTCCACATCGACACCGTGCCCCGCGACGACGGCTGGCAGGGCGATCCGTTCACGCTCCAGCTGCTCGTCGACAACGGCGTCGAGAAGGCCATCGGCCTCGGCGCCTGCGACATCAAGGGCGCCGTCGCCGCCTTCCTCGTGGCGGCGGTGGACACCGAAGGCACCGGAGCTCCCGCGGAGCTGGTGTTGACGAGCGACGAAGAAGCCGGCTCCTCCCGCTGTGTGCGGACCTTCGTCGAGGAGCACCCCGTCTCTGGACGGCTGGTCCTCGTGGCCGAGCCCACCAGCGCCCGCGCCGTCGTCGCCCATCGGGGCATCGGCACCGCCACCGTGACCTTCAACGGCATCGGCGGCCATGCCTCCCAACACCGGGCCATCGAGGACAGCGCCGTCGCCGAGGCCGTCCGCTTCTGCGCCCGCGCCCTCGACGTGGCCAACGCCACCGACAACACCATCCGCCTCAACCTGGGGCGCATCGAGGGGGGCACCAAGGCCAACATGATTGCTTTTTCCTATCCGTAGGGCGTACACTCGAACGTCATGGGATGGTTCGGGCGCTTGTTCGGTGGTGGAGGTGTCCCCGGCGAGAGCCGCGGGCAGACGCGCGCGCGGCAGCTGCTCGACCGGACGGCGGCGCTCGCGGCGCTCGCCGACGTCATGATCGCGCAGAAGGACGAGTACCAGTGCGAGCTGCGCGGGACGCTGCGCGGCATGCCGGTGCGGATAATCGTCGACCACGACGGCGAGGTCCGCGAGTTCCAGCTGCGCTACGACAGCGCGGCGAGCGCGTACATCGATCTCGAGTACGATCCGGATCGCAAGGCCAGCACCGGCCCGGCGCTCCCCGCGTGGGACGAGGGCGATGTCGTGATCGACGTCGGCCCCGGCGTGGTCATCGACGGGAGCGACGCCCGGAAGACGCACGCGGCGTTCCTGCGCCTGCCTCCCGATCTGCAGGCGCGGGTGCTCGAGACGATGAAGCGCCGCCAGATCATGTACTTCCGCTCGCGGCCGAGCGAACACGACATCCACTTCCACGACAGCGGGCGCGAGCTGCCCGACAAGCCGGCGGCGTATGCCGAGGTGCTGCTGCTCGCGGGTGAGGTCGCGCGCGCGCGCAACGCCACCTCGCCACGCGCGACGCGGACCCGTGACGACGAAGATGACGGTGATGCCGACGGTGACGACGACGCCGCCACGCTCCGCGATGCCACGACGCTCGCGGGCCAGATCGCGACCCGCATCCCGGGCGCGACCGTCGTGGTGCGCGCGGACGATGCCTGCGTGGACGTCGGCTGGACCGAACACGGCACGTCCCTGCGCCTGGTGCTCGACGCCGGCAGTGACAGCCTCGATGTCGAGGTCCGCGCCGAGGGGGTGGACGGCGAGTTCGATCTCGAGTGCGATGTCGACGTCGTCGTCGCCCAGGACGACACCGAGCGGCAGGTGTTCTTTGGCAAGACGGCGTACGTCGCCGGGCCGCTCGTGGCCGTCCGCGCCCAGGCGGCGCTGCTGCAACCGGTGCCGGCGGCGCTGCTCGACGAGGTCGTCCGCGCGATGACCGAGCTCGACCTCTTCGTCATCCACCTCCAGGATCAGCTCCTCACCGTCACCGCGGGCGATCTCGCGCACGTCGTCGATCAGGGCGCCGCGGGCATCCGGATCGCGCGCCTCCTCGCCCGGCTCGCCGCCGCGTTGCCGCGCGGTGCCGTCGTGCCCACCTCCGAGCCGCAGCGCTGCGCGGCGTGCGCGGCGATGTGGTACCCGACGCCGTCGCGGCTCTCGTGCCGCCACTGCGGCGCGGGCGCATGACCGAGTTATTCACAGCCAGTTGTGCTGGTTTCGCCGGACCCCGGGCTGCCGTGCGGTCAGAGCCATCAGCGGCCGCCGTGCGGGCGGAGCGATCAGCGGCCGCCGTGGTTCGTCAGCGAGTGACGGTCACGCGCAGGAACGTCGCCGGGATCGAGGTCGTCTCGGCGTTCCCGGTGGTGTTCTGCGCGTTGAACAGGGCCTCGAGCTCCTTCTGGAGATCGGCATGACCGGCGTCGAGCTGCTCGAAAAGCTCGTGCCCCTGATTCCGCCGACGTACGCCAACCTCACGCGCTTCCACGGGGTCTTCGCGCCGACCAGCCGCCTGCGCGACAAGGTCGTCCCCCGGCCA
>Ga0247834_1004051_pt1 | contig 19069 bp, 10 predicted proteins | sample LaCruzMarch2015__8_FD_187118 | JGI IMG/M metagenome (GOLD analysis project Ga0247834, IMG submission 187118) | Freshwater microbial communities from meromictic Lake La Cruz, Castile-La Mancha, Spain - LaCruzMarch2015_12m | ecosystem: Environmental > Aquatic > Freshwater > Lake | place: Spain...
GGGCGAGGGCGAGGGCGAAGGCGACGGCGAGGGCGAGGGCGAAGGCGAAGGCGAGGGCGAGGGCGAAGGCGAAGGCGAGGGCGAGGGCGAAGGCGAAGGCGAGGGCGAAGGAGAGGGCGAAGGAGAGGGCGAAGGAGAGGGCGAAGGAGAGGGCGAAGGAGAGGGCGAGGCCTGCATCGTTGGCGGCGCGTGTCCGTTCACGACCATGATCAGCGACGTCCGTGACCCGACCAGCCTCGTGGTCGACGAAACCTTCCTGTATTTCGCAACCAAGCGGGGCGTCCCCAGGGGCTTTGTGCGCCGGGTCTCCCAGACCACGCCCCAGCCCTTCGAGGAAGACAGCGTCATCACCACCCTCGGCTCCGGCGAAGACGTTCGCAGCATCGTCCTGAGCGGTGGCGATGTGGTGGCGATGGTTGATGGCGCGAGCGACGACGACCGCGTTGAGCGCTTCCCGAAGGCGGGCGGTCCGTCAGTCGTGCTTCAAGGGCCGGTACTGCTCGGCGCGCCTCGTGACCCGCCCGCGTTGGGGGCCAGGAACGGGCGCATCGCCTGGTTGCGACGCCTCACTGCCGACGACCTCGTCGTGAGCGTCAACGGCGTGCTCACCGGGAGGCCCGCAACTTCGACCGAGCCGACCTGCGCAGCTGTCACCGATGACCATGTGTGGTGGGTCGAGGGCGATGCAGGGGGTACCATCAAGAACCTTGTGCTCACCGATGTCGCGGCCGGTGCCATTGGCCTTCGCGGGACTTTGGGGAGCGCCTGCATCGGCGTCGTCGCCGACGCCACCACCGCCGTGTTCATCAGCGGGTCCGGTGTCGTGCGCGCCCGGACCGACACGGCGTCGCTGACGATGGCCGAGAATACGAGCGCCCGCGCCGTCGCCCTCGACGCCGACTTCGTCTACTGGATCGAACCCGCCAGCGTCGTGCGGATCCCCCGCAGCGGCGGCACCCCGCAGACCATCCGGGCAGCGACGCTGGGCTGCGGCATCGCCGTTACCGACACCCACATTTTCTGGGCCGAGTGTGGCCTGGCCGCCGCCGGCCGGGTGCTGCGGATCGCCAAACCAGCTCCCTGACGACGTGGGGCGGCCAGCTCAGTTGCGGGGTGGTTGTTTCGGGAACAGCTTGTCGACGAGGGCGAACACGCTGCGGGCGGCGACGATCTCGCCGTCGGTGCCCCAGGCGGGGGCGAGGTCTCGACCGGCGCGCACGAGATTCTTCAGGGCGGTGCGGGGACGACGGCCACCGAGGATGTGCTCGGTGTCCTTGATCTCGTAGTGGGTGGCGACGGCGCTGGCGTCGACGACGTCGGCGGCGCGGGCGGCGGCCCTGGCGAAGGGCATGATCCGGTTGAGGGTTTCTTCGACGGGGCCGCTCTCCCGGGTGTTGGCGGTGGCGACGACGCAGACGAGCTGCTCGTCGAGGTGGGAGCCCTTGCCGGTCTCGCTGGGGGCCGCGCCGCCGTAGATGCCAATGAGCGTGGGCAGGGCGCCGGCTGGGTCGAGGGCCAGCATCACGGGTGGCATGCCGCGGGGCAGGACCCGCACGGGCAACAACCAGCGCACCGACGTGGCGCCGCCGACGACGACGACCTTGCCTTGCTGGGTCAGCAGCTTCTCGCGGGGCCGGCCACTGGGGAGGCGGTCGACGAGGTCGCGGGCGGAGGTTGCGTCGATGACGCCGACGGCAACCACCTCGTCACGGCGATGTTCGGTGCGCAGGGCGGTGATCATGCGGCCCCGGGTCTCGATGCTGGCGACGCGGTCCTTCACGACCTCGCCGCCGTGGTGGGTGATGAAACCCAGCAGCATGTCGACGAACGCTGGAATCGGTCCCAGGCCGGCGCCGGGGCCACCAAGCACCGAGCCCCCCTGCAGCGTCGACAACGCCAGGGCGGCGCTCAGGCCCCGGGCGGGGGCCTGGGTTCGCCACTGCACAAACGACGCAAGCTGGGACAGCACGGGGGCGACGCCGCTGCCGTCACCCCAGAGGGCGCTGGCGTCGGCATCGTCGACGTCGATGGAGCCGACGGCGCCAAGCTGCAGCACCCGTTTGCGGGCCCGGCGGGCCTGAAAGAACCAGCCGTCCTCATGGAGGAAGCGCAGCTCGCCGAAAGCCGGGTGGCGGCGACCGACGTCGAGGGCTTGCAGGGTCCGGGCGAGGGTGCGGCCGCTGTCGCCGAGGGCGCGGCCCAGCTCGCGAACCCGGGCATCGTCAGAGACCGGAAAGACGCAGCGCAGATCGGGATCGTCAACGACGGCCAGACCGACGGGGTCTCCCAGGACGCGGCGAGCGTCGGCTTTGAACCCCAGCTCGTCGAGGACCGCGCCGACGGGGCCCCCGGGCAGTCGCCACAGGGTGGGCGTCAGCGGCGCCAGGCGGTCACCCAACAGGCGAGCGTGCTGCTCACCGTCGTCGATGACCATCACCCGACGTCCAGCCTGGGCACACAGGGCTGCGGCCACCAGCCCACAGAGCTCGCGTCCCACCACTGCCACGTCGACATTCACCCTGCTCACGACGCCACGGCTAACAGGGTGACGCCCGCAAAGAAACATCGTCTTGACTCACACGGGTGATGCCCTAGAAGCGCCAGAGGGCAGCCGTCATCGTCGCAGTACGACGCGCCAGACCTCCACCAACGAGTTGTGTGATGACCGAAGACAAGGCTGACAACGCCCCCTCCACCCCCGATGCTCGTGGTCCTCGTCCACCGAGCGGCCAGCAGGGCGGCCAGCAGGGCTACCAGGGCGGCCAGCAGGGCTACCAGGGCGGCCAGCAGCAGGGCGGCTACCAGCAGGGTGGCCACGGCCACCAGGGCAAGGGCGGGCGCCCGGTCAGCCCGGTCCCCACTGTCGACCCCGCCATCGCCCCCGTTGATTTGAGCCGCCTCAAGCACGTCAAGGTGCCCGAATTGCACGCCCAGGCCATAGCTGCCGGCGTCGACGTCACCGGCAATCTGCGCCGCCAGGACATCATTTTCGAGATCCTGAAGTGGCAGACCGACAACAACGGCGCCATCCAGGGCGGCGGCGTCATGGAGTACAATTCCGACGGCTACGGCTTCCTGCGCGAGCCCGCCTACAACTACGAAGCCTCCGCCGACGACATCTACGTCGCCCCCTCCATCGTCCGTGCCTTCGGGTTGCGCACGGGTGACACCATCGCGGGCTACGTGCGGCCCCCGACGGAGAAGGAGCGCTACTACTCGCTGTACCGCGTCGAGACCATCAACGGTCTCCCCGCCGGCGACCACAAGGGCAAGATTCCCTTCGAGAACCTGACGCCGTTGTTCCCCGAGCAGCGTTTCAAGCTCGAGACCAAGTCGTCGCAGTTCTCGACCCGCATCATCGACCTGCTCTGCCCCATCGGCAAAGGCCAGCGCGCCCTCATCGTCGCCCCGCCCCGCGCCGGCAAGACCGTGCTGATGCAGGACATCGCCAACGCGATCACGACGAACCATCCCGAGGTCACCCTCATCGTGTTGCTCATCGACGAGCGGCCCGAAGAGGTCACCGACATGCAGCGCAACATCAAGGGCGAGGTCATCTCCTCGACGTTTGATGAGCCCCCCACGCGCCATGTGCAGGTCGCCGAGATGGTGTCTGAAAAGGCCAAGCGCCTCGTCGAACAGAAGAAAGACGTCGTCATTCTGCTGGATTCGATCACGCGCCTGGGTCGTGCCTACAACTCCGTGCAGCCGGCCTCGGGCAAGATTCTGTCCGGCGGCGTCGACAGCAACGCCCTGCAGAAGCCCAAGCGCTTCTTCGGCGCGGCCCGCAACATCGAAGAGGGTGGTTCACTGACCATCATCGCCACGGCCCTGGTCGACACCGGCAGCCGCATGGATGAGGTCATTTTCGAAGAGTTCAAGGGCACCGGCAACAGCGAGATCGTGCTGGACCGCAAGCTCATGGAGAAGCGCATCTTCCCCTGCCTGGACATCAACAAGTCCGGTACCCGCAAAGAAGACCTGTTGATGGCGTCGGACACGCTCAACCGGGTGTGGATTCTGCGCCAGCTGCTGCACCCCCTGAATGTCATCGACTCGATGGAGTTCCTCATCAGCCGCATGAAGGGCACCAAGAGCAACCACGAGTTCCTGGGGTCCATGAGCGCCTGAGCCGCCGTCCCGAACGACGCCGTTGCCGAAAGAGCCCGGTCGCCCTTGCGATCGGGCTCTGGCTTTTTTGGGGGATTGCACTGTAACTGACTGTTTTTCCTGAGCTTTTCCGGGTGCCAGTCCAACCGGTTCCGGGTCCTGCCCACCACCGGGACCAGGAGGGCCTTCGGCGGGCCAGAATTCATGATTCGCGTGCGGGAACCAGCATCCGGCTTGTGGGCAGGCACGGATCCCGCTAACCGACCCCATGCTCAGCGTCTTCCGCTCCAATACCAATAATTGGCTGATGATCGGCGTGTTCATCGCCATCACTTTCGTCTTCGTCTTCACCTTCGGGTCGTGGGGCGGTGGCAATATTTCGGGCGACCTGCCCATCGCGGCGACGGTGAACGGTGAGGTCATTCCCATGACCCACTTCCGCGTCCAGTACGCGCAGACCTTCCGCACCCAGACGATGTTCCGCCCGGGCTTCACCGCCGACAAGGCGCGGGAAGAGGGCCTCGACCAGCAGGTCCTTGACCGCCTCGTGCGCCAGGAATTGCTGGCCCAGGCTGCCTCCCGCCGTGGCCTCGTCATCCCCGACGCCGAGCTCGCCAAGACCATCCAGGAGCGCTTCTTTGGCAAGGACAAAGAGTTCGACAGCGATGAGTACAAGCGCGTCGTCAACGGCATCTACAACACCACCGAGGCCCGCTTTGAGCAGCAGCTCCGCAAAGAGCTCCTCGCCGCCCGCATGGAAGAGGTCCTCGGCGACGCCCAGCACGTCAGCGAGACCGAGCTGAAGGACAGCTACCTCGCCAAGAACGACAAGGCCGATCTGGAATTCCTGAAGGTCGACCCGGCCTTCTGGAAAAAGCAGGTCAAAGATGCCACCGACGACGAGGTCAAGACCTGGGTCGCCGCCAACAAGCCCAAGGTCGAGGCGTTCTACAACGAGCACATCAACCGCTACCGCCAGTCCAAGAAGGTCAATGCCCGCCACATCCTCATCAAGGTGAAGGACGGTGCCTCCGACGAGGACAAGAAGGCGGCCCGCGCCCGCATCGATGGCGCCCTGGCCCGCGTGAAGGCCGGTAGCGAGGACTTCGCCAAGGTCGCCGAAGAACTCAGCGAAGACAGCTCCAAGAGCCAGGGCGGCTCACTGGGCACCTTCGGCGAAGGCGCCATGGTCAAGCCTTTCGAGGAAGCGGCCTTCAAGCTCGAGAAGGGTCAGATTTCCGACGTCGTCGAAACCAAGTTCGGCTTCCATGTCATCAAGGTCGAAGACGTCGTGCCGCCCACCAAGAAGGAACTCGCCGAAGTCGAACTCGAGATCGGCAAGCAGCTGGTCCGCGACGACGCCCAGAAGATCGAAGCCCGCAAGCTGGCCGATCAGGCCCTGACCGAACTCAAGGCCGGCAAGACCTTCGCCGAGCTGACCAACGTCGCCATCGTCAAGCCCTCCGCCGACGGCATGCCTCCCCCCGAAGGGACAGACCCCCTGTCCCCCAAGACAGACGCCACGGGCCTGTTTGCCAAGTCGGCCCGCGTGGTGCCGCGCATGGGTGTGGCCCCCGAGGTCGTGACCCTGGCCTTTGAGACCCTCACCGCCGAAAAGCCCCTCCACGAGGCCGTCCTTGAGGTCAACGGCCGCTTCTTCGTGGTCCGCCTCAAGAGCCGCGAAAAGCCCGACATGGAGAAGTTCAACGCCGAGAAGGGCGCCCTCGAACAGACCCTGCTGGCCGGCCGCCGCGCCGCCGTCGTCGAGACCTTTGCCAAGGGTCTGCAGGACAAGGCCCGCGTCGACCGCAACCCGAAGCTGCTGGCTGGCAACCAGTAGGACCAACGCGGACAGACAGCGTCCCAAGCAACGCCGGCGTCACGCCGGCGTTGCTGTTTGGGCCGATCGACACGGCCTGGCGCCATTGCCCGGCGTTGTGCGGTCCATCGCCCGTGAAGCCGGGGACAACCAAGTCTACGAGCAGCGGTTGATCAGCATGAACATCAAGCGCGAAGCGCTTGAGTCAGAACGTCGGCGAGGCCGCCGGCAAATAGACGGCGTCGACGTCGACGACGGCGACGAATTCGCCGTCGTTGGCCACGGTGTCGTCGGCGATCTTCGTGGCCTTGCCGAGGATCACGGCATCGGTGCCAGGGCGCTTCTTTGAGCCGAAGTTGGCAGCCACGCGCCGACCGGTCGGCTGGGTCTCCAACTCGCCAGACTCCAGAATGGTCTCGATGAGGCGCACGCGGTCTTTGTCTTTCACATCGGGATCAACGCGGCCCCGGAAGATGACGCGCTTGCCTTTGGCTTTCTCGGGTTGCCTGAACAGGTCATCAAGGGTGGCGACGGCGATGCCGGCCCCAGCGCAGGCCTTGACGTCGTTTTCGACATCGCCGCCGCGGGCGGCCGCAATGCGCGCGCAGATGTCGGCAGCGTCCTTGTCTGTGGCCCACTGCCCCGACCAGGGGGCATCGCTGATGGCCGTGATCCGCTTGAAGTCCCCCCGGGCGACGCAGGCCTTGATGAGCTTGACGGCGAGGTCCGGGCTCTTGGCCACGATCCGGCGAGCCTCGGACTCGCATTCGCCGTCAGTGGGGAAGCGGGCGGCGTAGTCGGCGGCCGACAGCGGCGTCGCCGTCGAACTGGCGGAGGCCACCGTGCCCGTGCTCTCGGCGGCGGTCTCCTCCCCCCATTGAACCTTGCGCTCGGTGGCGCAGCCAATGGCGAGCAGGGCCGGGGCAAGGGCGAAGAGTCCGAGATGACGCATTGGCAATCTGTATCGCAACGCGAGGGGGCTCGACGATGGTGTCCATGTGGGTTTGTCTCGCACCCGCACGTCTTGTGACCGACTTGCGGTCAGGCGCGGACTTCGGCGTACCCTGCGCGCCCGACAGGCGCACGCCTGTTGGAAACGACGCACCGCAGGCTGTTTGCCGTCGAGAGTTTCGCCACCAGTTCCGCCACCCAAGGGGTTCCCCGTGACCGCATCCGCTCCCAATCCGCTGCGCCAGGGTCTTGTCGAAGACAGGCTGCCGGAGCCCTGCACCGTCGTCATTTTTGGTGCGTCGGGCGATCTCACCAAGCGAAAGCTGGTGCCCGCGCTGTACTCGCTGATGGCCGACCGCCTGCTGCCCCCGCAGTTCGCAGTGGTTGGCTATGCCCGCAAAGAAGTGAGCGACACTGCCTTCCGTGGCGAGATGAAAGAGTGGTGCGGCAAGCACGCCCGTCACAAGCCCACCGAGGAGCTGTGGAACCAGTTCGAGAAGGGCATCTACTTCCACACCGGCGACTACGACACGCCCGAGGACTACAAGGCCCTCAAGGAGCGCCTCGACCAGATCGACAAAGAGCGCGGCATCCCCGGCAACCGCATGTTCTATGTGTCGACGCCGCCGGCGACGTTCCCCATCGTGGTCAAGCAGTTGTCGGAGAACGGTCTCATCAACAAGACCGGCACCGGGCCTTTCACGCGCGTCATCATCGAGAAGCCCTTCGGCACGGACCTCCAGTCGGCCCGCGACCTCAATGCCCACTGCCTGAAGCACCTCGCTGAAGACCAGATTTACCGCATCGATCACTATCTCGGAAAAGAGACCGTCCAGAACCTGATGGTGTTCCGCTTCGCGAACTCGATGTTCGAGCCTCTCTGGAACAACCGCTACATCGACCACGTCCAGATCACGGGCGCCGAAGCCCTCGGCATCGAAGGCCGCGGCGGCTACTTCGACCACGCCGGCATCCTGCGCGACATGGTGCAGAACCACCTGTTCCAGGTGATGGCGCTGACGGCGATGGAGCCGCCGGTGACGTTGAATGCCACCGACCTGCGCGATGAGAAGGTCAAGGTCTTGAAGGCCCTCCGCTCGATCCCCGACGGTCGTTTCGACGAGTTCGTCGTCCGCGGCCAATACCGCGCCGGCAGCGTCGCCGGCCGCCCCATCCCGTCCTACCAGGAAGAAGCGGGCGTGACCGCCGGCTCGACGACGGAGACCTACGTCGCGCTCAAGATGTTCATCGACAACTGGCGCTGGGCGGGCGTGCCGTTCTACCTCCGCTCTGCCAAGGCGATGCCCAAGAAGGTCACCGAGGTCGCCCTTGTCTTCAAGGACGCGCCCCACCGGTTGTTTGGCGAGAAGTCGTCCAATGAGCCAAACGTACTGTCCATCCGCATCCAGCCCGACGAGGGCATCTCGGTGCGCTTCGGTTCGAAGGTTCCCGGCAACACCCTGGACATCCACCCGGTGAACATGGAGTTCCGCTACGGCACGTCGTTTGGCACCGAGCCCCCCGAGGCCTACGAGCGTCTGCAGCTCGATTGCATGCTGGGCGATCAGGCCCTCTACACCCGCGCTGACGAGGTCGAAGCCAGCTGGAAGTACATCAGCCGCATCCACGACGAGTGGAAGCGCAGCTTCGCCCGCGGCATCCCGACCTACGAGGCCGGGACCTGGGGTCCCGACGAGAGCGACGCCATGCTGCGTCGTTCAAACCAGGCCTGGCGTCGTCTCTGAGGTGCCGCGCAGCGGTCGGCACCACACGTCGACCGCTGCGTCTTGTGTCTGGGCTCTGGCCCCATGCTCCGTCGTCATTTGAGGGTGATCAAGCGTCACCCCGTCAGCAGCACATCGCGAGGATCTGACCCATGGCTGAATCCAAGTCACCCGCCGGCACGCCCCTGGGCGGTATGGCCATCGCCGTCGACATCGGCGGCATCGAAAAAGAACTCGCGTCCCTGTGGCGCACCCAATCGGCGGAGAAGTCCCAGGCCCTCACGCGGGCCTGTTCCTGGAACTTCATCGTCTTTGCCAACGAAGAGGCCGCGTTCAAAGTCGCCAAGGGCTTTGCCGACGAGATGGTGCGCTCGGTGCCCACCCGCTCGATCCTCGTGCTGAACCAGCCCTACGCCACGACGGGCAAGCCCATTGAGGCGTTCGTTTCGGCGAACTGCCAGATCGGCGCCGGTGGCGGCAAGCTGCTGTGTACCGAGGAAATCAACATCGAGAGCCGCGGCAAGGGGGCCGAGCATGTGCCGAGCCTGCTGCGGGCCCTCGTGGTCCCCGACGTGCCGACAGCCCTGTGGTGGGCGGGGGCTCCACCCGACAACGCCAGCGCGGTGCGGATGCTGTTGTCGGGAGTCGAGCGCCTCATTGTCGACACCAGCAACGCCGGCGATGGCTCCCTGACGAAGCTCGCCCACGTCGGTGGCCTCCTCGACGGCGTCACCCTGGTGGACCTCAACTGGCTGCGCACGGCGACGCTGCGGACCTTGTTGGCGTCGATGTTTGAGCCCCCCGTCGGTGCGGCACCGTTGTGGGACATCGCCCGCGTTCACATGACGGTGTCGCCGACGTCGATGCCGGCGGCCAAGCTCATGCTTGGCTGGTTGATCTCACGCCTCAAGTGGACGGTGCAGGAGCGCATTCCCCGTGGCGCCGGCGCGTCATGGCGCATGCTGTCCCGAGACGAGCGCCCCATCGGCGTCGACGTCGAGGTGCTGCCCAAAGCGGTCCGTTCGAGCGGCCTCGACAGCCTCGTCATCGAGACCAGCGACGGCACCCGCTACGGTTTCACGGCCACCGATGGCAGCCTGGTGCGCGTTGATGGGCCGCCGGGCGGGCCCCGGGCGATCTCTGCCGCCGAACCACCCACCGAGCAACTGCTCGTGGCGTCCCTCGGTTCCCGCGGCCGTGATCGCCTTTACGGCGTCGCCCTGCACCGGGCCATGGAACTCGACCGCTGACCTCGGCAAGCCACGTATGCTGTGGTACAGGCGCCGCCGACAAGGCGGCGCTTCGTTTTTCCCGCCCCAAGGAGCTGATCATGGCCACCGACATCAAAGCCCACATCACGGGCACCATCTGGAAGATCAAAGCCGCCGTGGGCGACAGCGTCGACGAGGGCGATACCCTGATCATCATCGAGTCCATGAAGATGGAGATGCCCATCGAGGCCATGGACCCGGGCAAGGTCAAAGAGGTCCTCTGCAAGGAGGGCCAGCCCGTCGCCGAGGGTCAGGTCCTCATGATTATCGAGGACTGAACTCCTCGCCCAGGAGCGCCTGCCGAAACAGGGCGGGCAGCGGGGCCTCAAGGACGGTGTCGTCGAGGACCACCATCGCCGCGTGCAGGCATTGGCGGGGGGCGGGCAGGGCGGCGTGGTCGGCGTCGGTCAGGGCCCGCCGGGTGAAGGCGTCAAACCAGGCGTCCCCCATCTGGTAGAGCTTGTCGCCGACGATGGGGTGCCCGATGGCCGCCAGATGGGCCCTGATTTGATGCTGTCGACCCGTCTGGGGGAGACAGCGGACCAGGCTCCGGCGCCCGTCAGGGGAGACCTCAAGAGGCTCCACCAGGGTCACCGCCGACTGACCGGCGTCATCGACCACCATCCGAATCCGCACCAGCCCGCGCTCGCCCTGCAAGGCGAGGGGCAGGGCAATGGTGCGGGGGGCGTCGATGACGCCGTCGACGACAGCCAGGTAGGTCTTCTGCACACGCCCGGCCGCGAAGGCCATCTTCCAGCGCCGTTCGACGTCGCGGTCGTCGGCACAGACGAGCACGCCCGAGGTTTCCCGATCGAGCCGGTGGCAGGGGTTGGCGGGGGTGCCCCGTCGACGAAGCCAGCTCGTCACGGTGGCGTGGAGATAGCGGGCGGTGGGGTGCACGGCGAGGTCGCCGGGCTTGTCGACGACGACGAGGCCGCTGTCGTGGCGCAGGATGACGGGTTGGTCGACGATGTCGTCGGGGTCGTCGGGGGGCAGGCGCCACACCTCGACGACGGTGCCTTTGGGGAGGCGCTCATCGGGGGCAATTGGCCTCGACACGTCGCCTTCGACGATCCGCATGTCGCCGGCCGCGACGACGGAGGCCGCCCGATCGCGCCCCAGACGTCGCACTTTGTGGGACAAGACCCCCGCTCCATCGAGGCCGTGGCCGTCAGGAGGCACCGCCCAGCGCATGGCGACGGCCCGGGGATCGCCCCAGGCCCGGCGGGTGTCGGTGGGCGTTTCGTCAGGTGGGATATGCGGATCCACGACACATCTTGTCCCACATCACATCGGCGACCGGGAACCTGTCTAGGCTCATCGAGTTGAGAAGCTTCGCCGGCTGACGCCGAAGCCCTTGTCCTGGAGCCCTTCATGATGCGCCACGTCCTGGCCGCTTGCGCCGTCCTTTCCTTCGCTGTGGCCTGCGGCGACTGCGGTTCGCCTCCCGTCGCCAACGAGGGCGAAGGCGAAGGGGAAGGTGAGGGCGAAGGCGAGGGCGAAGGAGAAGGCGAAGGCGAAGGCGAGGGCGAAGGAGAGCCCCCGGCGGACGCCGGCTTCGAGGAGCCACCGGTGGTGGGCGAGCCCGACCCCGACGGCACCACCAACGACGTGCTGGACAGCGACTGCGACGGCATCGACGACGAGGAGGAGTTCGGCACCGTCTGGCCGGGTGGCAACACCACCGACCCCGCCAGCTTCGACACCGACGGCGACGGCATCCCCGACGGCGTGGAGTCCGGCAAGACCCTGCCGGTGGACGCCCGCTGCCCCTTCACCACCCTCGACGCTGACAGCAGCACCCGCGGCAACCCCACCAAGAAGGACACCGACGGCGACTGCCTCGAGGACAACTTCGAGGACACCAACCGCAACGGCCGCGTCGACGCCGGCGAGAGCAATCCGAACCTGGTCGACAGCGACAGCGACGGCCTCACCGACGGCGAAGAAGTCGGCTGCAACCAACTGCCGGGGCAGGGCGGCGGTCTGCAGACCGACCCCACCACCAGCGACAGCGACGGCGACGGCTTGAGCGACGGGCTCGAGGTCGAGATTGGCACCGACCCCAACAACCGTGACAGCGACAACGACGGCGTCGACGACGGCACCGAACTCTTCGCCGGCAGCGACCCCGGTGGCGGCACCCCGCCCATCGACACCGACGGCGACGGCGTCCCCGACGACGTTGAGATTCGCAACGGCACCGACCCCAACGCTGCCGACAGCGATGCCGACGGCCTGACGGACCTGCAAGAGGACCCCAACCGCAACGGCATCATCGACCCGGGCGAGAGCGACCCGACCCACGGCGATCCCGACTGCGACGGCCTTCGTGACGACGAGGAAGCCCTGGTGGGCTCCGACCCCATCGCCTTTGACAGCGATGGCGATGGCCTGTCGGACGGCTTCGAGCAGGGCAAAACCGCCTTCGCCGACGCCCAGTGCCAGGGGACCTTCCGCGCCGACACCAACCCGGCCACCCTGACGAGCCCCATCCTGCGTGACACCGATGCCGACGGCATCAACGACGGCGTCGAGGACATCAACCGCGACGGCGCCCTCGCCAATGCCACCCCGGGTCTCCAGCAAGAGACCGATCCCACAGACCCTGACACCGACAACGACGGCCTGTGCGACGGCCCGCTGTCGGTGGCCGCCGTCTGCGCCGCTGGCGAAGACCTCAACGGCGACAACTTCACCTCCGGCACAGAGACCGATCCCCGGGTGGCCGACACCGACAGCGATGGCGACGGCCTGGCCGATGTCCGCGAGAGCGACTTCGGCACAAACCCTGCCAGCGCCGACAGCGATGGCGATGGCCTGTGCGACGGCGGTCGTGACGTCGTCGCCGCCGGTGCCTTCGCCGGTTGCGTCGGTGGCGAAGACGTCAACGGCAACGGCCGGACCGATATTGGCGAGACCAACCCCCGCGAAGTTGACACCGACTGCGACGCCCTCGCCGACGGTGAGGAGCGCCTGGCGGGCCTTGACCCCCTGCGGCCAGACACCGACGCCGACGGCATCCGTGACGGCGTGGAACTCGGTCGTGTCGCCCGCGCCACCGGGCCGAGCACCTGCGCCACCGTCGTCCTCGACGCCGACGCCACCGTCGCCACCAACTCCAATCCCCTGCTGGGCGACACCGACGGCGACGGCATCCCCGACGGCATCGAAGACCGCAACCGCGATGGCGCCATCACCGCCGCGGGCGTGCTGCCCCGCGAGACCTTCCCCGCCAACGCCGACAGCGACGGCGACGCCATCTGCGACGGGCCCTTCAGCGTCGGCACCGCCTGCACGGCGGGCGAAGACCGCAACGCCAACGGCGCCCTCGACGCCGGTGAAACAAACCCCCGCGTCGGCGATTTCGACAACGACCGCGACGGCCTGCGCGGCGCCAACGACCCCAACGACGCCAACGTCGACAGCGACGCCGACGGCCTGTGCGACGGGCCCGTGCGGCCGGCGGGGGCTTCTTGCGTCGCTGGCGAAGACATCAACGCCAACGGTCGGGTCGACACCGGCGAGACCGATCCCCGCAAGGCCGACAGCGACTGCGACGCCGTCTCTGACGGCGAGGAGCTGACCCGTGGCACCAACGCGCTGCTGGTGGACACCGACGGCGACCTGATCGCCGACGGCGTCGAGCTGCAAAAGACCACCCGCCTGGACTGCGCCACCGCTCCCCTCGACCAGGGGGCCGCCAGCGGCACCAATCCCCTGGTGCGCGACACCGACGGCGACGGCATCAACGACGGCCTCGAGGACAGCGACCGCAACGGGGCCCTCGGCGGCGCCAACCCCGCCGGCCAGGAGACCGATCCGGCCAACCCCGACATGGACAACGACGGCCTGTGTGATGGCCCGTCGACGGTGGCCGCGCGCTGCGTGGCCGGCGAAGACGTCAACCGCAACGGTCGCGTCGATGGCGGCGAAACCGATCCCCGCGTCGCCAACGTCGACACCGACAACGACGGCCTGACAGATCCCGACGAGCTCTTGCTGGGCACGAACCCAAACAACCCCGACACCGACGGCGATGGCCTGCGCGATGGCGACGAGGTCCGCATCCACAACACCGAGCCCCTGAGCGCCGACACCGACTGCGACGGCCTGAGCGACAGCCAGGAAATCGCGCTGACGACGAACCCCCTCAACCCCGACAGCGACGGCGACGGCATCCCTGACGGTGTCGAGCGGGGAACCCAATGTCTGTTGGCTGGGCCCGTTCAGACCGATGTGACCTGCGGGCCTCGTTGCATCAACGACGCCGACCCCGCGACATTGACGAACCCCCTGAACGCCGACAGCGACGGTGACGGCGTCGAGGACGGTGCCGAAGACGCCAACCAGAACGGTCGGGTCGACCCCGGCGAACTCAACCCCAACAATGCCACCGACGTCGGCGGCGCTGACATCGCGGCCTGCGCCATCCAGAACCTCCGCCAGATCACGTTGGTGTCACGGGCGGACCAGACCGCCGACCTCATCCTCGCCGTGCCCGCAGAGTTCCCCGACAACCGGGTGACGACGTTGACGCGCAACGGAGTCCAGGTCGGCGCCATGGTCTTTGAACCGACGAAGCAGGTCGCCGGCGTCGCCATGAAGGCCGTCCTCGCGGGCGCGACGGCCAACGCCAAGCTGCAGACGACCCTCCAGACCATCCTCAACGGTGCCGTCGGTGACGTGAACGCCATCACCGTGCAGGGCTTCACCTCCTGGGACGGCCATGATGCCGCCATCGGCCGTCTGACCTGGACCGACGCCCAGACCACCGACACCGTTGCCAAGAGTCTCAACGACGTCGTTGGCGCCGTCCTTGGTGGCACCGTCGCCGGCACGTTGTCCACGACGGGGTCGACGGCCACCGGGCCCTACACGCTGCAGGTGGAAGTGCTCGTGCGCTCGCCGACCTCGACCCTGGTCGTCATTGGCCTGGCCCGCCAGGCCAGTGTCACCAGCGACGAAGTGACGCTCTTTCGCGTCGACGACCTGGCCAACGGTTCCGCCGTCGCCCAGTTCGGCGACGACACCGGCACCCAATGCGATCGTTTCGTCGTCGAGCCCGCTCAGGTTGTGGACTTCGTCCTCGTCATCGACAACTCGGGCTCCATGGACAACGAACAGGCCGCCGTGTCGGCGGCCGCCAACCAGCTCGGCCTGCAACTCGATGCCTCGACCGTGGACTGGCGGGTTGCAGTCCTGTCGTCAGACGCCGACGCGTTGGCCAACAGCGCCACCGAATGGGACTCCTGCGACTTCCCACCCGGTGCGGCGGGGACCTGTGCCCCCAGCAATGCCCGGATCAGCGGTGACACGGTGTATTGCGCCTTCACCGGCGTCGCCGCCGATGTGCGGACCTGCGTTGATCAGCTCAACATCGGTGGCTCGGGTGGAGAGAATTTCTTCCGCCCCATGGCGTGTGTCATGGGGCAGACCGTGACCGGCACGGGCATCCAGAGCGCCAACGGCAGCATGTGCGGCCGCAACCAGGACCGGGCTCCGTATTCGGGGGCTGCCCTCTACAACCAGGCTCCAGCAGCGTTCAGTTTCCTGCCCCGCGCGGCCAACGACGTTCGCAAGCTCCGCACCGACGCCGAGCTCGTGGTGGTGTTCATCACCGACGCCAACGAGCAATCCGACGGTCGCTTCCGCGCGGACATCGTCGGCGACAACCCGCAGAACTCGGCCGTGTCGGTGCCACCATGGGCGTCGTTCTTCCGCAACTACGACGGCGCGGGCAACGCGGCGTTTGTCGCCGGCATCGTTTGCCCGCCGAACACGAATTGCTCGGATGAATCGGGCAACTACAGCAATCAGCGCTTCCGGGAGTTCTTCACCCAGATGGGCGGCATCGAGGCCGCGCTGCCCCCCGACAGCGACCCTTTGCAAGCCACCAAGATTGCCGATGCGATTCGGCAGATCTTGCAGGCGTCCATCGCCCAGGCGTCGCCGTACATCCTGTCGAAGCCGCCCATCTCGGCGTCCATCAAGGTCGCCTTCGACGCCGCGGTCACCACCATCGGCACCTGCAACAAGAACGACGTCCCCCGCAGCCGGGTCAACGGTTTCGACTACGACGGCGTCACGAACTCGCTGCAGTTCTTCGGCGCTTGTCGCCCGTCGTTCGCAGCGGCCAATGTGGGGCGCCCCTTCAGCGTCTCCTACAAGTACTGGATCGAGGACAGCCCCGATCCCGACGGCAACATCGACCCTTGCGCTCTGTGCGAGGACCCGTTGATTTGCGTCAACGACCAGTGCCTGTGCCCCGCCGATTGCGGCGTCGGCCTCGCCGCCAACGAGACCTGTGATCCCATCACCTGCACCCCCGAGTGCCTCGCCGACTGCGGCGGCTGCAACACGGGCTTGCTGTGCGACGTCGCCGCCTGTGCCTGCGTCTGCGACGACTGCAACGGTCCGCCGCCAGGGCCGGGCTTCGTCTGCAACCAGGCCTCCTGCGAGTACGAATGCACGGCCTGCCCCGGGGCACCGCCGAGTGCGTTTTCGGTCTGCAACCTCGCCACCTGCGAATACGACTGCGGCGGCTGCGGCAACGGCGAAGTCCCCAGCGGCACCGTCTGCAACGAGAATCCCCAGGTCTGCGACTTCCAATGCCTGCCTGATTGTGGCGGCTGCGGCGACGCGGCGACCTGCAACACCACCAGCTGCCGCTGTGAGTGCGCGGCGGACTGTGGTGGCAATCCCCCCCGCGCCGGCATGACCTGCAACCAGGCCCTCTGTCGCTTCGAGTGCCTTGAGCCCCCGGCCGGGCTGCCGTCCCCGGGGCCCAACTTCGTGTGGGATACAGTGCTCTGTGAGTACACATGTCCCACCGATTGCGGCGGCGCTGTGTCCCCCGGACCAAACGCCATCTGCGACGCCTCCACCTGCGAATTCCGTTGTCCGTCGGACTGCGGTGGCTGCGATGGCAACAGCACCTGTGACGTCGGTACCTGCGCCTGTGAGTGTCCGGCGGATTGTGGCGCCCCGGCACCGTCGGTGAACCACGCGTGCGACGCCGCAGCCTGCGCCTTCACCTGCCTCGACGTCCCGGTGACGCCATCGCCAGGACCGGGTTTTGTGTGGAACACGACCACCTGCACCTACGAGTGCCCCGCCGACTGCGGCGCCGGCGCGGTGTTGACCGACACCGAGTTCTGCAACCGCTCCACCTGTGAAGTGCAGTGTTTGCCGGCCTGCGGCGGCTGCGCCGTCGGTGAGGACTGCAACGCCGACGCCTGCGCCTGCGAGTGCGCCGAAAGCGCCACCTGCGCCGAGGGCTTCGTCTGGAACACCGACACCTGCTCCTGTGGATGCGACACGACGGTGGACTGCGGCCCTGGCCGGGTCATCAACGCCGACACCTGCGCCTGCGAGTGTGGACCCAACTGCAACGACAGCTGCACGGGGCTGACCCCCATCTGCAACCAGTCCCTGTGCGAGTGCCGGGGCATCGGCGGCTGAGCCATGGGGCCCTCGTCTCGGGGGCCGTCTTGACGGCGGGCGTCATGTCGTCGACACCGACGGCATGACGCACCCTGCCGAGACCTTCGCCGCCCTCAAGGCCACCATCGAACGCGGTGGTTCAGACAGCGCCCACGAGAAGAACGCCGCCCAGGGCAAGCTCTTTGCGCGCAAGCGCATCGAGCTGCTCGTCGACGCCGGCACCTTCATCGAAGACGGCCTCTACGCCAACTGCGTGGCCAAAGACCTGCCGGCCGACGGCGTCATCACCGGCATCGGCCGCATCGATGGCCGCGACGTCGCCATCATGGCCAACGACTCCACCATCAAGGCGGGCTCGTGGGGGGCCCTCACCGTCGAGAAGATCATCCGCATCCAGGAGCAGGCCCTCCGCTACCGGATCCCCATGGTCTATCTGGTGGACTCCGCCGGCGCCCGCATCACGGACCAGATCGAGATGTTCCCGGGACGTCGTCACGCCGGCCGCATCTTCCACAACGAGGTCAAGCTGTCGGGCCTCGTGCCCCAGGTTTGCTTGTTGTTTGGGCCGTCGGCGGCCGGCGGCGCCTACATCCCGGCCTTCTGCGACGTCGTCTTCATGGTCGACAAGAATGCCAGCATGTACCTGGGCTCACCCCGCATGGCCGAGATGGTCATCGGTGAGAAGATCTCCCTCGACGACCTCGGTGGCGCCCGCATGCACACCAGCGAGTCTGGCTGCGGCGACTTCCTGGTGAAGACCGAGGAAGAAGCCATCAGCCAGTGCCGCCTGTGGCTTGGCTACTTCCCCCAGCGGGCGGGCGAGAAGCCCCCCGTGACGACGTCGAAGGCGCCCAAGACGTCGCGCCCCGTCGACGACATCGTGCCCGCCGACGAAAAGACCATGTTCGATGTGCGCGAGCTCATCGAGGCCCTCGTCGACGACGGCAGCTTCTTTGAGGTCAAAAAGCGCTTCGCCATGGAGATGGTCACGGGCCTGGCCCGCCTCGACGGCAAGGTCGTCGGCGTCCTCGCCAACCAGCCCAAGCAGAAGGGTGGCGTGCTCTTCGTCGACAGCGCCGACAAAGCCGCCCGCTTCATGTTCCTGTGCGATGCCTTTGAGATCCCGCTGCTGTTTCTCACCGACGTGCCGGGCTTCATGATCGGCTCCAAGGTCGAGAAGCAGGGGATCATCCGTCACGGCGCCAAGATGCTCGCCGCCATGGCCGAGGCCACGGTGCCCCGCATCTGCGTCATCGTCCGCAAGGCCTACGGCGCCGGCCTGTACGCCATGAGCGGTCCGGCCTTCGAGCCCGACGTCACCATCGCGCTGCCCCAGGCCTCCATCGCCGTCATGGGCGCCGAAGCCGCCGTCAACGCCGTCTACTTCAACAAGATCGCGGCCCTGCCGGAAGAGGAGCGCGCCGCCTACGTCGAGAAGCTCCGCGCGGAATACCGCGAAGACGTGGACCTCAAGAAGTTGGCGTCGTCATTGGTCATCGACGCCGTGGTGCCCGGCGGCAGCCTGCGCGCCGAGCTCGTGCGTCGCCAGCAGTACATGGCCACCAAGAGCGACGAGCGCCTGCCCAAGAAGCACTGCGTCTATCCGGTCTGAGCACGCTCACACCATGTAGAGGTCGTAGCGGGTCGACGCGCCATCCCAGGTGTGGTGGGGCTTCGGCCCGAGGGGCTCCGCCCAGCGGGGCCGTTTGACGACGACGCGCCGCTTGGCTGCGGCCAGGGCCGCCGAA
>Ga0247834_1004053_pt1 | contig 19063 bp, 18 predicted proteins | sample LaCruzMarch2015__8_FD_187118 | JGI IMG/M metagenome (GOLD analysis project Ga0247834, IMG submission 187118) | Freshwater microbial communities from meromictic Lake La Cruz, Castile-La Mancha, Spain - LaCruzMarch2015_12m | ecosystem: Environmental > Aquatic > Freshwater > Lake | place: Spain...
TTTAAAAAGAAGGCTCCTAAAACCGAAGCCGCTGGCACCAAGTAAGAGAACTACACCATGTCAAATATCACAGCGATTTCATATCTCATTTCTTCGGTGCTCTTTATCCTCGCGTTGCGGGGTTTATCGTCACCGACCACATCCCGTCAAGGTAACGTCTATGGAATGATCGGCATGCTGCTCGCCGTCATCACCACATTCTTGATTCCCACATTTAAGCCAGTCTATTGGCTGATTGGCGTTGCCATTGTTGCTGGCGCGATCATCGGTTCGATTGCTGCGAAACGTGTGCAAATGACCAAGATGCCTGAGCTGGTTGCATTAATGCACTCCTTTGTTGGTCTATCGGCCGTATTAATTGCGATTGCAGCGGTAATCAACCCAGCGCAAGACCACTCGGGCGCGCAGAAGATCGAGCTCTTTATTGGCGCCTTCATCGGTGCGATTACCTTTACCGCCTCGATCATTGCCTTCGGTAAGTTGTCGGGCAAAGTCAGCGGTAAGCCAGTGACTTTCTCTGGTCAGCATATGCTGAACCTAATTCTTGCCGTATTGATGGTTGCTGGTGGCGTTGTGTATTTCTTAACCGACAGCCATGCGGCCTTCCTGGCGATGTGCGCCGTTGCTTTGGTCCTCGGTGTCACCCTCATCATCCCAATCGGTGGCGCTGATATGCCTGTAGTGGTATCGATGCTTAACAGCTATTCCGGCTGGGCGGCTGCGGGTATTGGCTTTACTTTGAATAACCCTGTGTTGATTATTGCTGGCGCCTGCGTTGGCTCCTCGGGTGCAATTCTGTCTTACATTATGTGTAAGGCGATGAACCGCTCAATCATCGCGGTTTTGCTCGGCGGCTTTGGTGCTGAAGCGGCCGGTGGTGGCGATGATGATGGCGCGCCCAAGAACTACAAAACGGGTTCGGCTGAAGATGCGGCATTTTTAATGACCAATGCCGATACCGTGATTATTGTTCCAGGTTACGGTTTGGCAGTTGCGCGCGCGCAGCACGCACTCAAAGAGTTAACCGAAAAGTTGACGCACCACGGCGTCACGGTGAAGTATGCAATTCATCCGGTTGCCGGACGGATGCCAGGCCACATGAACGTCTTGCTCGCAGAAGCCGAAGTACCCTATGATCAAGTCTTTGAAATGGAGGACATCAACAGTGACTTCGGTCAGGCTGACGTGGTTCTGGTTCTGGGCGCAAACGACGTGGTTAACCCAGCAGCGCGCACGCCAGGTAGCCCAATCTTTGGCATGCCTATTTTGGAGGCCTTTAAAGCCAAGACCATCATTGTCAACAAGCGCTCGATGGCTGCCGGTTACGCTGGCTTAGACAACGAACTCTTCTACATGGACAAAACCATGATGGTCTTCGGTGATGCGAAGAAGGTCATTGAAGATATGGTCAAGGCAGTTGAGTAAGCAGTAAGGAATGCAGCCACTGCTGCAACTGTAGCTTCTCAAGGTTGCTTGAGCTTGAACAGACAATGGTAAGCGTAGCAATAACGCTTACCATTTCTTTATGCCCATAGCGACTGCTTGCCTTCCCGTACGCGCCCCCGCGCAGTACACTCTGAACATTGCTTTTCTGGTTAGTCCTTATGCGCAGCAGCCTACTGTTTTTCCTCCTCAGTATTGCCAGCCTGCATGCCTATGGCATGAGCTTCTCAATGGTGGAGCGCTGCTATGCCGAACTCACCCCGACGTGCCAAACCATGGTCCTTGCCGAGGGTACGATTGACGTGGAGACCGTTGCGCAATTCAAAGCCTTTAGCCAACATCTCCCCGCCGGCACCTGGATTGCCCTAACGAGTCCGGGGGGTAGCTTAGTCAGCGGCATGCAACTGGGCACGCTGTTTCGGGAGCGGGGATTTAATACCACTTTAGGCAGTAGCGATTACAGCGGGAGTAGTTGCCTATCGGCCTGTGCGTATGCGTTTTTAGGTGGGCTCACGCGCTTCATTCCTCCGAATGGCCGTTATGGCTTGCATCAGTTTCGCGGCGCAACCAAAGAAATGGGGGCAGCAGATACCCAAAAGCTGAGTGCTATTTTGGCCAAATACATTGACGCAATGGGCGCCGATCGTCGCCTGCTCGACATTGCCCAGCTCACCGCCTCCGATCGGGTTGCCCTCTTAAGCCCAGCGCAAACCAAGCTCTACCGCGTGGATAATTTAGGTCAGGCCGCGCTGCCGCGTTGGCGTTTGGAAGCGGCTGCCGAGGGCAGGTTACTTGCCCTCAATAATGGCATTGCACTGCAGAGCAAGTTGCCCATAGTAGTGGCTTTTGTCCAGGGCAGTCAGTCTATCTCGTGTTTGATCTTCTACAAAACGGAGGATGCCGCTGCCTTCACTAAGCCAACACCGCATCGGCTCATCATCGGACAAACCAGCTATACCCTTACCCCCACCAGCGAATGGCAAGCCAAGAAAAATGGCTATCAGGCCAGTTTTTCAGTGCCCGCCAATGCGGTAGGGGCGCTAACGCAATTAACAGATACCGCTTTAATTCAGTTTCAGGGGGATTTTGCAACACCCCCCAATCAGCTGGAGCGCGTCGAATTACGTCTAGGCGTAGCGGGCCTTAAGAATGCCTTAGCAGCCATTGCGCAGCGCCCTACTCCGGCAGTTACAACGCCATAAAGCATGCGGCTATTGAGCCGCTGAGCGCAACTAATGTACTTGTTTCGGATCGCTACTGGGACTTAAGGGCAAGCCTGCGACCTCCTCGGTAGCGGCACTAACGCCATTTTGAATCCAAGCATCGGGGCCATCCGTCCAGCGAGACTGCAGAACCAAGCGTTCGAGCAAAACGCGCATGGTTTGCAAGGTAGCGAGGGCCAGTTTCATATTGATCTGACCACCACTCTGCATCACAAAATCCATGGACATCACCGACTGCCCCTCAACCTCAAGTAAGGTGCAGCGTACATCCACAATCAAAACCGGATCGGCACCAATTGGAAACTTCGTAACCGCTTGATAGGCGGTAGAAAAGTCTGCCTTCTCTCGCGCAGTCTCCTGCTGAAATTCTGAAATCACTTTTGCAGTAGTCTTTGGGTGAATCTTTTCCAGTTGCTTTTCTACCAAATGGGCCGTGGCCGCCAAGATAAAAAAGGTAATGCGGCGCGTGAGCCAAAACCGAATCTCGCTATCGTCTGCGGTATTAAACCGAAACAACAAACGGTCTTCATTGGCGATATAACTGCCGTTAAATTGCTTAATACTCATGGCGTATATCCGTCGGCTTGGTTCATCAAGGTATCCATTCCCTTAAGAAAACAATCCGAGTAATTGAGGGTGGGTCACTTTGCCATCAAATCTACTCGCCTTACGCTCTAAGAATAACTGCCGATCGGCTGCATCGACCTGACCCTGATCTTTTTGCCAATCGACTTCGACCAAAAGGGAGTTCGGCTCGTATGCATACTTACCGGATTGCATTGCGAGCAAAGTTAGTTCCGCATCAGCAAAGTGGCGCTGGTAGCCCGGATGAAAAAAATTACCTTGGTAGTTGTGCATTGCCCAAGCGCGCTGCGCTAAACCAAAGCCGGCTAGGGCTCCCGCCCATTTGCCATCATTAAAACCCAGCAAAACCTGCTCGCTACCCAGCGCCTCGATTGCCAAGTGCAACCACTGCCGCCCGGCAAATGCATCTTGTGCGACATAGCCAAAATGCGTGCTCTGGGTTTTCAGAAAGGCCAGGTTCACGAGGCGTATAAAACCGGCGCCCGCTTCATCCTCAATGGCCAAAATTAATCCAGATGCGCCTGCACGCGAGGCCATCAATTGCGCGGCTTGCTGTGCCTGCCAGCGATCGATAAAGGGCATTACCATAATCGGACCGTCGGCTGCTAGCGGCGCGCCCTGCCATGCTTGTAATGCACTGGACGCCATGAACTCGATGCGCAACTGACTCATGCCGTTACCTTCCAAAAGCGTGCCGTGTGGCGCTCTGCAAACAATTGCCCTTGGCGTGCCTGGGGGGCACACTGAATGCGTGTACCCAAGGCGCTGGCCTCATAGGCAGTCAGGCCGCTGCTGTAGGGAAAGGTATCCAACATGGTGGCATGCTGATTTAATGCCATTAAGGCCTCCGCATGGGACTGGGGGTAAATAAATTCTACGGCATGGGCGCCCAAGGCTTCCTCGATCCGAGCGCGCGTCCGGGCAAAGCGGTATTGCCGATGAATAAATACCTTTTTATCGGGCAGCTTACTCAGATAAGCTAAAAACGCGCGTGAGACTTTGGCTGGATTACTAAATATGCACGGTGTTGCTGATTTATTGGCTGCTGCTGTTGGTAAGTATGCGGGCGGTGTATAACGCGCGTACCCACCGGCGACGTTGATCAGCGGTTCGCTATACAGACCTTGCAAGCGCAAGGGCGATTGCTGCACATCCCCAATCCAGCCATCAAAACACCTTAGGCCCGTTGTCATGCTTTGCCCACCAACCCATTTGTATTGCACGCGCGCTGGCTTAAGTGACAATGCTTGCAAGCCAATGGGGTCCATCCAACCTCCAAGGTCGTACAACACATCAATCTGCTCTGCCGCAATCGCTCGAGCCAGCTCCAATGCGGGTAAATGCTGCACATCCATTACCGTGCTGACTAAAGAAAAGAACGCCTCGCTTGCCCAATCGCGTTGGTGGCCGCGGTTAAACAAAATAATGTCGCAGCCCTTGGCAACATGCTGCCAGCCCGCAATCGTTAAAAAATACACCGGCGATACCGAGAACTGATTAGAGAGCAGACCAACCCGTGGACGTCCAGCAGCACTAGAACCATCCTGCGCCTTAGGGGTCAGTAACGGGCCAGGCAATTGCAAATGAGTCTTGGCAAAGCGCTTAGCATCGGCCGCTAAGCGCGCAGCAGTATCCGCAGGATCGCGGTCGTATAAGCGCGCCATCATCTGCGTCAGTTGCGCGTCCATTGCATCGTCAGGGTGCGCGAGCAAGGGCTCCACTAAGGCGGCTGCAGCCAAAGGGTCGCCAAAGAAATTCAGGGCTAAATCTGCACGGCCACTCAGCGCACTGGCTTGCTTGGGGTGGGCTTCTAAAATGCGGCAGTAGGTTTGATCTGCGGCTTCAATCTGACCCAAGGCTTGCTCGCATTTAGCCTGAACAACTTGGGTTTGCCATAGCCCCGGCTTAATTGCCAAGGTCTCGGCGCAAACCGCAACTGCCTCGCGGTGCTGACCCAATGCCAAAAGGCATAAGGCCAGGTTGTGGGTGATTTCCGCTTGCTTGGGCATCAGCTGATCAGCTTGGCGATACAAATCGCTAGCTCGTTGCCACGCCCCTTGATCGCGCGCCGCTTGGGCTGCCGGCAATATCGACTGAATCGAGCTCATGGTCGCTTAAAAACCGTGTAGCGACTCAGGGGAAAAAATAGAAATACTAGAGCGATGGCCTTCGTCATCACACTGAGCCACTTACTCAGAAAACTTAATTTCGGTTGGCGTAATGGTGCGCAAGTACTTCGTGCACCACTCTTTACCTTTGGTTTGTGTCAGGTACAGATTGCGGTAGTTCACCCAACACGCAGCGAGCCAAGCCGATTTGGTGCGGTGTGCAACGTCCTTCATTTCACGCAGAAGCTTTAAGTGCACATTGAGTTCACGCTCACGTTCAGGCAAGGGAATCTTAAAACCCTTTAAACCTTTGCCAGCGGTTTTCATGAAAACCGGGAAAAGCCGCTCCACAATGAATGGCACATAGGTTGCACCTTTGTGTATATCCCGATCATCGGCCATTTTGGAATGCATCATGTCCCGAATATTGGGCGGTAATTTTTTATTGGCTGCGCTGAGCACCTGATTAATCCATGTTAAATAACTCTGCCAAAAACGCGGAGTGGCCACAAAGTAATTGGAGGCAGAGAACTGATCCGATGGACTAATGGCTGTCAAGTCTTCTTCTGGCAAACCAGCCGCCTTAAAGACCGCTTGGCAGAGCGCAAAAAATTGGGGGTGGGCGGTTTCGCCTTGCATCCAAAAGTTATGAAAGAGGGCCTCGTTGTATGGCACCGGATCACAAAAATACACATCTGCACCCGGGTGATCATGAATCGCCTTCACCCAATCGGCGCCACTCATGCCGGTACGCTCGGTAAACCGCCACGATAAGGCGCCCCACAATTGCGCGCCTTTGACGTAATCGCTTTTTGCCAAGCGCTCAAACACCGCAAATTCCATTAACTCCGAACTGGTCTTGCCGTTATCCAGGGCAATGAAATTCGGGTCGAGCAACTCGCGCTGCCAGCCTTCATAGTAGATCTGGAAAATACGTAAAGGCGCTTGCAAGGAAGCGGCTGGGCGCTGACTCAAATTGCGCTGGAGAGCGGTCTCCGCTTTTGGGGCCTGGCTGACCACAGCTTCCCCTAGGGCATCCGCCATCGCGCTCTTGGTAGCTTGGGCTGCGGGACTGGCTGATGGCTCTGCTGCGGGGCTTGGTTTTGTAGATGCTCTACCTGCTATCGCTGAGGCAGAAACCGGCTTTGCTGCATTTTTTGTTGCACTGGTCTTGGCCGTTGAAATGGCATCCACCTTACTTGGCTTAGTCACTGCACTGCCTTTGCCTGCCTTAGCTGGCCTACTGGCTTTGCTGCTGGATTTTGTACTTACCATAACAAAAACTCACCAAAAGGGGTTTAATCCCAGCAAGCTGGGTCAATAAGTCCTTATTATCTCAGGAAAAATGCTGATTCCCATAACTAATCAGCAGTACCCAGCCCATGCCCAAAAATAATAAGCCACGGGGATTAGCGTCGCCCCGGCGCCAATCCCTCAGCCAGCGCGCCGAGCGCCAGAACAGGAGGATGCTAAAGGCTATAACGGCGAGCAGTTCTAGGATTTGCATGCGGCGTTTACTTTCACACCCCTTGGGTTTCGGATCGTTGACAATAGTATTTATGAGTATAGGCGAGCCCCCCCAAGGCAATTTCAAGGAATAAGTAACGTATGTCCCAAGCCGGTTTTAATCTAATTGGCTATGCCACCTCCCCCATTGGCTTGGGCGAGGACTTGCGCTCCTTTGCTGCCATGCTGGAATATTTGAGTATTCCATTTTCGATAGTGGATGTGCCGACTGACAGCAGCAATAAAGTGCCGCTGACCTTCTCGTGCATCACCACGAATTCGTACGCCACCAGCGTCTTTTTCATGTCAGCGATGGAATGCCAAAAGTTAGCGCAGGAAAGTCCGAATCTCTTTTCCGCGCCCAAAACGAAGATTGGTTATTTTCTTTGGGAGTTGCCCGACTTTCCAGATGAGCATGTGGGCGCACTGAAGTTAGTGGATCACATTTGGTGTCCGAGCAAATTTGTGCAAGAAGCATTCTTTGCTAAATCCAAGCAACTCATCTTATCGTTGCCACTACCGGTAATACAGGCCAAGCCATCGGGCTTTAATTTTCGCGCCCGCTTAGGTATTCCGCCAACTGCTTTTGTTGCGCTCTTTATGTTTGACTTGCGCTCGACTCTGAATCGTAAAAATCCGCAGGCTGCCCTTGCTGCCTTTCGTGCATTTGCTCAAGATAAAGACGATGCCTACTTCATTCTGAAGATCAATCGCTGGCAAAAAGAAGTGGCCAGCAGCCTACAGTGGCTGCCGCAGCATCCCCGTATTCCAATCCTGTCGCAAACCTTGAGTGCGTCGCAGTTGGCCGATTTATACCAAGCCAGCAATTGCTACCTCTCGCTGCACCGCAGTGAGGGCTTTGGCCGCACTTTAGTGGAATCGCTGCAGCACGGACTCAGCTTAGTGAGTACTAACTATTCTGGGCCTGCTGACTTTTTAACGCCCAGCAATTGCCATATCGTGCCTTGGGTACCCAAGACGGTTCTCAAAGGCGACTACCCGCACAGCCACCACTCGATGTGGGCTGACCCCGTCGTGAGTAATGCTGCGCAGCAATTGCAAGAAGCCTATGGTTTACCGCGCACTGAACGCAATCAGGCTGGTATCGCGACCGGCGCGCAATTTACCTTAGAGGCACTGGCACAAAAATACCGCCCTATTTTGCGCAGCTATTTACGTTAGGGTGCAAATCGATCACGCCCGCCGTCGACTACGATGACGCTTTTTTTTCTGCGTTTGCAGTCACTGCATTGGGAGACTCTGCTGTTCCTGCATTACTAGGCTCTGTTGCACTTTTTGCTTTTTGCTCTTCAAGCATTTTTTTTGCCAAAGCAAATATCAGTTGAACCACTTCGGGTCGACTGGTAAATTCGCCCGAGGATAAAAAGTCCAGCAAGATGCGATCCCCCGAAAGGCCAACGCGGGGCTGTACTACCTCTAAATTTTCTGGATGACGCTTCAAAAATATCTTATACGCTGCAATGATGTCTTCTTGACTCATGGCCATGCTGTTCATTTGCGTTGGCGCCTCACTGGGCGCCTCAGTGGGCGCCACCGTCGGTGCTGGGCTCGCCGCTACTGCCGGCTGATTTGGCGCTGGGCTGGCGCCTGCTTTGGAAATAATGGGCTCAGCTTCAACTACCTCGGCTTGAGGCGCTTCTTCTTGCGGCATCGCCACATCAAGCACTGCTGCATCAACAACTACTGCAGCGGTGGCATCTACCTCAATCACAGTGGGATTGGGATCGCGCTCGTCTGCCACCTTGTCCTCGATGGCTGGCATGGGCGCTGCAATGTCGGCGAGCTCAGCAGGCTGGCTGAACGAGGGCATACTTGCCGCTGATTCTGGAACCACAAAGGGTTTTTTGGCTGGCTGGTCTGCCGCGCCCGGGGAGGTCGATTCTTGCTCTGGCGCGTCTGCGCTAGTATCGGCATTGCGCTTGCCAAAAAATGGTAATGAGAACTTCATGCTGCCCCCTTCGTTCGCCTATGGGTAACTCGGTACACGTGCATTGCGTTGCGTTTTTGCAGCCCTGCCCAAAATAGCCCCAAATCCCACCTCAAGAGGCTCTATCAGGGCGTTTCGCTACTAAAGCCATTTTGCCATTCCATGCTGCATACAGCAAACAGAATGATTAATTACAGTAATATAGATCATGTTACTTTTTGAGAGGATGTACGATGCCAGTCAATGAAACCTTTGTAGATGGTCTAGGCAATGTTGCCGTGCAAGCCGCTTTGGCCCGCATTGAATTAACCCAGCTCACTTCCCTGCCCGCTGAAGGGAAAAAGCCTGAGTTTGCGGTTACGGGTCGCTTGGTCATGAGCATCGAAACCTTCTTAAAAATGCACCAGTCGTTTGGTGAAGTGGTCAAGCAACTGGAATCCAAAGGCCTCATTCGTAAAACCGATGACAAACCAGCGATTGCAGCCAAAAGCGCCAAGAAAAAATAAGCTGTCCTAAGTCCAGCTAGCTGGGGCCTGAACTCGCATCGGTCAACATCACCTGTACGCTGTCGGTACGAAAGATCAGGCCCAGCGATTGCGAAATCGTTTGCGCGATCTCACGCGTCATCATTACGGGTTCATTACTTGATCGATCCCGAATCTCGCCGGATAAAAAATGCAAAATGGGGTAAGCCTCACCGCTACCCGCCTGCCATGTCTGAAAGGTCAAACAAGGATTGGCTAAGCGCACATGCCGTTCACTGGCTACTGAAATAATCTCATTGAGGGCGGCCTGATCGGCCTCTTCCATTAAACCCGTCAGTATTTGATCCACCACAAAAACCCAGGCATAGTCAGGGCTTAGATTTTGTTCCTGCGCAACTTGGCGCACCCGCGCTTGCATTTGCGGGTCACTACTCGAGCCAATCACAAAGCCAAGGTCACGCATAGGCTTTGTAATGACACTCTCGAGCAGGTCTTGGCTTAATTAAACTTAATATCTAGCGGGGTAATGCGCCGTAAGTTTTTCGCACACCAGTCTTTGCCATTGGTTTGTATGAAATACAAATTGCGGTAGTTCACCCACAGGGCAGCAAGCCAGGCTGACTTCGAGCTGTGTGCCAAGTTTTTGGCTTCCCGCAAGAGTCGCAAGTGCACATTCAGTTGCGCGTCTAAGGCAGGCAGGGGGATCTTTTTGTACGTTAAGTCTTTGCCGGCGGTTTTCATGAAGACGGGAAAGAGGCGCTCTAAGATAAATGGCATGAGGCTCATGCCTTTATGAGGCCCTTCGGCCGCTTTGGCGTGCATCAGATCGCGCTCTTTGGGGGGCATTTTTTTATTGGCTTCTTTAAAGAGTTCGGTCACCCAAGGCAAATAGAGGGCCCAAAAACGGGGGGTACCAACAAAATAATTGGCGGTAGCGTACTGGTCTCCCGGGGCAATGCCACTAAAGCTATCGAGGGGTAAATTGGTCGCCTTAAAGAAGGCGGCGCACACCTCTAAAAAATGGGGGTGGGCAATCTCGCCTTGTAGCCACAGATTATGAAAGAGTGCCTCATTTACTGGCGCTGGGTCGCAGTAGTACACATCTTTACCGCGGTCCGCCTGAATCGCGGCCACCCAGTCGGCACTCTTCATGCCGGTTCGCTCGGTAAAGCGCCATGACAGGGCACCCCACAGGGTAGCGCCTTTGACGTAATCGCTTTTGGCCAAACGCTCCAATACTAAAAACTCCTGGAGTTCTGATTTAAGTCCGCTGTTATCAATCGACGCAAAGCTAGGGTCGAGCACGTCGCGCTGCCAACTCTCGTAGTAAATCTGAAAGATGCGTAGCGGCGATGAAACCGATCCGGGCACCTCGAGTTTGGCGGGCGCCGCCTTGCCTTTGGTTTTCTTGCCATCGGCTACTGCCGGCGCACTGGATTTCGTTTCAGTGGGTTTGGCAACCGCTGCCTTCGCCTTCGCCTTGGGGTTGTTGGCGGCAGCACTGCGCGCACTCTGCCGGTCGGCAGACGGCGTTACTGCGGGCGCGGCGCTGACGAGTGATTTTTGTGATGCCTTAGCAGGGTGTTTGGGAGTCTTTTTGGCCATGGGTCGCTCTCGATGAAAGGGGGCTGGTTTAGGTGGGGCGCACGTGCTGCTCTAAGTCATGTAAGGCAATCGGTTTGCGTAGCACAATGGCGCGGGCAGGCACGCCGCCACGGACTGCGATGTCGGCATCGCTCAGTGCAGTAATCACAATGATCTTTTTCGGGGCGAGTTCCGATGCCTCGATGGCGGCGAGCATCTTAAAGCCATCCATTTGCGGCATATTGAGGTCTGCAATCAATACGTCTGCACGAAACTCACTCATCAGTACTAAGCCCTTAAAGCCATTACCTGCGCTGTGCACTTCGGTTTTAAAGTCAAAACCCTCGATGCTCATTTCAAGTAGCTTGACAATATCGGGGTCATCTTCCACCAGCGTTATCTTGAGCACATCGCCTGCTACCGGCCGCATGATCGGCAAGCGGTTTTTTTCACTTAACCACTGCACTACTGAATCCGCTAGTACTTCGGGAAGAGAGTCGGCACGCTGCTGTGCTGGTAATACGCCTACGGCTATCCAGTGCGCTACCGTGGCCGGCAATACATGCATACGCTCTGCGGCAGTCGCGATTGATAGATATGCTTCTGATGCGCCCATACCGATACCCCCAAAAGGCATTCATTAAAATTTCTAGTATCAGTTTACGGTATTTTGCTGCAGCCCCTAAAGGCGCTGAATTGCTTATTTGATAGGGATTTTGGCCTTTATGAGGGTTAAACCTAACTACCCTTGGGTAGCCTTATAGTGATCGGGGGGGTTAGCCTCAACCCTATTGCATAAGTAATTTCAAAGTCATTAACCCTTACTTAAGTGACCTCAGGAATGCTGTTGCCCTCTGCGCTGCCTCATCGTAGCTTGGACTGTAATTCAACACATCAATTTCAGCAAACTGCGCTTTTAATACTGCCGCTCTGCTAGCGATCTGGCCAATAAATGGCTCAGCATTCTTTTTCAAGAATACAGCCGCCCTTTCCAAAGCTTCAGGCTCACGCTCAATAACTAATGACAAATCAAATAAATCACGGGCGGCCGCTTTATCGCCTCGATGCCATAATTTCTTTGCCACAATCTCTGCAGCAGTTTCTACCCGAATATGCTGTCCACCAATATTCCATACCTCAAATGCTGGTTCAGTGAGGTTTGGAGATGCTACAAAGTCGATCTCCCCTTCTGGACGAATTAATTTAACGCAAGAACTTTGATCTTCAACATAGTCCGTACTGACCGCTGCAGCCACATCACTTAGTCGCGGAGTAACAAACCCGAGGTACTGAGGATCTGGGACAAAGATATCAATGTCTTTACTAAGACGATGCTGATAGCGAAACATCAACACTGTGCCACCACCAAAAGTCCAGAATAGATCGGGCGTTCCGTGATTCTTAATATCTTCAATGATGGAAAGCGCATGGGGAAGCAAGTCTTTCTAGGCTCCCGAAGGCAAATCACGCTCAATGATAGATGTCATAAATTAAGCCCAAGCCGACCTTGGTGAACGCATCTCATGAGCCCACCGATGAATATTTTTCCAAATGACTTTAGGCTCCACGCGATTAATCTGCGCCGCCTCCTCAACTGCAGACACGATAATCTCTAATGGCGCTTCATCCAATAAACATGCCACATGGGGATAAATTTTCTCAGGCAACACTCCACATGCCAATGAACGTGATAAGTCACAGCTTTGTAGCTTTGTCCTGTAGCTCACGCTTGCCGTCTTACTTGCCATATCCAAACCCCGGTGCTTTTGATGATGCTCTTGGGTAATCACATCCAAACCCAGCAGCGATAGTAAAGACAGTAACTTAGCAGCGCCCAAGTCATTCAAACTACCCTTCTCAAGGTGATGAATAGTTGACCTTGAGAGACCGCAAAGCTTGGCTAACCGCTCCTGGGATAAGCCCAGATCGGTCCGGCGCTGCGCAACTTTGAGGCCGATTTCACGTAAGTTCATGATTGAATGATAGCATAAATTGTGTAATATATTACACATTAATTAAACTGTTTTATCACTTATTCCCCAAGACTTAGAACTGTGGGAAAGGGGTAATATTCTTGAAGAAGTCATTCGCGGACTTTGGCTATTACTACCGTGACTGGGGGACTTTTAAATCCCGGGCTAGTAATTCGAGCTAATTTACAAGCCTAAGGAGCTTAAACGCAACACCCCAATAAATCCAAAATCAACCGATTCTGCTGCAATGCCTTACGGTAAGGTAATCTTGAGTCGTAGCCCTGCATTGACAAGCGTTCATACTGATCATTACTGCATTTTCACCACGAGTTAATCCATGTTTAAACAATCCTTTGCGTCGATACCCTCACTGTGTGCTAAACACAGTGCCCGACTGACGATTGGACTCGTGCTGACGGCATTTTTTGCTGCACAAATGCTTGGTTTTATTCCAGTTAAGTTTATCAATCAGGTGGACAACATTTTTTACGATGCCCGTCTGCAATGGACTATGCCCGGGGGTATTGATGACCGCATTGTGATTGTCGACGTCGATGAAAAAAGTTTAGTAACGCCAGAGCTTGGTCGCTGGCCATGGAGCCGCGACAAGATGGCGCGCATTATGGACACTCTATTTGAGCACTATCAAATCCGCCTGTTGGGCTTTGATGTCATCTGGGCAGAACCCGATACCAGCTCCGGATTTACCGTCTTGCAAAAGTTATCCAAAACGGAACTCAAGGGCGATGCGCAATTTGCGGCAACCGTCAGCTCCTTAGCCAAACGCTTAGACTACGACGCCATCTTTGCGCAATCCCTTGAAAACCGGCCCGTCGTCTTGGGTTATTACTTTAATTCCAATCAAGATGCCACTGAAATCGGTTTGCTCCCTGAGCCGATTTTTCTAAAAGACGATTTAGCCGGGCGACAAACGCAGTTTGCAGTGCGCAAAGGCTACGGTGCAAACCTCGAAAAAATTACCTTTGCCGCCCCACTGGCTGGGCACTTTAATCCCACCGTCGATACCGATGGCGTTATCCGGCGCGTACCCTTAATTGCGCAATACCAAAACGACTATTACGAGTCTCTCTCACTGGCGATGTACCGCCTTTATCTGGCGCAAACCAAGCCCGGGCAAGAACAAGCTGGCATTTTTCCTGCCCGGATTCCGGGGGCACAACTGGAGCCTGCCGCAGATCCTAAATCAGCCACTATCGCTCCGATTGAAGCCATCCGCGTCGATGGGATGAGCATTCCCGTAGGACTTGGGACCAACGCCTTGGTTCCCTTTCGGGGGCGTCAGCACAGCTTCCCTTATATCTCCCTCGCAGATGTCTATAACAAAAGCGTTCCAAAAGAACAATTGCAAAACAAGATTCTCATCGTGGGCACTACAGCTCCAGGGTTAGCCGATTTACGCGCGACTCCAGTAGGCGGCCTTTTTCCGGGAGTGGAGGTCCATGCAAACCTCTTGGCTGGGATGCTCGATCTTGAAAAAGGCGGGATCAAATCCATTCCACCATTCATGCTGGCTGGCGAGTTTGTTGCGATTGTCGTCTTGGGTATTACGCTGACATTGTGCATGGCATTGATGAGCGCCATATCAAGTGCGATTGTTTTAGTTCTTAGTGTGGGGCTTGTTCTTTTGGCCAATATCAGCTTGTGGCAGGCCGGCTTTGCGATGCCGATTGCGAGTCTTTTATTTTTGATCTCCGCAATTTACATTGGCAATATCGCATACGGGTATTTTGTTGAGTCGCGCAACAAGCGGCAACTCGCTGATTTATTTGGTAGCTATGTGCCTCCCGAGTTAGTCGAGCAAATGGCTGAAAATCCGCTGCAGTACAACATGGTTGCCAAGAAAGCGCATCTGACTGTCCTGTTTGCCGATATTGTCGGCTTCACGTCCATTTCCGAAAGTCTGAGCCCCCAAGAACTCACTGCTTTTGTTAATGAATACCTCAGCGAGATGAGTGCAACGATTCGCAGCCATGGCGGCACCCTAGACAAATACATTGGCGATGCCATCATGGCCTTTTGGGGGGCGCCCATCGATGATGTTAACCACGCTACCCATGGCGTAACTGCTGCTTTGGCCATGCAAGAAAAATTGCAAGAGCTCAAAACCGAATACGCTAAACGGGGCTGGCCTGATATCAAGGTAGGCTTGGGTTTGAGTACCGGTGATATGACCGTCGGCGATATGGGCTCCAAGATCCGTAAGGCCTATACCGTGATGGGCGATTCGGTCAACCTGGGGTCGCGCCTAGAAGGAATCACCCGAATTTACGGCGTGGGTATCTTGGTGAGCGAATCAACCCAAGCATCCAGTAATGGCATTGTCTACCGCGAGATCGACATCGTCCGGGTTAAGGGAAAAGAGAATCCCGTCTGTATTTACGAGCCAATCGCTTTAGAAGGCGCCCTTACCAGCGATACCCGCGCCTCATTGGACAAATGGCATGCCGTCCTCAAAGACTACCGCTCACAAGCGTGGCAAGAGGCTGAGGATGGCTTAATTCAGTTGCAAGCGACCGAGCCCGACTGCAAACTGTTCGCCCTCTATCGCGCACGCATTGCGCAGTGGCGCACTACTCCGCCCTCAGCCAATTGGGATGGGGTGACTCAATTTGATACAAAGTAGGACTTACTTGCCAAATGAGTCCAACCCCGTTTACGATGAATGCATTCCTTCTTAATGAGGCCTTATGAATACGCCCTATCGATCGCTTGTATTTTTAGTCGGAATTGCCTCTTGCCTTGGCGCAATGGCACAAGAAGCCGGTAAAGTTAGCCGCGTTAGCGGTCAAGCCAGCATTACATCGGCCAGCAATCAGACCAAAGAATTAAAGCGCGATGATATGGTGAGCGTCGGCGATACCGTTAGCACCAGCAAAGACTCGCAGGTCATGGTGCGCATGAAAGACAACTCCTCCTTGCTCGTGCGCGCAGAAAGCAAGATTAAGATCGACGCCTTTCAGTTTGAGAACAAGCCCAGCGACAATGCCAAGACAAGCGTCGTAGCCGGCACCTTGCGCGCGGTTTCAGGGCAAATTGCTAAAGCCCAGCCCGAAAATGTCAAATACGAAGCAGGCACAGCCACGATCGGTATTCGGGGGACGGACATTGAGCTTGCGATCGTGCCTGAGGGCCGCAAAGACCGAGCAGGTGTGTATAACTATGTCCACGATGGCAGCGTACAAATGGCGCTCAACACCGGTGAGAGCGCGGTGGTCGATAAAGAGCTCACGGGCTTTACCCCCGTCACGCTGTTGCCCGGTGAGAAACGCCTGCAAATCTTACGTGATCGCCCAGCCTTCTTGCAGAGCGGTGGCTTTGACGCATTAATTAATCAATTAAGCACCCCACGCATCCCCATGCGCTAGGTGCTGCTCTCGGCCGCTTGCCGCACCATGCGGGTTGCGAATATGCGCATGATGTACAGCTGTATTACGCACCGCTGCATTACGCTGCTACTCACGAGCCTACTCGTCGCTTGCGGCAGCGCTCCCCGCGTTCCGTCCGCCTTTAACGCGCGCCCCACCAGCAATCTGACTTCCCCCTCGCCTGCGTTTATGCCACTGGCCTTACCTTGGGCAAGCCGTGGTTATTGGCGCGGCGCCCCTGTAGCCGCAGGCCAGCCCAGCGAGCCCTTATGGATTAATGTGTACATCGAGGGCGACGGCGCAGCGTGGACCCAGCGGCAAACAGCACCCCAGGACCCCACGCCCCGCAACCCCTTGGCGGCGAGTCTTGCTAGTCGCGATCCCAACCCTTGGGTAATTTATTTAGGGCGCCCCTGTCAATATTTGGATCAACCGAATTTAGCGCAGTGCCCCATGGCATGGTGGACCGATGCGCGCTACGGTGATGCCGTTTTAGCAATCCTGAATGGCGCGCTCACCCAAGCAATCCAGCAATTGCAAACCCATCCTTTCAACAATGGGCTCGCAACCGATGGGGCAACACAACCCATTCGCCTGCGTTTGATTGGTTACTCCGGCGGTGGCGTGATTGCTACGCTGCTTGCACAGCAGCGTGATGATGTGGCTTGCCTCGTTACCGTAGCCGCCCCCTTGGATCTAAGGGCGTGGACCAAACTCCAAGGGCTAAGCCCCTTGAACCAATCGCAAAATCCCGCGACCACCGTCATCCGCCGCGCCAACTTGGCGCAGACCCACTGGTATGGCAAAGCGGATCGCATTGTTCCGCCCCAAGCGGTAGGAGACTATGGCTTGCAAGGGGCCGGCCTTAGCGCTATGGCAGTGCACGTTCTGCCAGACTACGATCACCGCTCCCCCTGGGCAGAGAACTGGCCACGGCTTTTAGGGCAATCGTGCCAAGATGGCAAGGGATCCAAGCAAAAATGAGTATTAACCCTAGAACTACGGATTAGCCAAATGGCTATAATGCGTAAAAGGGTCCGTTTGAGAAAAATCAATTTAAAATCAATAACTAAACGCGATTGCGGCAATCGCCAGCAGCGCTATGGCGCTCTCGCCCACCCCATGGTCGCAACAGCCTTGGCGATCAGCGCAGGGCTTGCTCAGGCGCAAACGTCCGATGGCAATGCCAATAACGCGGTGCCAGCGCGCGCTGCTAGCCTGGCAACAGCGCAAGCCATCAATACCGTGATCACGCAAAATCCATTTACCGGCTCTAGCGCGTTTCGTTTTCGCTTAGGTGAAAAAACCCCTCCCCCAGACGGTCGCGGCATGGCTGCTGGAGACAGCAGTAACTGGAGCATTTGGGCTACTCCGGTGGTGAGCACTTTTCGCAATAACATTGCGCCTTACACTTCCAACGGCACCGTAACCATGGCCTTAGCCGGCATCGAGTACAACTCGGATGATGTGATGGTTACCGGCATTTCATTGGCGGGTGATAGTACCAACTCCCAGACCAACTCAAACGGTGGCACCTATAAAAGCACGGGCGTAACCGTATCCCCTTATTTGGTATACCAAATTAACAATCAGTGGATGACGGATTGGAGTGCGGGCCTGGGCTCCTCGCAACCATCCACGAGTTCTAGTGCTTACGGCAATGGCAATACGGATGCCACTCGCTTTTTTGCCTCAGCAGGCCTTTCCAATCGTACCGAGCTTGGTTCCTGGTCCGTTAGCCCGCGCGCAAATTTTACGTACTACCGCGATTACTTGGCTGGGTATACCTCGTCCAACAATACGGTCAATAATGCGCTCACCAGTTATTTGTACCAAACGAAACTGGGCGCTACCTTAGCCTACGATAAACCCGGATTTAGTCCTTTTATATCCGCCTTCCAGATTTTTAATAGCCAGACCTATTCGGTTGCTGGTCAGTTGCCCAGTGTCTACCCATCGACTTACCAGGCAATTGCCGGTATCAACGCATCCAAAGGCAAGCTGTATGGCACAGTAGCCTACCAAATGGAAAAAAACAGTTCGCAGTTTCGTATTTATGGCGGATTTCGCTTCTAACTGGGTTTAATTTGGCTCCAAGTGCAGTTAGCCATGAATCCAGTTAGCGCCCTATTTCAATATGATTAGAATTGATCCATGAAACGCGATGAACGCAGTTCCAGCTATCCTCATGCCTCCCAGCGCACGTTTCATGACAACCTCATCAAAATTAATGCAGCGGCTCAAAACAAAGCCATCGAAAACGTCCTTTTTGAGCTGGAATGCCTTTTTGAGCAGGTCGAAAAACGAGGGCTCCGTTTTCAGGATTTCATGACCGAGTTGTTAGCCACCCCATTTTGGAGTGGTCAGCGGTATACCGATAATCCGTTTCCTAGCCTTTGCATGCAACTCAGTATGCAAGTGGATGACTACGCTGATTCTTTGCAATCCATGGAGCCCGCCTACCACTCCCGAAACCATTTTCGGGATGTGTGCCTCTCACTCACGCTGTTGTTGCAACAAAAAACAGTAAATGACTCCCTCGGACCCAATAGTTCGTGGCTGCTATCGCCTGCAGAAACGTGGTTGCTGCTTTTTTGTGCCATCGGTCATGATTATGGTCACACCGGCTCAGTAAATGCGGCGCCTATGGAGCTAGAGAAAAAAAGCATTGCCCTGATCCGCAGCTTCCTAGAGAAGAGCCCGCTTGAGCACAATCAAGTGGATGCGCTGATGCTGCAAGTGGAGCCCATCTTATTAGCTACTGATCCGGCCAATTTAAAGCCCCTGCTCTCGAAATTCGCTTCCGATCCAGTTGATTTTTC